>Ga0247608_10005141_pt1 | contig 14288 bp, 16 predicted proteins | sample 176DNAGHGlowgp2_FD_193490 | JGI IMG/M metagenome (GOLD analysis project Ga0247608, IMG submission 193490) | Sheep rumen microbial communities from Palmerston North, Manawatu-Wanganui, New Zealand - 1766 DNA GHGlow gp2 | ecosystem: Host-associated > Mammals > Digestive system > Stomach > Rumen ...
ACCCCAATTACCCTGTTTCACCAGCGTCGGTGTCGCAATGTCAAACTCCACATGTCCTGCAAACGTCTCACTGTCCAGTTTTACTACACTAGGGTTTTCTCCACCTAAGCAGGGGGAGTTTGAGGGGGTCCACCACAAATCCACCCCTTTGTCAATCGCAAATCCTGTCACCAACCCGTGCTGATGGTCAACGTGTGCTCCCAAAGGGCAAACCCTATACGGGCTAAAAATATGAAATTGGTAATCCTTCATAAACATTATTTTTTCATCATACATCTTACTTCTTACATCGCTTGCTTCCCCATTGCGGCCAAAAGATGTATGAACAAAACTGCCATATACCTTTCAGGATCTCTTTTACCCGTTCCATACTTCATCCTCTTCCAGCGGATGATAAGGACCATCCTTCGCCTCAAACAGCACTGTTCCGCTCTCAAGACACTTCAAGCTATGCCATTGTCCTTTCTCAATATTGAGCACCGTACCTCCAGGTACCATATCAACCGTTTCGGTTAACCGCCCTTCAGAGTCATAGAAGTACTCCTCAAAATGTCCACGAACACAAACGCACGTTTCGCTAGTTCCTTTATGCCTATGTATGGGCATTATTGTTCCTGGCTCCAGCGCATTCAGCATCCTCTGGCTCTTATCTTCAGCGGAATTACGCAAGTCAAGATTACACCTTAACCTTGGGCTGGCTTTCGCCTTTCCCGTAAGATTGTCTAGTAACTCTTTATCTATTACCATAATCTGCTCTTAACTACTTGTAAAGCATCTGTTATTTCATCCAATGCCACTGTTCCTCCCCACATACGATATACGTACTGTGGTGTCACACAGGCGAAATCCATCGAACAAGACCTTGCCTCGTTCTCCATAAATTCATATAGTCGGTCAACAATAGATGTTTTCATAACTGATGCTATTATTTGCACCTTGGCCAGAAAAGGTATGAACAAAATGCCCATACTCCCTTAGCAATTTCGCATAGAGTTCTCATTTTCGCGCCAGTTGAGGGTGCTTATCAAACAAAACACCGTATGCTTGTATCCATAAAGCATGTATCATGGTTATTTCTGCAAAGTAATGATACTTCCACCAAGCCCTAAGGGTATTACCAACCAAATTCAGCTTACCCTTGAAGCCTTCTGTTGTATCATGAAGGTCCAGTTCTTCCCACACATCTTCCAACATACGTTTATCCTTCTTGGTCAATTCGCTTTCTGGCAATTCTGCTAATGCATACTTTCCCAATCGGTTGTATGAATCGTAGAACTTCTTAAACCCAAACTTCTCCACCATTGCTTCAAAAGAATACCACTCAATTTCCTTTCTGTGTTTACGACTGAACATCATCCAGTCCAGCACATGCCGCCACGTTAGCCCCTCATGGAGAAAGTGAGAATAAGCATGTTCAATTAAGAAAAGAGCAGTTACCATCACAGGTGGTCTATAGAGCCAAGAACCTTCAAATTTTCTGGAATCCGCATCACCATCTTTACGATAGTCATCTGAATGACTTGGTTGTAAATCATCATGCAATAATCCTTCTAACATCCATTCCAAAGTCTCCAGCTGTTTGTTTCCTCTGCATGGTGTCATGTATTTATGATTCTCAACCGTCAGGTTAGGCATGAAGAACGTACTGTTCTTATAGAAACTTGTCCTTATTTCCACACCTTGGGACTTCATCAGGTCATTTCCTAAAGTCCATGCATCGAACTCACCTCCAAATGGCAAAAGGAAACAGTCCATATCAGAACTCACCCTGTGCTCAGGTTTTGGATAGCATTCAGAAACAACTTCGCCTTTCAGTACGTATGTACGGATATCGTTCTTGCTGAATAGATCCGCCATCTTTCGTGCAGCTTTTTGCTGTTCAGCATAGCGAGCCTCATCCTGCATCACCATACCTATCCACTCAAGTAGAAACTCTTGCGGAGGCCTTGCAGATGCGGGTAGTTTTTCTATACCATCCAATACAATGGCATTAAGCCCTTGTTGCTCGGCAAGGGCTTCCAAAGCCGTCCAATCAATAGTATCAGGCAGAGGCGTATTTGAAATCCCCATACCCAATCGAACTAATGAGAGGAAAGATTCTCTGAGTGTCATTTAACCAGACTGCGGATTACCTCGTAATACTTCTTAGTTTGAGTTTTTCTCGCTGCGTTTTCTTCTGCAAACTTTCGGGCATTCTTACCTTGCTGAGATAGATGGTCACGCTTTTCGTATGCTTCCAGAATAACATTCTTTAAGGCCACGGCATCACCATGCTCCAAGGTATAACCCATATCTCTCTGCTTAATCAGCTGGGCTATATCACTGGTCTGATCAACCAATGAGAGAACTGCAGAACCAGAAGACATGATTACAAAGGTCTTCGAGGGCAGAGCCATCTTTGACAGGCCTGGCTCGATAGATACAAGTTCCAAATCACCAATGCTATAAATCTCAGCGCAACGGGATGCTGGCTGCATTGGTCGAATCTCGATGAAGTCCAGTTTCTCTTCTGCAACCTGAGCCTCCAACTTGGCTTTATATGAACCACTACCAATAATCACAAACAGCACATCTGGTTTAACGGCATGGACTTCCTTGGCAGCTTCAACAATCACAGGCCAACCTTGGAACAAACCTATATCACCAGCATATGAGACAATAAACTTATCCTTGGGTACATTCAATTCGTCCATCAACTTGTTGTCCTCACGTTCTACATGGTGCAAAGTCTCTGTATCTGCCCAGTTATAAATTACATCAATCTTTTCGGCTGGACATTGTTGCGCCATAATGGTGCGCTTCATCTCCTCTGAGATGGTAATGATACGGGTATTATTCTTATACACCTTGCGCTCCATCCACCGAAAGAACTTAATCATAGGATGACTCTCACCATACCCCTTAATCTTGATAAGTGTATCAGGGAAAAGATCCTGTGCGTTATAAACCGTAGGGGCAATCTTCGCCAATTTAATACCCATCCAGCCAATAAAGAATGGAGAGCTATAGAGGTAGTAAGCGTCCGTCGGGGTCTTCTTGGCTTCCTTGTATATAGTCCAAGTCAACTTGGCATATTTAATCATGCGGTCAAACAGACCTCCACCCTCGCCTTTTCTGCTACCCACACGTCTTACAATCACGTTGGGTGAAATCTGCTCTACAGGATGGGCCAGATAATAGTCTCTAACTTCCTCTGAAATACGACGAGATGGAAAACCTGTAATAACAGTTACTTCTGCTCCATTCTCACCTAAGTCTAAAGCCAACTCATTTAGTAGAGCATGACGCTCCTTGCAGAGATGGCCTGTAATAAATGTTATCTTCATTGTTATGAATTGATATGCTTAATAGATCTTTGTCAACCAGTTCTGATACTTGGGCAATTTTCCCTGTGCAGCCTCCAGATATTTCAAATGGATAGCCTTTGTCTTCGGGCCTTGATCACCGATACCGATAGCATAGCGATCAACTGTATAAATAGGTGTCACTTCCATTGCTGAACCGCAGAGGAATGCTTCATCAGCCATATACACTTCAGTACGGTCAATGGTGCGCTCCACAAACTCCATACCCAATTCTTCAGTAGCGAGCTTGATGACGGTATCACGGGTAATACTCTCCAGCACGCTATCAGTCAAACGAGGTGTGATCAACTGGTTACCCCTAATCATAAAGAAGCAGCTGCCAGGGCCTTCTGCCACTTTGCCAACTTCATTCAAGAAGAGACAAGTATCATACCCATTGCGCAAAGCCTCACGCTGGCCAACGCGACTGTTAATATAGTTGGCACCACATTTGATTCGTGGGCTCAGGTTCTCATCACTGATTCTTCTCCAAGAGGTGAAGCAGCAGTTCAAGCCCTTCTTGTTATATTCAGCAGCTGTACGGCCACGAGGAATAGGAGCCACAAACATCTCTACTGGACCTTCGCTACCCCAAGAGCCAAAGCCATCCACAAACAAGGTCTGGCGAACGCTCAGGTTCTCGTCATATTCATTAGCCTTGACGGTATCAACCAGTGCTTTCTGGAAATCCTCCTTAGTATATTTACAATCCAACTGAATCAACTTGGCAGAACGAATCAATCTGTCATAGTGATCACTCAATCGGAAAGCATACAACTGCTTCTGCTCGTCATTCCAATAGCAAGGGATACCCTCAAAAACATTCAATCCAAACTGTGATGTTGGTGAAAGCACGTTCACCATAGCATCGTTCACATTCATTATCTGTCCTTTGAACCAGATAAATCTGTTAGCAACATCTGTCTTTGCCATATCTTTAATTCTTATTTATTATCACCTATAGTTCCTTGTTTATTCTTCTCCATGTTCTCTTGCTTTTCAGCCACATCACTCATTGAGAATACGCGGGTGAAGGTCATAAACCACATTTTTATATCATAAAGAATATAGTATTTACTTACCTTATCAATGTAGATATTGTCCCATACCACCTTCTCATCCCAAGAGAAGTCGTTACGACCTACGCACTGTGCCAGCCCAGAGATTCCAGGCAACACTGTAAACCTGCGCTTGTATGCATCATTGAGTGTGTCCCATTCAGGGAAGTGTCCTACGACCGGAGAGCGTGGGCCAATAAAAGCCATATCGCCCTTAACAATATTCCAAAGTTGAGGTAATTCGTCAATACTGGTACGACGAATAAAGCGGCCAACCTTCGTGATTCTGGGGTCGCCTTCAAAACTATACACGCCCGTACCCATGTTCTGGGCATTCTTCACCATAGAACGAAACTTATACATGTCGTATGGATTTCCGTTAAGTCCGATTCTCTTCTGCTTGAAGATGGCACCACCCTTTGATTCCAGACAAATGGCAATGGCCACTATTAGAAGAATGGGAGATAGTAGAACTAATGCGATAAGCGCAATAATTGTGTCAATGATTCGACGAATAAAAAAATAGAACTTCATATCAGCTTTCCTTTATTTTCTTGACTATAGATGCCACCTCATCCTTTACTTTGAGGTGTACATCCCATAATTGTTCATCTGTATATGTGGCGTAAACCTCTTCTGCTTCTCTTAGGTCATGAACTCCTTTCTCGAAGTCCTCCCTAATCTCATCTAAATCGTGAATAAGATTGGTATTACAGAAAGTTCTGGACAGGATAACCATTTGCGACCCTACCCTCACATGTTCTGCAAGAATATGATCAGCGGGAAGCAGCCCATCTCCTATGCGACCAATACCACCAAAACCATATTTGATTTTGTTGGTTCTCAACACATCGCAAATCTCATCCACAGTACCATCTGCAAGCATTTCGAACATAAAGGTCTTATGGAGGCTCAAATGCAGGTCGTTCAACCCAATATAGATTTCATCTATACCAGGAATAGTTACTACTTCATTCAGGATGCTCCAAGCCTCCTTAGTTTCTAGCAGCAGATTTACCGTTGCTCGTCCGTCAACATAGTCAACAAACCGTTTGGCTTCATCTACAGTTTTCCACATTGGAAGCATCACGACTTCTGCCCCACGTTCTATGGATTCACGAATCTCTTCTTTCGAACCATCGTGAATCGGGTTGACGCGAGTCATCAGTTGTGACTTGGTTAACACTTTTCTAAGAGTTGAAATGTCTTCCAAGGTATGGTGCGACTTCACTGTATCACCAGGCTGTCGTTCTTCCTTACCCATCCATTCCATATCTACCCACAATCGATCAACGCCACACTGTTCTCCTATTTGCGCGACATGTGGATTGTTGGTTATATACATTAAATCTAATATCATAATAAAGAAACAATTTTTATCAGTTTATCAGAATAATGCTTCTTATCATATCTTTTCTCAGCATATCTTCTACAAGTCTGTATAGTTGCATCATCTTTCTTTACTGTTTTCTTGATTTCATTTATCATTGAATCAACGTTTTGTGGTGGAATAAGTGTACCGACTGTTTCATCCAAAAGATAAGGCATACCAGATATATTAAAACAAAGAAGCGGTGTTCCACATGCTAAGGCTTCTATACAGGTATTAGACATTGTATCTGCCAAACTAGGAAAGACGAACAAATCGGCCATTGAATAATACTTAACTAAATCGCCATCATTTTTTATATATTCAATGGGGATAAAATTTTTATTACTATATGACAAATTGTTATTATAACCTATATGAATAAATACCATCTTGTCATTATCGGCAAAAAATTTTGCCGCCTCAACAAAAAACCGAGCACCTTTAATTTCATCTTTTGCTGGTGCAACACAAAGAAAAACGATTTGATGTTCTTTAATACCTAATTCCCTCCTCAACTCAATGGTTTCAACGGGCTTATATAAATCCAAATCTATCGCTTCATCTAATATCTGTAGATTCATATAATCGCCTAATGGCGACTGTTTTGCATTGTTTACTACAAATTCTGGCCCAACAAACAATACATTTTTCATTTTTGAATATGCATGGAGTTTCATTTGAAAAATATCATAACTCCTATCAAAAAACCAACTCTCTGGATACTTATTCCATTTTGGGCACTGCTTACAATAGTTTTTATAATTACTACAACCTAGTGGTGCGCCACATTTACCTAAATAAGCATATTCATCAATCATTATATAAATTAATCTTATTCCAGATTTAATTATATAATCATAAAGATATTTTTCACATAAATAATAACCATGCGGACTTAATAGAAATACTGTATCTATTGAATTATTTATTAAATATTTTATCAAGCGTTTTGTCGCTAACCGTGAATACCATCCTTGCAATCCTGTAATACGAGAAAGCAATGCATGTATTCTTATCTCGAACTTATTCTCAAATCTAAAAGAATCAATGCCATTACTAATCCCGCCACGTCCATAGTAGAAATAAGCATTGTATCCTTTAGAAATAAAATCTTTCAAAATTGCTTTACTAATTTTCCCCGTACTACCCCAATCACAACTATTAACAATCGCAATATTTTTCATTTAATTACTGTTCATAATTATAAAACTTTTATCATCTTCAAATACTCCGGCCACTCTCCCATATCATGCCATGATTCTTCGCTAACTGGGAAACAGCCAACTCTCCCGCCACGGGCCTTCACTTTTTCCATCAAATGGGTAATATGGAACAACTCACCTTCAGGTATCTCATCTATAAGCTCTGGATTCAAAATATAGACGCCAGAGTTTACCATATAGGTGTGCTCTGGTTTTTCTTTCAAATCCACCATCAAGCCATCCTCTCCTGTCTCTATAACACCGTAAGGAATCTTAAAGCTCTTTACCAAGGTCACGACAGTCATATCATTATGATTGCTGACATGATAGTCATAAACATCTCGATAATCCTGCTCATTGATGCTATCACAGTTGCTCACGAAAAATGGAGTGGTAATTTTGCCCTTTAGCAATGAAACACTGCCTATAGTTCCAAGCGGCTTGTCCTCCATAAAGAACTCAATGTCATATTTGTGGTCAAGCTGGCTGAGATAGTATTTCATCATGTCGGCCTTGTAGTTGACAGACATGTAGAACTTACGGCAGCCAATTCCCTCGAACTGATCCATGATGACTTCAAGTATAGTCTTATCACCTACTGGTACCAGGGGTTTAGGTATAACATTGGTAATGGGTTTTAAACGCGTGCCCTTTCCGCCAGCCATGATAACAACTGGAAGGTCAATCTTCTCACGTGCATCAGCTTCGCTTTTCTGAAATACATCAGCCCAGTAAAGAATTTCTATAATCTCTCCTTCGTCATTCAGGATAGGCATACAGTCAATGTTCTCATGGAACATCACTTCCTTGATGCTTTCTACACTTTGGCCTTCTTTACCATAAATTTTACCACGGTCAAGAATCTCTGCTATAGGATGGGTTAATGCAACATTCTTGATTATTGCTCGCTGTATGTCACCCATTGTCAGGATGCAGTCAAACTTATCACCATTGAATACAAAAAGACGTTTGGTTTTAACCTCGTCCATCTTCTTCAATGCGGCAATAAGTGTAAGATCTGCACTTACAATTTGGTTCTCTATCTTGCTGATATTATTCATAAAGAAATCTACGCTTTACACTCCTTTACAGCCTTTTCAAACGTATCGCAAATAAAATCAATCTGTTCAGGTGTCAGTGCTGCATACATAGGTAGCGTCACCTCATTATCAGTTACATACTCCGTCTGAGGCAACACTGCACCTAGTTCCTTATAAGTTGAGAACTTATGAGCTGCAGGATAGTGTACAGAAGTCTGTACTCCTGCAGCATGCATATATTCACGAATCTTGTTTCTATACTCCTTGGTGCTGTTCAGCAACACTACAGGCAGGATATAGTTACTAACAAACTCTGTATTATCAGCGAAAGGAACTACTACGCCTTCAATCTTTGAAAGACGGTCAACATATTGTTTGCGTACTTTCAAACGGGTTTCCAAATCACCAGGCAATTTCTTCAACTGTTCAATGGCAATAGCTGCACGGATGTCATCCATGCGGAAGTTATAGCCTAAGCAGGTGATGTCATACTCTGTTGCATGACCGCTGGCACGCTGATAGCTCATGGTGCTCATACCGTGAGATCGAATTAAACGAGCTTTCTTCTCCATCTCCTCGTTGTTGGTGATAAACATACCGCCTTCACCGGTAGAGATATTCTTGTTAGAGAAGAAACTGAAAGCGGCACAATCACCAATGGTACCCAGCTTCTGTCCTTTGTACTCTGACAGAGGGCCATGACAAGCATCCTCAACCACTTTGAGGTTATGCTTCTTGGCAATGGCCATAATCTCATCCATCTTAGCAGGGAAACCAGCCATGTGGACAACCACAATGCCCTTAGTCTTGGGGGTAATCTTACGCTCTATGTCAGCTGGATCAATGTTGATGTGGTCTGGGCCAACAATATCTGCAAATACAGGTGTAGCACCCACATAACGGATACAGTTGCAAGATGCCGCAAAGGTCAGTGAAGGACATATCACCTCATCGCCAGGGCCAAAGCCACACACCATGCAACACACGTGAAGGGCATCAGTGCAGTTCGACATGCTCACTGCATACTTTACCTTCCACATATCAATAAACATCTGTTCAAGTTCGGCATTCTTAGGACCAGTAGAAATCCAACCGGACTTGATAGTATCATACGCTGCCTGAGCTTCACGCTCATCGAAGTTCAGATTAAAAAGAGGAATTTTGTATGCCATAATTACATTATTTTAAAAATTTGTATAGAACTACTAAATATTATTCTCCAAGTTGTATTTAAGAACCTTTATTTGGAATTCCGGTGTCCACTGTGTATCAATTTCATTAAAACATGCATTTCGAACCAGTTCCCTTTTGTTTCCATTATTATCAAACCAGTTCACAATGCTTGTGGAAAGCGATTCCATATCATCACGTTTAAAAAAAGCACCTGTTACCCCATCATGAACAGCCTCAAACTCTGGCATCTGGTACGGAAAATCATTGTGTGTCAATACTGGCGTCCCAAAAACCATTACGTGCATTGCCGTCAATCCGACGTTACCTGGCGATACACAAAGATCTGCGTTATAAATAAGGAGGCCTAGTGACTTTTCATCATAACAAGCACCATAAAACCAAACATTATCTTTAAGTCCCAATTTGTTTGTTAACGACTCAAGCTCTTGTTTTTTCTCTCCATCTCCAATTAGAGTAAAATTAAACCTTTGACCTTTCTTTTTTAGATGTGACATTGCCAGTAATACCATATCTAACTTTTTTACTTTGGTCAGTCTTCCAACAAACAATAGGTTTTGATTGTTATTTGTGAAATGCTTAACATAAACATCATCTAAATGCAAATGCTGGCGAATTGCTAATTGATGATCATGATCGAGAGAATTGTGAATAACAAATAATTTATTTGGGGTAAAGCCCTGCTCAATCATCAAATTACGGGCATAATTGCCGTAAAGAAAGACTCCACCTCCAGGCATTCTTAGATATATCTTTTTTACTATTCTTTGCAGCCAGGATTCTTTACCATACCATCCATGAGTCCAAAAAAACAATCGCTTTCTTTTGCCGAGTAACAAGGCAAAAAAAGAAAAAAACCAAGTACTCAGTGAATAACTATCGCCTATCAATAAATATCTGTCGTATTTTTTCCAAACCTTAGAGAAAACCCCCTTTTGCCAATACCAGTTCCCCAATAATTGATAACTTCTTGTCATTTCAACGTTCCCACGCAAAACCGACGTGTCCATTTGTTTGATGTCATTCAATGATTGACCAAACAAGAAGTCCACATCAAAAGATTGATCCATCAATAAATAGATAGCCTTCCGATAGTGAGATGCATTATTATCCACATAAAACAGTTTCATATCAAATAGCAGTTGATCGGTTAAAAAAACTTATTATAGTAATTGCTCGGTCAGTAATAGACAAATGGCTTGATGTTTCAAGAGCGCCTTTCGATAATTCATTTTTCAATTTTTCATCCATTACTAAACTCATTATAGCGGTCTTGATATTTTCAACATTATTGGGATTAATTAGAATCGAATTGTGATGATTCAAAACATCATAATTAAAGGGTAGATCTGAAGAAATAATAGGTAATCCACACGCCATAGCTTCTATAATAGCATTACAGCAACCTTCATGTTGCGTGGGTAAAACAAACACATCTGCAGCATTAAGATAAATTGGTATGTCGTCATGTTTCACTTTCCCCTTATACAAAATGTTCGGGCAAACTGGATCTTCTGTTCCCTCTCCAATAAAAAAAGAATAAACCGGCTTAACTTCATTTACTAAAGAAAGAGCTCGTGCAACCCTCCTTGAGCCTTTTCGTTCACTAAACCAACCAACAAAAGCCACAATAAATGAATCTTTGCTTATACCCAATTGTTTTCTGCATTTATGCTTATCAAGCAACCGAAATATCTTATTATCAATGGCGTTAGGGATCACTTTGCATTTATCTTTACTACACAAACCTAATTGGATGCTTTCTTCTTGATTTTTGGTCGAAACGCAGATTACGCCTGAAAGATACGAACAAAAATCTTTCTTCTCTTGATTATCTTTACGGAACTCTATCTCACTTTCTCCAGTTGCAACAAATAATGGGATGTTTTTAGACTGCGCATAATCAAACCCCATATATGCACTATTCCAAAAATGGCCATAGACAACATCAGGTTTTTCTTCTAATGCATTTAATCCCTTTTTATATGCATGTCTTTTAGATATTTCTGTAAGACTATTATTTCCAACTTTAATGTTAGAAAAAGAAGCATACCAAGGTCGATATACAATAACCTTACCTGATTCAACAGGATATTCTGATTTTGGCTTGCAAAATCTTTTGTTATGAGTAATACTATATGGTGCTATAACCTGTATAGAATGCCCCAGACGAGCCATTTCATCAACCAATTGTTTAACAAATGGAAATACTGATCGCCTCTCGTCCGGATAGTCTGGCGTAAGTACTAAAATATTCATCATTTTTTATAATGTTGAAGGAAGTATTATCCAACTTCCAAACTCGTAATCCCAAGACTCAGGATGGAAAGGCACGATACCACCGTGATGGTAAAAAGTCAATTCACCGAAATAAACACGACCATTGCACTCATATAAGTCAACCCTAACGTGCGGTATTCCCCTTGACAACTTCGCAGCCAATTCTTTCATCAACTCAAAGTTCTGCGGTTTTGGAAGTGGGTGTTTCGACATGGGATGATATTGTATCAAATCCAAATGATTATAATCTGCATCATAGTAGTCAAACTTAACATCTCCAGTTCCTCTTTCTGTGCCTACGAATAAAGCTTTTACTTCTCCATCAAAACAAAAGAACTTATAATCGGCAAGTTCACCGACAGTTTTGTCCTCAATATATTGCTCTGCAATGATTCTCCTTTTCACGTTTTTATATGGCCATTCTCGCAGGGAGTTATAGATATTAGTATGCATAGACTTTTCAAGTTTCCTTTTAGCTTTTGCTATATCAAAAGTTTCCTTGTCCTTACAGACCACAACGCCAGTATTTCCTCCGCCGTGGGTAGTTTTCAATACAAACTGTTGAGGAAGTTTAACAAAATTAATATCATCAAACTTATCCCAAACGCCAATTGTTGGTATAATATACTCTTCTCCTATAATTCTTTTCACATATTCCTTTGCTGCATATTTATCCACCATAGTGGTATATTCAGGCTTTCTATCATAGAGTTTAAGCCATTGTAGTTTTTCGTTGTATGTTTGAGGATTATCCAATTGAAGCTTTTTACCCATATGTAGATAATATTGGCATTTGAGGAACTGTTGATCACTCAAAATATGTCCCCAATGGTTCAACAGGCCTATCAGAATATTTTTAGGATGGCTTATGTATTGCCATAAATAATCGCTTAAATTCATCTTCTTATATTTATTTGTTTTAAATTTCCCATTTTTTGTTGTGCAAGTGCATATCCTAAAGCACATGTGGCATAAATTGGTATATCATTATACGACATAGAAAAGAATGTTTTAAAAAAATACACAATAAAAAACAACATGATAATTTTTTTAAGGGCATCATCTTTTGTGTTGTTAGATGTCTTATATAGGTTTATCCAATAAGTTATGTAGAGTACAATTCCAAATACACCATTATTTACTGCTATTTCAAGCCAGTCATTATGAGCGTAACCGATTATACGCAATGTTGCATCTGCACCAGAGCCAAATAGAAAAAAGAATATGTTCGAATCAAGAAAATAATTCCAAAAAACACTAAATAGCACATCTCGTCCACTTGCATTTCCTTCTCTTGTTTGCTCCAATCTTGCATTAAAATAATCACTTGTATTCAACATATACAGGAATCCATAATAAACCAAAGCAAGCAGTCCTACAGATAATAAGAATATCCAAATTTTCTTGGTATTACTTTTATGTTTGAATGAGGACATAATGAAATACAACAAACAAAGAGCACCAATTAACATAGCTCCTCGTTTCATACCTGTTAAGACAAAATACGAACAAATCGCTAACAAAGAATATTGAAAAAGTGCTTTCTTATACAACGCAATCGCAGGAATTATCGCAAGGAAAATATATGCCGAATTCAGTGTAAACTCTTCTCGAGAACTACGAATCTCCATCGCAGCCAACAACGCCTCTCTTTGATCACGGAAGTAACTTGCAATAGCAATAGGAATGAAGAACAAAACCCATAATTTTAAAGTCTTTTCTGTCAACTCACCTTTCATTGTAAATACATAAAAGGAATAAACAGGAAGCAAAGACATATATATAGCTTTTAAATATTGATAATCAGCAACATAACTAACACCGTTACCAAATAACATTATAAAAGACCCATATAGTGTAAAGATAATGAGCATAATATTCAGTATTTTCAACACATTGGGCAATTTATATCTTTTATTGGCATAATAAAAATAATACAAAGAGGACAAAATAAGCACAAGCATCAGTCCTTGCGAAAGCCATTGACCACTCTCATACAAAGTACCCTGCAGATAGTACAAACACCATGCTCCTATATATAAATTACAAATATTTTTCATTTCAAAGTTTTTATCACTCTTGCTGGATTACCTGCTACAACGCAATTGGCAGGAACATCCTTTACAACGACACTACCGGCTCCTATCATTACGTTATCTCCAATTGTTATATCACCTATGATATTTACATTAGCTCCTACGGATACATTATTGCCTATTGTAGGCACCAAATCGTTCCTTCCATGCATACCATTACCTATTGTAGTCAACTGGCAAACTGTGAAATGGTCTCCTATCCTCTTGGCATTCACAATTGTCCCATATGGATGATTCAGCACAAAGGCATTTTTTCCAATACTCTCTACAGTCTGATTTATACGAAACAAGGGGAATGGTCGCAATATGAATTTTAAGAATCTGCCCCCCCAATCCGATAATAGAAAAGATTACGGTACGCCGGCCATAACACTAAATAATACAATAGACCCTTTGATAGCTTATATCTCCTATTCATTTCGTCAACATCGGAAAGTATCAACTCCCGTACATCTTGTTTCGTACGATAGAAGGCTAATAAATGGAAAACCGCGAAAGGGTATAATAAATATCTGAACATCGTTTATTTACTGGTTATAAAGTCCATTATTTTAGGAAAATGGGATTCACATTGGAAAAATCCCAGCATCTCTTTCTTCTTCTCTTTGTTCATAAAGGACGGTAATAGCCCTCTCCTGCATAGGGCGCGCCCTATTCTTCCGGAATAAGGCGAAAACATCAGTTCTATGTTGGAATGCGATTGTT
>Ga0247608_10005143_pt1 | contig 14286 bp, 12 predicted proteins | sample 176DNAGHGlowgp2_FD_193490 | JGI IMG/M metagenome (GOLD analysis project Ga0247608, IMG submission 193490) | Sheep rumen microbial communities from Palmerston North, Manawatu-Wanganui, New Zealand - 1766 DNA GHGlow gp2 | ecosystem: Host-associated > Mammals > Digestive system > Stomach > Rumen ...
TAGTCCTATCGGGGTGAGCAGAACCACGTCCAACAGCTTAGCCATCAGTATGCCATAGATAACCAGAGAGATGTTGTTACCCACAAGAATTGACGAGATGAAACTGTTCGGATGGGCATAAAAGACCGAGACCAGACGCGAGCCCCAGACGCTCTCGGCCCGATCCATCTCGAACCTGAGCTTGCTGCTGGACACAAAGGCAATCTCCATACCTGAGAAGAAGCCCGAGAAAAGCAGCACAATGATGATTTCTATTATTATTGTAGTCATTTTTATATTTTAAACTGGCCCGTCAATTAACAAAGTGTCCTGGAGGCGCAGTCTTGGCCTTGCCGGTCTGCGGCCGGCGCAGGGTGTCTGTCTGCTCGTTTTGCGTGTCGCTCATGGGGAAGGCACCGGCGGCGTTGTCGAAGTGCCAGTCTGTCATTTCCTCGTTTGAGCGGAAGCGCGTACCCTCTATTTCGCGCTCCGGGGTGGTGATGCGCACGAAGAGATCCGACCAGATCAGATGCGCGTCCATATCCCAGTAGAACTCTTCCGAGCGGAACAACGTACCCTCGCGGTTGAGGATAACGACCCGTCCGCGCAGCTCCCAAGTGCGGTTCTCATGGCAATAGGCGGTGTCGCTCTGCACGTGCCATTCTACATGGAAGGTTGAGTCGAACTTCTCCATAAACAGTCCCTTGAGGAAGGTCCATCGCTGGGGTTCTGAGGTATATATATCCCAGTCTTCTGCCACAATCTTATAACTGATTATGCCCGAGTCCGAGATGAGGTTGGATATACCATGAGAGGTCATAAAGGGCAGCGAGTCGTTGGGGTCAACGGCCGGTGCTAAATGCTCCTGCGCCTGAGAACAGGAGAAGAGGAAGGCAATAGAGAGGTGGATTATGAACAGGAAAAGGACTGTCTGACGTTTCATCTTACTGGAATTTCCATTTCATAAACCAAGACTCGCTAAAGGTCAGACCTATATTTATGCGGAAATAGTTCTCTGTAATCATAGAACTGACGCTCGGGGAGCGATGAACCCACTGGATACCGAAGTTCACCTGCGACGAGCGGTTTATCACATTCATGATCGGGAGACCCAAACCGGCGGTAATGCCGAACTCCTTGGGGCCTGACTGCCCGTTAATCATCAGGTTGGGCGAGGCATAAAAGACACCGAAGCGGTAGTTGATGCGCTTGCCGTAGCTGCGGTGGTAACGCGACGGGCAATACTCCAGTCCGGCATTTATGCGGTGGCGGTTCTTGTAGTCGCCCGTCCCCACCTCATATCTGACATCTGTGCTCGTCTGCCCCTCGATGATTCTCGGCGTGACGCACGAAGCCCAGCCCTCGTAGGTGTAGTCCAAAGCCACGGTGAGGCGGTCAGCATGTCCCCAGGCGACACCCGCACTGTAAGTCATAGGCAACTGAAAAGCATTTTTCACCGAACGGGTGATGGTGTCGCCGTTTACCATATATCGGAGCATGTTGGCAGGACTGTGGATCTTGTGTCCGATGCCAGCTGTGAAACCGATATTCAGGTGGTCTTCCTCACCAATCTTGGCGTTGTACTGCAGACCCACATCGAGCTTCCAAGTCTTGATGTTGGTCATATAGGCGTTGCTCAGAGAGTTGTAGTTGCTGTTCGCGGTTCCGTTCTCCGAGAAGCTTTGAACCATGTAGTGATCCAGATTACCCCACACATATCCTATGTTCGCACCTATGCTCAGTCCCTTGAAAGGCTCCCAACCCACACCTGCGTACATCTCATTCAGACCGCCGTCGCCGCTGTGGGTCATGGTTTGGGTTACGTTCTGCTGAGTGTAGGCATCTGTAGTTACCTTGCGTTCATTAGTAAACGAGTAGCCGATGGCTGAATAAGGCACGAATCCGATGCTCATTCCGAGATGCGGTGCCAGACGGAAACCCATGTTCACATAGTCGAATGAGGTGTTATTCACGCGCTGTCTGACATTGCCCTGTGACATAAAGGCACGTTGCAGGGACATTCCGACATCGAAGATAAATGTCAGGGAGTCTATGGCCGAATAACTGGCGGGATTCTGCATATTCACGCGGATTCCGGAGCGCAAGCCCTGAGCCACACCGCCCATGGAGCGGTTGAATCCCTGCGACTGGTCCGACATCAGTCCGAGTCCGAAACGCGAATATGAGGTGTTGGTGCCGCCGGTCTGGGCAACAGCCGAAGTGAAAGTGATTGCGGCAAATAGGATTGCCAATAGGCATTTATGTCTGTTCATTGTTCGTTATGCCAAATTCTTATTGTAAAGCAGCACGCGGTTCAGACCGTATGCCACCAGATTATGTTCTATATATACCGGTACTGCAACATCCGGATGCAGGCTCTCGCAGTCGCCGCCCGTGAGCACTACTTTGAGGTTGTCTGAAGTCCGGCTCAACGAACTCACATATCCCTCGATTTCATGCTGAAGACCTACGACGGCTCCGGCCCTGAGGGCTGTTTCCGTGTCGTATCCTATCGCAGGCGTCTCGCCGGTCGTTCCAACCAGAGGCAGACGGCGGGTGTGCTCGTGCATCGCAACCAGACGCATATTTATCCCGGGCGCAATGTTGCCGCCCACGTATCTTCCTGTGGAATCCACCACGTCGAAGGTCACACACGAGCCGGCATCCACAACCAGCACGTCGCTGCCCTGATAGAGCCAGGCCGCGCCGACAGCTGCTGCCAGACGGTCTGAACCGAGGGTCGCCGGCGTGTGATAGCCGTTGGCTATAGGCACGGGAGTCGCCGGTGTGAAAGGCAGCACAGCGAAGGGCAGCTCAGCAAGAGCAGCCACGACATCACCCGCCACCTCCGCCACACTGCTCACTATGCCCGCCTCGATCTGGAGACGTGCAGTGAGTGCTTGTATGGATTTAAGCGGGCTTCCTTCAACGGCTTCTGCTTCTACCAGAGAGTCTTGGTCGAATACAGCCAGTTTGGTGCGAGTGTTGCCGATGTCGATTATTATATTCATTTCGGGTGCAAAAGTACAAATATTTATTGGAATCTCACGTAAATAAAGACGTTTTAACCATTTTAGGGCTCTTTTTCCGAAAAAACTTAGCCGATTGCGCTCTCCTCTCTCAGCTTTTTTGTACCTTTGCGCCCGATTTTACACAATTATGAAGAAATTTCTGACTTTGCTTCTGGGGCTGGTGACGGCTGTAACGGTGTTCGCGGCCCAGCCGTTAGTCACTGACTCTACCCTGGTCGTGTCGCTCCTCACCTGCTCGCCCGGCTCGCAGGTTTATGAGCTGTACGGCCACACCGGACTGCGTGTCAGAAGCACTCAGCAGCATACCGATTACGTATATAACTACGGCGTGTTCGATTTCAGCGCGCCGCATTTCGTATGGCGGTTCGTTCTCGGAGAGACCGATTACATGGTGGCACCTATCCCCTACCCCTGGTTCTTCGAGGAATACCAGTACCGCGGGTCATCCATCACCGAGCAGGTTCTGAACCTGAAGCCCTACGAGGCAGAATGTCTGGTGAACGCGCTGCGCCGCAACTGCCAGCGCGAGAACAGAGTCTATCGCTATAACTTCCTGACGAACAACTGCACCACGAAGGTACGCGACATCATCGAGGAGAATATAGACGGAGCTGTGGTCTATCCCATCCGTACTAAGACAGGCTCTTTCCGCACGGTTCTGCACGAGTTCACCGAGGGACATCCGTGGGCTCGCGAGAGCAACGACCTCCTGCTCGGAGCCGCTATGGACACAGCCATAACGCAGCGGGACGCCCAGTTCTCACCTATCTATCTGATGCAGGATGCAGCCGGAGCTATGATAGCCCTGCGAGGCACTTACCGTCCTCTGGTTTCCGAAACGAATATACTCTTGAAGGAGAACGAGGCCGCAGCCAAGGCATACGCCGAGGAGAACCCGTCGTTTCCCGTCTCCCCCCTCGCCGTCAGTATCATTGGCGTTCTGGCAGCCATAGCACTGGCTCTCTGGGAGCGCAAACGCGGCAGTATCTGGTGGCCGGCCGATATCGTACTGATGTCGCTGCAGGGGCTGGGCGGAATCGTGGTCACGATTCTTGTCTGCTGGTCGACCCACCCGGGCGTAGCATCCAACTGGCAGATTATCGTGCTGAACCCACTTCCGCTGATAGCCTTGCCGTTCGTGGTGATGTACGACCGCCGTCACACCTCCTGCGCCTATCACTATGCGGCTGCAGCGGCCCTGCTCCTTTTCCTGCTGACGGCTCCGCTGATGCGCCAGCATTATAGTTTTCTCATCTATCCCATTGCATTTGTGATGCTTACGAGAGCCGTGAGCCATCTGAACATATACCGCAAGCGCCAATGAATAAGTCGCGTTTCCTCACGTCATTTCTCTGCCTGATGGCCTTGATGAGCGTCGATGCCCAGACGCCGGCTGTGCCGCGCCTGGTCGTCAACATCCTCGTGGACCAACTGCGCACCGACTATCTGGAAGCGTTCGCACCGCTCTACGGCGAAGGCGGACTGAAACGTCTGCTCTCCGAAGCGCGCTATTACACCGATGCCGCGCCAGCCTTCCGCAAACCCGACCGCGCTTCGGCTGCCGCCTCATTAGTCACCGGTACGGTCCCCTACGACAATGGTATAACGGGACTCACATGGCTCAGCCGCAAGACACTCCAGCCGGTGTTCTGCGTCGATGACTCACGATTCGCCGGAATCCAGACACAAGACCGCACATCGCCCGCCAACCTGCTCACTTCCTCGCTTTCCGACGAGCTTGAGATAGCCACAGGCGGCAACTCCATAATCTACAGCATCTGCCCCGAGCGCGACATGGCCGTGCTCATGGCCGGACATAACGCCGACGGAGCCTTCTGGCTGAACGACCAGACAGGAGCGTGGAGCAGCACGAGCTATTATGGCGATTATCCCCATTGGGCATCTGTTTATGAACGCGCGAACACGCTCGCGACGCGTATAAAGAAGATGCAGTGGACACCCCTCTATCAGGGGGCTGTGTCCAGTTTCCACTATTTCCACAGCGCCAGCGAGGAGCAGACAAAACTCTTCAAGCATAAATTCGAGGGCGACAGACGCTACCGCGAGCTGAAGACATCACCGCTGGTAAACGAGGAAGTGAACCATCTCGTGGAACAGTGTCTGGCAAGCACAGGCATCGGACGCGACTACGTGCCCGATATGCTTAACATAGGCTACTACGCAGGCAACTACAACCACGCCAGCGCTTCGCAGAGCCCGGCAGAGATGCAGGATGCCTACGCCCGTCTGGACCGCTCTCTGGCCAAGCTGATTGCCTCGGTCGAGAAATACGTGGGAGCCGGTAAGGCGCTCTTCGTGCTTTCCTCCACCGGATATGCCGACAGCGAGGTGGCCGCAATCGACTACACCGCCCACAAGATACCCACCGGCACGTTCGACATGAACAAAGCCTCCATGCTGCTCAATATGTACCTCGGAGCGATCTACGGGCAGGAGCAGTATGTGGAAGCCACCCGCGATGCCCAGATATTCCTGAACCACCGAATCATAGAGCAGAAGAACCTGCGCTTTGCCGACGTGCTGGCACGCTGCGAGGAGTTTCTGGTTCAGATGAGCGGCGTGCGCGAGGTCTATACCACCCTCCGCCTGAAGGCAGGCAACTGGGAGAAGGGTCTCGACCGCGTGCGCAACAGCTGGAATGCCGTCACCTGCGGAGACATCATCGTTGATGTCCACCCGGGTTGGAAGATAGCCACACAACAATCAACAGAGATAATCAACGGGGGCGAGCCCTACTGCTCTTATCCCCTGTTCTTCTTCGGCCCCGGCATCAGCCCCGAGCGACTCACCACACCCGTCGTGACCACAGTAATCGCTCCCACTGTTGCCCAGTGCCTCCGCATCCGCGCCCCCAACGGCTCAACCGACGCGCCTTTGAACATTGAACATTGATCATTGAACATTGAACATTGAACATTGATCATTGAACATTGATCATTGAACATTGAACATTGGGTGGCTTAATCTTTTACGTTATTACGTTATACCGTTATACCGTTATTACGCCGAGCCGCCCCTTAAACCCCTTAAACTCTTAAACTTCTTAAACTGTCTCTAAACTATAAACTTTAAACTATAAACTTTAATAATGGATTTCTTTAAATTGATTCGCAAGCTCTTCGGAAACAAGAGCGACCGCGATATGAAACAGATACAGCCGCTCGTGGAACAGGTCAAAGTCATCTATCCCGAGATTCAGGCTCTCTCCAACGACGAGCTGCGCGCCCGCACCAAGGAATTGCAGGCTAAGATTCAGGAGGCCGGCGAACCTATCAGCAAACAGGTGGCCGAGCTGCGTGCCAAAATCGAAGAGACTGACATTCAGGACCGCGCTCCCATCTTCAAGCAGATAGACCAACTGGAGAAAGACAAGCTTGAGGTGTTCGAGAAGGTGCTGGACGAGATTCGTCCCGTGGCCTTCGCCATCATGAAGAGCACCGCCGAGCGCTTCACCAACAACCCCGACATCGAGGTCACAGCCACAGATTTCGACCGCGAACTGGCTGCTCACCACGATTTCGTGGACATCGAAGGCGACAAGGCCGTATATCACAACCACTGGGTGGCCGGCGGCAACGAGACCGTGTGGAACATGATTCACTATGATGTGCAGCTCTTCGGCGGCACCGTTCTCCATCAGGGTAAGATTGCCGAGATGGCAACGGGTGAAGGTAAGACCCTCGTGGCCACTCTGCCCGTGTTCCTCAACGCCCTGACTGGCAACGGCGTACATGTCGTTACCGTCAACGACTATCTGGCCAAGCGTGACTCTGAATGGATGGGCCCGCTTTATATGTTCCACGGCCTCGCCGTAGATTGCATCGACAAGCACCAGCCCAACAGCGAAGCCCGCCGCCGCGCTTATCAGGCAGACATCACCTTCGGAACGAACAACGAGTTCGGTTTCGACTACCTGCGTGACAACATGGCCACCTCGCCCGAGGACCTCGTGCAACGCGCCCACAACTACGCCATCGTCGATGAGGTTGACTCCGTCCTTATCGACGACGCCCGTACGCCTCTCATCATTTCCGGTCCCGTGCCTAAGGGTGACGACCAGCTCTTCGAGGAATACCAGCCGCTCGTCGAGCGTCTCGTTGGCGTTCAGAAACAGCTGGCAACACAGTATCTGGCAGAGGCCAAGAAACTAATCACCGAGGGAACGGAGCAGAACGACAAAGAGAAGACCGAAGCCGGTTTCCTTGCCCTCTTCCGCTCGTACAAGGCTCTGCCCAAGAACAAGCCGCTCATCAAATACCTCTCCGAACCCGGCATAAAGAGCGGAATGCTCGCCACCGAGGAGATATACATGGAGAACAACAACAAGCGTATGCCCGAGGCCGTGGAGCCTCTGTTCTTCGTAATCGACGAGAAGATTAACAGCGCAGACCTCACCGACAAAGGTAACGACTGGCTGGCCGGACAGGTGAACGACAAGGACCTCTTCATTCTCCCCGACATCGTGGGGCAGATGAGCGCCCTCGAAGCCGATAAGAGCATTAGCGACGAAGAGCGCGTGCAGCAGAAGGACAAGCTCTACACCGACTACGCCATCAAGAGCGAGCGCGTACACACCATACAGCAGCTGCTCAAAGCCTACGCTATGTTCAACCTCAACGAGGAATACATCATTGTTGACGGCGAGGTGAAGATTGTGGACGAACAGACGGGCCGCGTGATGGAAGGACGCCGCTGGAGCGACGGCTTGCATCAGGCCGTGGAGGCCAAGGAGCACGTTAAGGTGCAGGCCGCCACACAGACCTTCGCCACCATAACCCTGCAGAACTACTTCCGCATGTACCACAAGCTGGCCGGAATGACAGGTACCGCCATCACCGAGGCCGGTGAGTTCTGGGATATCTACAAGCTCGATGTCGTCGAAATCCCGACCAACCGTCCCGTCATCCGCAAGGACATGAACGACCGCGTCTATAAGACACAGCGCGAGAAGTACAACGCCGTAATCGCCGAGATCGAGGCCATGCGCAACAGCGGCCGACCCGTGCTCGTTGGTACGACATCCGTGGAGATCTCCGAGCTGCTCTCACGTATGCTCTCTCTGCGTAAGATTCCTCATCAGGTCCTCAACGCCAAACTGCACCAGAAGGAGGCAGACATCGTGGCTCTCGCCGGACAATCGACCAACGGGCTCGGAGCCGTCACCATTGCCACCAACATGGCCGGTCGTGGTACTGACATCAAGCTCTCGCCCGAAGTGCGCGAGGCAGGCGGTCTGGCCATCATCGGCACCGAACGCCACGAGAGCCGCCGCGTCGACCGCCAGCTCCGCGGACGTTCCGGTCGTCAGGGCGACCCGGGCAGCTCCGTCTTCTTCGTCTCCTTGGAGGATAAGCTCATGCGTCTGTTCGCCTCCGAGCGTATCGCCAAAGTCATGGACCGTCTCGGTTTCGAGGACGGCGAGATGATTGAACACCCGATGATTAACAACAGCATCGAGCGCGCACAGAAGAAAGTCGAGGAGAACCACTTCGGTGTGCGTAAGCGCCTGCTGGAATACGATGATGTGATGAACAAACAGCGCACCGTCATCTACGAGAAGCGCCGTCACGCCCTTATGGGCGAACGTCTCGGCATGGACATCGCCGACATGCTCTACGACCGCGTCTGCAACATCATCGAGAACAACGATTACCAGGGCTGCAAGGAACAGTTCATCGAGATTATGGCGATGGAAGTGCCCTTCACCGAGCAGGAGTTCAACGACATGAAGCGCAACGACCTGGCAGAGAAAGCTTATCAGGCCGTACTCGACCGCTTCAAGCAGAAGACATCTCTCATCGCATCCGAGGCCTACCGTGTCTTCAAGCCCATCTACGAGGGCGAACACGGTCAGGAGTGGGCCGAGCGCCCCGTTATGGTGCCCATTGTCGATGGCCGCCGCGTGTATAACATCGGCAACGGCGTCACCCTGCGTCAGACATGCGAGACCGAGGGCCGCATCCTCGTCACCGCCTTTGAGAAAGCCATCATGCTTCACGTCATCGACGAAGCCTGGAAAGAGAACCTGCGCGAGCTGGACGAGCTGAAACACAGCGTGCAGAACGCCTCGTACGAGCAGAAAGACCCGTTGCTTATCTTCAAGCTCGAATCCGTGCAGCTCTTCGACAAGATGGTGAACCGCATCAACAACCAGACCATCAGTATCCTCATGCGCGGCTCTATTCCCGAGCAGACAGCCATTGCCAACGCCGAAGCCGAACAGCCGCGCCGCCCGCGTCAGCAATACACCGAGAGCCGCAGCGACCTCACCGACCCCGCCCAGCGCGCAGCCGCACAGCAGGACACCCGTGAGCCGCAGCAGCGCACTCCGTTCACTGCCGAGAAACTGCCCGGCCGCAACGACCCGTGTCCATGCGGTTCAGGCAAGAAATTCAAAAACTGCCACGGTCGCGGATTATAAACAAAAAAACATGGGAAAAGCTAAATGGATAGGAGCTTTCTTCGGGCTGCTTTCGGGCGGCCCGTTGGGAGCTCTTGCCGGTTTTGTCTTCGGAGCCATCTATGACAGCATGGAAGGCAGCGGCATAGACCCGATGTATGGAAGCTACAACGGCGACAACTACGGTTCGATGCACGATGCCTTCGCAGGCAACCGACAGACCACCGAAGCCGGCACACGCAACGGTTTCCTCTTCGCCTTGCTCACCCTCGCCGCATATATCATCAAAGCCGACGGGCGCATAATGCACTCGGAGATGGAGGTTATGCGACAGTTTCTGCGCCAGAACTTCGGTTCAGAAGCCGTAGGCGACGGCGAAGCAATCCTGCGTCAGCTATTCGACAAACAGCGCGATACAGACCAGCAGCAGCCGGGAGCCTACCGTCAGACTATCGCCGACTGCTGCGGCCAACTGCATATGGTTCTGCCCGAAAGTCAGCGCCTGCAGCTCCTCGCCTTCCTCGTCTCTATAGCCAAGGCCGACGGAAACCTGCATCAGACAGAGACCGAAGCCCTACGGGACATCACCCGCCTGCTCGGTCTCTCCGATGCCGACCTGAACTCCATGATGGGACTCGGCAGTACCTCGCTCGACGACGCCTATAAAGTGCTGGAGGTAAGCCCCGACGCCACCGACGAAGAGGTCAAACGCGCCTACAAAGAACAGGTAAAGCGCAACCACCCCGACCGCGTTGCCCAACTCGGCGAAGACGTGCGCCGCGCCGCCGAAGAAAAGATGAAACAAATCAACTCCGCCCGCGACATCATCTATCAAGCCCGTGGCCTCAACTAAGGATTTTTCACACCTATACCTCTTTTAGCAGAAACGTCATGTACATTGGCAGGGTCAGTAACTGATCCTTACGTCCAATATTATAGTCGCCAATTTTTATGGCATTCGTCACATGGTATTTCTCCGGATGACTCATAACGGTACGCATAGACTTGGCATTGCCTGTAGTAGCCTTACATTCCACGGGTGTGCACTTGCCCTTATAGCGCATAAGGAAATCAAGTTCAACACCACCGTCTTTATGAAAAAAATACAACTTACGCCCCATCTTACCGAAAATGTCTGCCATAAAGTTCTCTTTAATGGCACCATGATAACTAAGCATGTCGCCTTGCAATATGCTCGACTGAGTGCCATCTTCAAGCATTGAAATAAGCAACCCGACATCTGCCATATATACCTTGAACTCACTTTTGATTTTATGCCCGTCAAGTGGCAGTTCCGTTATCTCTGTATTATAGCATCTGCGAATGATGCCGGCATCCTCTATCCACTGCAGGCTTCCTGCATAGTCGCGCCCACGGCCTCCCGGGCGGACTACGTTGTAACTGAACTTTTTATACTCACGCGCCAGTTGGGCGGGTATCGACTCGAAGCATTCCCTGATGCGCGACTTGTCGGCAGCAGGAGCATACTTCACCATGTCCGACTTATACTCATCCACGATGCGTCTCTGCACTGCAAGTACCTTGCCTATCTGTTTCGTTTCCATGAAGGTGGTCACTACCTCAGGCATACCTCCCACCACAATATACTGATGCAGCAGTTCGCGAAAACGGTCGTGTAGCGCCTCTTCAACAGGTGTTTCGTTGTTCAGGCATTTCATCAAGTAATCGAAGTGTATCGCCTTAATCCCATTGGCCCACAGCCACTCCTCAAAGTCCATCGGGTACATATTCACAATATCCTCGAAGCCTACGGGGATAGAGGCTTCTTCCTCCTCCTTCTGTTCTTCAGGTGACTTATAACCATTCACGCCCAGCAGTGAGCCAGTACACATCACCTCATAGCGACCGTCCTGATGGAAATATTTCAGCGCCCCCCTTGCTTTCGGACAATCCTGGATCTCGTCAAAGACAAAGCAGGTCTTGCCTGGCTCAATCTCCGCATTGGGCATAGCCGCCGTAATTCGCATGATGATTGAATCCACTTCCAGATTCGGAGTGAAGAATTTCTTGTAGTCCGGATGCTCACGGAAATCCAGATATACCACATGTTTGAAATGCTTTTGTGCAAAGTCCATCACACTGCTGGTCTTGCCGCACTGGCGGACTCCTTTCACAACCAGTGGCTTGTGAGAGGCGTCATCCAGCCACGATTGGAGTACGTTTTCTATCTTTCTTTTATACATAAACCCACATTTTCATACCGACTTTCACACTTAACAAACACATTTTCATACCGACTTTCGGTGCAAAGATACACATTTTCTTTATATATCAATACTGTTTAAGGCTGAAAAATGAGATTATTAAGTCAGTTTAACTATTTTCCATGACCTTTTCCCGTCACTCTCAGCCATATTTTTCTCAATCGCCTGCTTTTTGCATCTTTAATGGGGAATTCGTACGATATATAAAATATATGTTGTATATTTGCCCCCGCAAAACGAAATAATTTTTCACTACAGAATCCCGAAAACAATCTATAATATGGAACAGGTCATAGGATTGAACAAGGCACAACTGGGCATTATGCGCCTGCTGTCGCATTTCGACCGCGAAGAACAGGTGCATGAACTAAACGACCTCATCTGTTCGTACTATTCGCGCAAGGTCGATGAAGAAATGGATCGTCTATGGGCTGAAGGCAAATGGAGCCAGGAAAAGATTGACGAAACTTTGAACGAGCATCTGAGGACACCTTACCGTTATGCACAACGATAGAATTGTACTCAAGCTGAGAACGTTCCTTGAACGATTAAACAACCAGCTATAAGCCCCGCAGATGCTCTCCAAAATCCGCAAAGGCATCACTTTCGACGCTCAGCAATAGAAAAACTCTGAACTTTTTCGTTAAGTCAAATGAGCAATGCAAAACTTGTTTTAGCATTGCCATGACGAGAAAAAGTCATACGAAGTATGAAACTAGTTTCATATTTACGCCCCCGGCATCCGATTTGCTTTTCCCTTCGGTCAGCGACCTATGGTTCTGGATTTCGCTGAGGGCTTTTTTGTGCCGTTTCTAGTAACTTTGTAGCTGAATTTGAGAAAAAGATTGTGTGAGAGTGTAATAATTATGAGGCTTGGGTGTCTTAATTATGATGACAGACAGAGAACTTGCATATCAAGTAACGCAACGCGGCAACCAAAAGGCGTTCGCGGAGATTGTTCACCGCTACTCGGGGATAGTATTCTCGAAGGCTTTGGGTGTTATGCGAAGTGAGGAAGGTGCTGCGGAGGTGACACAGCAGACCTTCGTCCGTGCCTACGAGAATCTTGATGTCTGGCGCGGCACAGAGCTTGGTCCATGGCTCACGGCCATTGCAACACACACGGCTCTCAAGCTCCTTGATAAAGAGCACCGACGGCGCACCAGCTCTCTCGACGACCTTCCGGGCCGTGTGCTCGGTGGTATCCCCACTGAATCTTCTTACTCCGAAGAGCATGAAGCCCGACTCCAGCAAATGGAAACAGCCATTGCAACCCTTCCGGAATCCGACCAGCAACTGCTCCGTCTCCACTACTACGACGGTTGCAACACGGCCGACATAGCCCGCCGCACAGGCCTCTCGCAAAGCAACGTGCTCGTGAAACTGCATAGAATTAGGGAAAGGTTAAGAAAAAACCTACAGACCCACCCCTTACCCTCCCTGTGAGGGAGGGAGTAATTACTTTCCAAAAACAAATAATATTTCAGATGTGATATGGAAAAGATGACAACCAGTCAAATACATACTACTCCCCTCCCTCACAGGGAGGGGCAGGGAGGTGGGTCTGATGAGACCTTGATTTCTGAAGTCTTTCAGCGTCGCGAACTCCTCGCTGACCTCGACCGACTCATCATCGCCGATGTGCGCCGTCAGGCACGCAGAGCTTGGCTGCGCCGCTGGACACGAGCTGCCATCTTCAGCTTTGGTCTGCCGCTGGTGCTGATTATCTGGCTTGCGTGCGCATACCTTTATTTAAAAGAGTACGTCTGGACGCCGCAGAGCTTCTTTATCATGCTGTGGCCCACGCTCGCCCTGCTCTTCTCCACAGTCTATGCCATTAGAACTTTTTCGCCAGAGGAAGTGTAATAATTTTGAGGTCGTGAGGTCTTAATAATGTAAGGCCTCAAGGCCGTACACAAAAAGCGCGCTCAAAACAATAAACAGTAAACAATAACCCCTAAAATCATTCAACTATGTTACAAGGATATGAACTTGAAGGCTTATTCGCCATTGTCCTTTCCCTCTCTATTCCCATTGTCGCCATCGTAATGGTGTTCATCACCAGCATCAAGAAGAAGAACCGCGACACAGAGCTCCGCCTGGCTCTCGTCCAGCAAGGCACAGACGCAGAAACTGCCAAACTGCTCATTGAAGAACAAGCCGAGAAGCACGACAAGTACAGCAGTTTACGCTGGGCTTGCGTCCTCATCGGTTTGGGACTCGGTGCACTCATCGATGCCCTACTTGGCCTTCCTCCCAAACACAACATCTACTTCTGGCTCATCATCGCCGCCGGCATGGGCATCGGCCTCCTCATCTCCTTCATCGTCGAGTACAAGCTCACCAAGAAAGAGCAACAGGAAAAAAGTGAGGTATAGGATTCATCCACGCCAATTTATAAAAACTCTCTTAATATCTGGTCGCTGTCGGCGTGATGCCGGTGGCGATCTTCTCTTTTATCGTTGCTTGAGGCTGTCGGCGACAGCAAAACTCATACAAACCCTGAAACTAGTGGTTCTTTTGCAATTTAGTTGAAAAGATAATATCCTAGCATCATTTTTCTCTTCAGTAATTCCAGTTTTGCTTTGCCGTACATCGTGCGCTTGATCTCCTTAAGTTTATTCACAAA
>Ga0247608_10005145_pt1 | contig 14282 bp, 8 predicted proteins | sample 176DNAGHGlowgp2_FD_193490 | JGI IMG/M metagenome (GOLD analysis project Ga0247608, IMG submission 193490) | Sheep rumen microbial communities from Palmerston North, Manawatu-Wanganui, New Zealand - 1766 DNA GHGlow gp2 | ecosystem: Host-associated > Mammals > Digestive system > Stomach > Rumen ...
GCGTTGGGCTGATGGCTGCGTCTTCTTCAAAAGTCATCGTACTAATGGACTTCACGCTAAGTGATTGATATTGAATAGTTAATAAACAATAAATATTTTCCAATTATTTGGATAGCAACATAGAAGATATTTGTTTTTTCATAAGATTAGTTGTTAGTTTATGGATGCGGGGCGCAGTGATGCGCCCCGTATTCGTACATGGCTCTTCCCACTTCTGCCAACACACAGGTGCTGCACAGGACAATTCACAGGGTACTTATCCGACTGCCAGCAACTATTCCAGAAAACATAAATTATGCTAAATGGCATCGTTTGACACGAGGAAATACAGGGAAAATGTGTAACTTTGCGGCCAATGAAAAACAAGATACTACATTTTTCTTTCCCCAGTGCCCGTGCCGACGTGAGCTGCTTCAACGCAGGCCAGTCGGTGACAGAATACCACGCCATAATACATGCCACAGATGTCTACCAAAGCTTCGCCCAGCAGTTAGAAGCAGTGATGAGTGGCTATGCCGAGCTTGTAGCATCACTCGACGGAAGGCCCCAGGGCGTGTTCAAGCGCTACTTTCTTAGCGATGCCGCCAATCAGGGCGACGAGGTGGTCGCAGCCGACATGACCGACTGCGCCAAGAGCATAGTGGAGCAAGCACCCTTAGACGGCACGAAGGTGGCCCTGTGGGCTTACCTGATGACCGACGTGAGTTGCTCCATAGGGTCGAGCGGCCTGTACACGGTGAGCCACGGTGCCTATCGCCACCTGTGGAACGGCTCTTCCCACAACCTGGCGGCCAACTCGGAGTATCAGATGAGGCTGCTCTTCAACGAGTACGTCATGCAGCTGGCCGAAGAGGGTTGCACACTGATAGACAACTGTCTTCGCACTTGGCTCTTCGTCAACGACATCGACCTGAACTACGGCGGCGTGGTGCGCGCCCGCAACCAAGTGTTTTTCACCCAAGGCATGAACCACGACACCCACTTCATCGCCTCCACAGGCATCAGCGGCCGGCAGCAGGACCCTAACGTGCTGGCACAGATGGACAACTATGCCGTCGACGGCCTTCAGCCCGGACAGGTGACCTACCTCTACGCCCCCACCCACCTCAACCGCACCAGCGACTACGGCGTATCGTTTGAGCGAGGCACCCGCATTGACTATGGCGACCGGCGCCACGTGCTCATCTCTGGCACGGCAAGCATCAACAACAAGGGCGAGGTGATGCACCAGCGCGACGTGGTGAGCCAGACCCACCGCATGTGGAGCAACGTTGAGGCCCTACTCGCCGAGGCGGGCTGCGACTTCGACGATGTGTGCCAGATGATAGTCTACCTACGCGACCCGTCCGACTACGCCGTTGTGGCCAAGCTCTACGCTGAGCGCTTCGAGGGACGTCCCTACGTCATTGTGCACGCGCCGGTGTGCCGTCCGGGATGGCTCGTCGAAATGGAGTGCATGGCGGTGAAGGAGGGCGGTAACCCAGCGTTTGGCAAGCTGTAAAGGGCAGGTTTGCACAGAGGGCTCCTACCGGCAAGACAGCTGGGCACGCAAGCCCCTGTATCTTAGGAGCCAAAAAAGGTGGAGTCCTTGCGGGCTCCACCTTTTTTCCATCGGCGACAAGGGTTAGTCCTCGTCCTTGAGTTCTGCCTCATGCTGCTTGATGAGTGCCTGCTGGATGTCGTTCGGCACAAGCTCGTAGTTGGAGAACTTGGTAGTGAACGAGGCGCGTCCACCCGTGAGCGACGATAGGGCTATGGAGTAGCTGGCGAGTTCCTTCTGCGGAATCTTGGCCACGAGCTTCTGGTAGCCAGCCTCGCTGTCCATACCCATGATAATGGCACGTCGACCCTGTAGGTCGCTCATCACGTCGCCCATGTAGTCGGCTGGCACGAGCACCTCAAGGTCGAATATGGGTTCGAGCACCTTCGGGCCAGCCTCGCGGAAGGCAGCCGAGAAGGCGTTGCGTGCTGCGAGCATGAAGGAAAGCTCGTTGGAGTCCACGGGGTGCATCTTGCCATCGTAGACGATGACGCGCACATCACGGGCGTAGCTACCTGTGAGCGGTCCCTGCTCCATACGCTCCATGATACCCTTGAGTATGGCGGGCATGAAGCGCATGTCAATGGCTCCACCAACAACAGAGTTGATGAACACCAGCTTGCCACCCCACTCCAGGTCTTTCTCTTCCTTCGACTTGATGTTCATCTTGAACTCCTGGCCGTTGATGGTGAACGAGGTGGGGTCTTCCATGCCCTCGGTGTAAGGCTCAACGATGAGATGTACCTCACCAAACTGTCCGGCACCGCCCGACTGCTTCTTGTGACGATAGTCGGCACGTGCCATCTTGGTGATGGTCTCGCGATAGGGAATCTTCGGCTCCTGATACTCTATCTGTATCTTCTCGTTGTTCTCCATACGCCACTTGAGCGTGCGCAGGTGGAACTCACCCTGTCCGTGGACAATAATCTGGCGCAGCTCTTTCGACTGCTCCACCACCCATGTGGGGTCTTCCTGGCGCATCTTGTTGAGCGCACCCATCATCTTCTCGGTCTCAGCCTCGTTGACGGCCTTGATGGCACGCGAGTACTTGGAGTTGGGATACTTGATGAAGTCGTACTTCCAGTCGCAGTCCTTGCCGTTGAGGGCGTTGCCCGTCTTGACGTCCTTGAGCTTCACGGTGCAGCCTATGTCACCAGCGACGAGCTGGTCTACCTGCACGCGGTTGGCACCTGCGCAGGCGTAGAGTGTGCCCATGCGCTCCTTGGAGCCACGGTTGGCGTTGGTCAAGTCGTCGCCGCTCTTGACAGAGCCGCTCATCACCTTGAAGTAGCTCACCTCGCCGATGTGTGGCTCCACGCCGGTCTTGAAGAAATAGAGCGAGGTGGGTGCGGCTGCATCGGGAGCCACATCCTCGCCGGCCGTGTTCTGCACCTTGGGCATCTCGCTGACAAAGGGCACGACGTTGCCCAGGAACTCCATGAGGCGGCGCACACCCATGTCGCGCCCTGCACAGACGCAGAACACAGGATAGATGCTCCTTGTCACCAGACCCTTGCGTATGCCCTCGCGCATCTCATCCTCGGTGAGGTGCTCCTCCTCGAAGAATTTCTCCATGAGCGTGTCATCGTTGCCGGCTGCTGCTTCCACCAGGGCGGCGTGCAGCTCTTGCGCCTTCTCCATCTGGTCGGCGGGAATGTCCTCGATGATGGGTGCCCCACCTTCGGGTTTCCACGAATATTTCTTCATCAGCAGCACGTCGATGACACTGTTGAAGCCTGCGCCGGTGGCTATGGGGTACTGCACGGGCACGCACTTCGAGCCGTAGATCTCGCGAAGGCTGGCCAGTATCTGGTCGAAGTCGCAGTTGTCGCGGTCGAGCTGGTTGACAAGGAAGATGACGGGCTTGTTGAGCTTCTCTGTGTAGCGGAAGGCGTTCATGGTGCCCACCTCCGGGCCGTACTGGCCATTGACCAGTATGAGTGCCTGGTCGGTGACGTTGAGTGCTGTGATGGCTCCGCCAACAAAGTCATCGCTGCCTGGGCAGTCGATGATGTTGAGCTTCTTGCCGTTCCACTCCACATGGAACACTGTGGAGAACACGGAGTAGCCATATTCCTGTTCCACGGGGAAATAGTCGCTCACGGTGTTCTTTCCTTCTACCGTGCCGCGACGCTTGATGATACCTGCTTCGTAAAGCATTGCTTCGGCAAGAGTGGTCTTGCCGCTACCCGCACTGCCAATGAGCGCGATGTTCTTGATTTCGTTTGTTTGGTAAGTTTTCATTACTGATAATATTTGGTTTTAGGTAAATACTTATTTCTAAAGCGGGGCTAAAGTTACACATTTTCCAGCAAACAGCCAAACATGGCCTACAAGAATTAAGCAATATTAGGATTTCGCTGTCACATTGACAGCCTTTCTGCCAGCGCTACGAAGCGTGGCCGAACGGCCACGATGCCTCCTGGCTCCCAGCGGCAAAACCGCTGGGCACACTAAGCCCTGCTGGGGTATGCGAGATTTTGTGTGGGTAATGTTCAAGCGGCTTTCCCCTCCCCTCGGGGAGGGGTTAGGGGTGGGGGCTGCCAGGCCGGCTCAGTAGGTGTTGAGCAGGAGTGCGAGCTGGAAGAGCCTCCACGTTTTCTTGCTGGCACAACGGAATCGGCGGTCGCCAAGCAGCTTCAACCGCAGCCGAAGGCTATGCTTGGCCTGAACGAAAAGAGCGAGCATGGCCTGCCTGTCGGCCGGCATGTCGTCGAAGCAGGAGCGCTCAAGGGAGAGGGCATTGCGGTAGCGCGTATGCTCGCCGCCCATCACCCGCCCCATCCTTAGCCGCCACTCGCGGGTGGTGCTGTCGTTGAGTCCTATCACGTTATTGCCGTGCTGCCGGTAGAGCATGTGGGGTACGTTGTCGTAAAACAGCTCAAAGCCCATGGCTGTGGCAAGGGTGAGTATCCACCGGTCGTGCATCTCGACGAACTCCGGCTGCCGGGCTGCTACGACCTGTTGCAGTGGCCTGTTCATGACCATGGTGCATCCGCTGGCGTAGGCACAGACGAGTGCCTCGCCAAAGGTGAGCATGGGCTGCGGCTGGCGACTGTCTATGAGGCCGAGCTGCGCGTCGCACAGCTGAGTGGCGCTGGCATAGAGAGCAGGCCTGCCGTTGCTGCTGCTGAGGCGCTCTACAGCAACGGCGAGCTTGTCGGGAAGCCACACGTCGTCCTGGTCGGCCAGCGAGTAGTAGGGGCTTTCGGGAGCATTGGCCAGCAGGTGGAGGAAACTGCGCGCCGGGCCGAGGTTGGGGCCGCTGTAGAAGGTGAGCAGTTCCTGCGCCTGATAGTCTTGCAGCAAGCGAAGCGTGCCGTCGGTGGAGCCATCGTCGCGCACCATGAGGCTCACGTCCACGCCCTTCTGCGCGAAAATGCTGTCTAACTGTTCCTTCAGGAATCGCTCACCGTTGTAGGTCGACATGAGCACCAGCACGCGTGGCAAGTCGGCAGCAGAGGAGCGATGGGAGGCCGTCTCCTTGTATGGCGTATGGGTTGGTACATTGTCGCTACTTACTGGGCGACCGGGCGTTGTTGGATTTGTTGTCTTCATTATTTCCATGGGGCTGTTGGTCCAGTTTTTCCTGGACTATTGGTTCCAGATGCCAGTGGCGGTGTGGTGGATGAGCTTGTTGAACTGCAGGTAGTTGATGACCAGGCCCGGCAGGTTGACTATGCACATGGCGGCAATGAAAGCCACTGGGGAGTGCACCAGCCTGACGGCCAGAAAAGCGAGCGGTATGAAGAGCAGCGCTGCCATGGCGGTGACAACAAGCTGCAGCCGCAGCTTGCCTATGCCGTTGATGAGGTAGCTATAGCGCTGGCTTAGGATGACGATGTACACATAGACGGCCATGGCGATGGTCATGGCCATTGGCACGCTGACCTTGCTGCCCACCCAGAGGCGGTAGACCCATGGGGCTATAGCCACCATGGCGACGATTGCCACGAGTATGGCCACCATGAGGAGGTTGAGCTTGGCGCTGGCATAGCCCACCCATCTGAGGTCGCCTCGTTCGTAGGCATCAGTGGTGGCGCTCCAGAATGGTGTAGCCACGACGGCAAATACCATGAACATGAGACTCAGGTATCGGTAGGCCACGGTGTAGGGGGTAACCATGGCCGGCGAGAAGAGATTGCTTATGAGCAGGTTGGCCGACATGAAGAGCACGATGGCCGACACCTGCATGACAAAGAACTTCAGCCCCATCGACACCACTCCCTTGGCCTCGCTAAGGCTCACCAGCCGCGCCGTGGGCCTTAGCTGGGGGTATCTCGCTACAAAGGTGTAGGGATAGGCGGCAAGGTAGACCAGCAGTGGCGGCACGGTGTTGGCCAGTGCCACGTACATGAGCGAGTGGCCACCCAGGAAGTAGACCACTGCGGTGGCCACCAAGGCGAGTGTCTGGCCGAGTGTGACCAGTAGGTTGCTGGCTGCTGGCAGCTGTATGGCCATGTAGAAGTTGCCCAAGAGTTTGAACACGAAGGTGCTACAGACGAGCAGTACTGTGGCCACGAGCACGCTCGGGAAGCCCTCGACTATCTGTGGCGAGACGTTGAACAGCCGGTAGGTGTCAGTCAGTGCTATGGCGGCGGCGATGACGAGGAAGGTAACGGCCATGATGGCGGCCACCATGGCAAACGTCGACGACACCAGTGCCCTTGCGCGCAGCAGCCGCCCGTGGGCCAGGTAGGCTGCCAGGCGGTTGCGCATGCCATTGCCCAGGCCTATGTCCATGTTGTCGATCCAGAGCAGCATACTGCTGATGGTGAGCCACACACCGTTGGTGTACTCGCCCAGACAGCCCAGCGTCAGGGGCACGAGCAGAAACTGTATGGCTGCGCTCCACAGCTTGATGCCAAACGACCACATCACGTTGCGAGCCAGGCGCTCGGAGCGCTCGCTGCTAATGCTCTTCGGCGACAAGCTGTCCATGGCTCTTGCGGGGATTGAAGGTGACGGTCACAAGCTGCTGGGTGGCTACGGCCACGAAGAAGCTCAGCTCGAAGACGAAGACTATGCTCAGGAACACGTTCTCCTGATAGAACTGTAGCACCAGCACGTAGACCCAGAACGTGTAAAGGCAGCGCCCGAAGGGCGTGGCCTGCTTGTAGAGCCAGTAGAGCCAGCCGCTCACCACGCCGTAGACCATGGCGAAGAAGGCCACGCCGCGCAGGCCAAAGTCGACCCAGAAGGGCTGGAACATGGTGTAGACATTGGTGGGTATGGGCACCCACACAAAGTCCTTAATCTTGTCGTGCTCCACCACGTCGTCGAATCCGAAGCGGCGGAGGAAGTGGTAGATGGTCTCAAAGGTGTTGGCTCCGAACTGTGGCGTGAGGTCGGGCATGAGCTGGCTGAAAGCCACGGGCGGCGAGAGCACGTACATGGCCAGGAAGTCGAGCAGTGTGTCCTTCTCCTGTATGTCCTCGTCGTTGCCAGCGCGCACCAGGTTGAAGAAGTAGAACACCATGAACAGGGCCAGCCCGGAGAGCACGATGGTGTGTAGCCTGATGACGCGCTTCTCGAACAGCACGAAGACCACGGCCAGGAAGACGAAGAACATGGTGCCCTTCTCCATGATGGCGAAGGCGTTGAGCAGGCAGGCCAGGGCCAGGGCCACCACCTGCCACAACGGTATGCGCGGGTGGCCCCACAGGGCCACGAGCAGCAGTGCCTGGTTGACGATGACGGTGTGGTTGAGCAGTCCCTGCCCCTCGCCGTAGACGGCCAGGATGCGTATGTTGGACATGAGGTCCTCGGTGCTGAACATGAGCACTATCTGGAGCACGCGGTGCAGGTAGATGGGTGTGAGCACCATGGTCAGCGCGAAAAGCACATTGAACACCATGGGATTGTAGGCTATGGCGTCACTGCTGCTGCGCCGTCCGACGGCTGGCAGCAGCAGGTAGGTGACCAGGGCGCAGATGCAGAACAGTGGCAGCCAGATGGCGAGCGTGAGGTAGAACTGCTCTGTAATGGGGTACATGAAGTCGCTGTAGGAGGTGTACAGGCCGAGAATGACAGCCCACACGAGCAGCGAGATGGTCCACGGCGCAAACCAGTTGCCCAGGTCGGAGGCCATGGCCTGCCCCTGACGGCGGCGGTAGAGGTGGTGCCACAGGCAGAGCATGGCTGCGATGAGTGCCGCCGCCAAGGCGTAGACCCAGCGCCTCGGGGCCACGGGCGTGGTGGAGAGGGCGTAGTGCTTGACCTCGGTGAACGAGAGCGCCGCTTTCTGCGTGAGGTAGTCGGCACGCGTGTACTGCTCCACGGCGTTGCTATAGATGTCGAACCGTTTCTGGTAGTTGCGCTGCAGGCTGGAGAGCATCTTGGCGTAATACTGCGAGGTGAGGCTCTCATGGCCCTCGGCATAGCGGTCGTAGTCGCTCAGGGCCTTCTCATACTCGCGTTTGGCAATGTCGAGCTTTAGGCGGGCGGCGTCGCGGCTCTTCTCGGCGCGCTCGCGCCGGTGGGCCTCGATGTCGGCGCGCAAGAGGCTGACCACGCTGTCCAACACCACCTGCGCCACACGGGGGCTGCGGTCGGTCACGCGAACGTCGAGCGTCTGGCTGCGAGGGTAGAGGTTGTAGGCCAGGTGGCTCCCCACCTTGCGCACCTCACTGGTGGTGAGGCTGTCGGTGGTGTCGTAGGGAAAAAGGTAGTGGTAGTAGCTGGTAGTGCCCACCTTGATGGCGGCCACGCGGCGCAGGAAGTGGTCGGAGCTGAGCACATGGGCATAGACCTCTATGTCGTCGGTGCCACTGTTCGACGAGTTGGGGGCCACCTCGCGCAGCAGGGCGCTGGTGTGGCTCAGTCCCACGGCCAGGTCGGTGACCTTGTACTCGTCGGAGAGCTTCACCTGGGCGGCATACTCGTCGGGCAGGAGAAGGGTGAGCAGCAGCGTGCCCACGGCGGCTGCTGCCACGACGACAAGGTATGCTATCCGGTGACTGCCCATGGTGGTTGTCGACATGGGTCAATAGTAGAATTCGCGCGCGTGGCGCCAGAGCAACAGGGCGAGCCTGGCTCCAAAGGCCAGCATGACGAAGGCAGCCAGGATGAAGAGCTTGGGGGTGTTGGAGTGCTTCACAGGAACAAAGGCGTTCTGCAGCACGGTAAAGGCCGGCATGCGCTCCTGCACGCGGGCGCGTGCCAGCTGCAGCTGCTCCACCACCTGTGTGTAGATGGTAAACTTGAGCTGCATGTCGTTCTCCAGGGCGTCCATCTTCGATTTCACCGACTGCAGGTAGGCCTCGTTGTAGGCGTCGCAGTAGGCGGCATAGTCGTGGCGCGCCTTGTTGTACTCCTTCTCAGCCTCCTTGAGCAGTTGCTCCATGTAGGCCTCGTCGTGGCGCGCCTTGTTGGTACGATAGTTGGTGATGAAGGTCTGCAGCTTCTCAGTCACTACGTTGGCCATGGTGGCTGCGATGAGCGGGTCCTGGTCGGTGACGGTGATGGTGATGACGTTGGTCTTCTTGTCCACGGAGCAGCTTATGTTGCCGCCGATGGCGCGCGCCAGACCATACTGCTTGCGCGTGAGCAGGAAGGGGTCGGGCGGCAGCGGGCGTCCGCTGCTGTCGGTGGGCTGCGCGTCGGCCTCCTGCAGCTTCTCCACCAGGGCGTGGAGCAGCGAGACAGGCAGCGTCCACCACGGCGACTTCTGGTGCTTCTGCAGGTATTCGCTGTAGTCCATGTTGCTGATCTTGCCGTCTTTCGACGTCACTTTCACAGGGAAGAGGCTCACCAGGAAGTCGGTCGACTCCATGGCGTCGGGATAGATCTCGGGATAGATGGCATCGCCATTCTGCCCCAGCCTCATGCTCATGCCCACCATCGACGCCAGCGACGAGATGCTGCCCGAGAAGCCGTTGGAGGTCTCCTCGGGGGCGAGCTCGATGCTGGCCTTGTAGATGCGCGGTATGCTGAAGGCCACGACGATGCTCACCACGGCGGCCACGCCGCACCACACGAGCATCGCCTTCTTGTCCTGCCTAACGATCTGCCACAGCCGCGGCAGGTCGAGCCTTATCTTGGGTTTGCTGTCTTCTGTCATTTGGTCCCGTTGTTTTCCGTTGTTTGGTTGTTTGGTCGTAGCGCCCTACCCGCGTCATTTCATCAGGTTGGCTATGGTGGCTATCATGGTGGCTATGGAGGCAATGCCTGTACTCATGGTGATGGTCTCGGCGGTGCTCATCTTGTTGCGCACCTTCGTGGGCACCACAATCTCGCAGCCGGGCTTCACCTTGGTCGAGCGCCTTACCTTGGCCACGTCGCCGTTCATGTAGATGATGTAGGTCTGGCTCTTCTTGGCCTTGCTGCCATAGCCGCCGGCCTGGTTGATGTAGTACTTCACACTCTTGCCAGCCTCGAAGCCCACGGTGTTGGGATACATCACCTCGCCATTGATCTTCACCGTGCCGTTATACACCGGCACGATGAGGCGGTCGCCCTCGCGCAGCACCATGTCGTAGTCGCTGCCGGGGTTGGCTATGGCCTTGTCAAGCTCTATGCCCACGGGGTAGGTCTCGGGTATGACGAGCTTCTCCTCGGCGGCGGTGTTGCGCATCTCGCTCACCGCACGCCCGCTCTTCATGGCCTGCTCGATGAGGGCCTGCTCGTTCTGCTGGCGCTGCATCTTCACCGACTCCTCGTAGCGCATACGCTCCACTTCGTTGAGCTTTCGCTCCAGGCGGGCACCAGCCACGTAGGCCAGGTCGGTGACGCCGCCGGCCTTCTTGATGAGGTCGCTCAGGCGCTCGTTCTTCCTGGTGAGCGTGTAGTCGCCGCTAAACATCACCTCGCCCTCCACGGTCACGTTCTGCTGCTCGTTGTAGCCGGGGCTCTTGCGCACGTACACCTCGTCGAAGGGCTTGAGCAGGAAGCCGCCCTCGCCGTCGATGACGAAGCCGTCCTTGAGGGCGAAGTTGAAGGTGTGGGCAATGAGCGAGTCGGTGGTGGTGGCGTAGGGATTGACGATGCGGCGCGAGACGAACACGTTGACCATCGAGGCGGCCTCCTTCAGTCCACCGGCCTGTAGCACAAAGTCTTCCAGCGTTTCGTTCTCGGCATACCTGTACACGCCGGGATACATCACCTCACCGTGGATGCTGATGGTCTGCTCCTCCTGCACCTCCTGCTTGGTGGGCACGAAGAGCACGTCCTCGTTCTTCAGGGCTATGTCGGGCACTCGGCCCTCCAAGATGCCCGCCACGTCGACCGACACCACCTCGAGCGTGCGGTCGGCTTTCATGCGGTGCATCACGGCGTGGGCGGTGAAGGCGTCCTCAGTGACGCCCTCGGCGGTCTCGAGCAGCGTGCGCACGCTGTTGATGGCGTTGCCCAGCTGGTACTTGCCAGGACGGAACACGGCTCCCTTCACCTCGACCATATTCTGGTAGCGCGGAAGTATAGAGTCTACACTCACCGAGTCTTCGTCCTCGAGCTTGAACGAGGCCAGGTCGAACTCGTTGACCGTGTGGATGGAGAGCTGCGTGCCGGCCTTGCGGCTCACGCGTACATTTTTCTTATAGGCGTCGCCAGCGAAGCCGCCGGCATACTGGAGCAGCGACAGGAGGCTCTCGTTGCGCTTCATCTCGTAGTACATGGGGCGCTTCACCTTGCCCGTGACGTCGACCAGGCAGTCGTAGGGGCCCACGACGATGACGTCGTTGTCGCTCAGCCTGACGTTGCCGCTGAGACGCCCGTTGAGTATGTAGTCGTACACGTCGACGGTGGTCACCAGGCGGTTGTTGCGGTAGACCTTGATGTTGCGCAGCGTGCCCACCTCGTTGGGGCCGCCGGCCATGTAGAGGGCGTGGAACACCGAGGCGAAGGCCGACAGGGTATAGGTGCCCGGAGCTTCCACCTCGCCCATGACGTTGACCACGATGGTGCGTGTCTGGCCCACCGACAGCCTGATCTTGGAGCTTTGGTAGCGCCCGCCCAGCTGGGCACGCAGCTTCGACGAGGCCTGCTCCACGGTCATGCCCGCCACCTGCACCGGCCCATAGTCCTCGACGGCGATGAAGCCGTCGGGCGTCACCGTGGCCTCGATGGTGCGCTGCGAGGCGCCGTAGATGTCGATGAACACGGCATCGCCCGGCCCCAGCACGTAGTTTTGGGGCGTGGCTATGTTCATGTTGGGTTCGAAGGTGAGGTCTTCCTTGTTGAAGATGTCGCGGCCAAAGACCTTGCGCTTGTGTTTCTTCTCTTCTATCTCCTTGTCGCGTAGGTATTTCTTAATCACCATGCGATCGTAGATGTCGAGCGAGTCGGGCAGTATCTCGTCTAACTCGCTGCGCATCTGTGTGCGTTCCTCTTCCTCCTCAAGCTGCACGGCGCGGCGGTTCTTGTTGTTCTTCTTGGTACGCTGCGAGCGGAGCTTCTCGTCCTTGAGCTTCTCGGTGGAGTTGTTGTACTCGGTGTTGTTGCGACGCAGGCGGGCGTCAATCTCATCGTCGTCGGAGAGCGTGCGGTCCTTGACCGTGCCCAAGCCCTGGTTTTTCTGCAGGCGCTCAAACTTCTTGCGCACGCGGCGTATCTGGTCCAGGTTGGAGCCGCGCTGAAGCAGCTTGCTCACTATCTCCTGCTGCGAGGAGCCGTTCTGCTGCTCCTTCATCACAAACTTAATCACCTGCTCGTCGCTCATCGACTGGGCACTCACCGTGACCAAGCATAGTGCCAGCAGGCTCATCATTAGGAAAAGTCGTTTCATGGCCGTTTAGGTTTCTTTCTTTATATAACTCGCTTTTCGCCGTTTTGTTGTTGCAAGGGGCATTTTTTCTTCCCTACCCTACTCGTCGGGCAGGAACAGCGGGTCCTCGGGCATGACCATCGTAGGAGGCAGGGCGGCGGCCTGCCTCACCTTCTCCGGGGCGTAGCGCTTGTTGACCACTAAGCGGAACATGTACTCCCGCAGCCAGCGGTCGGTCATCACCAGACAGCCCTTCTGGCCCCAGTCGGCGCCCCATGAGTTCTCCACCTTCCACTTCACGGCGCGTCCGCTCTTGTCCAGGTCGACGGCGGTGAGGGTCATGGCGTGGGTCGAGCCACTGTCGAAGGTGGCTATGCGCTGGGCCTTGTCCATGCCGAAGGTGGTGGCGAAGAGGGCCCCGTAGTCGAAGTTCTCGGTGTCGGCAAAGCCGCGCTTGCGGTCGAGCTGCTTGCCCACGTCGTAGCTGCTGTAGAGCTTGTGGCCGGCCTTGAGCGAGCTGATGGCCATGCGCTCGATGTCGTCCATGGGCAGGTTGACGTACTTCCAGTTGTGGCCGTCGTAGGTGTGGCGGTCCAGCTCCACCTCGTAGGTCTGGTAGTAGGGGCGGCGCGGGTCGTTCATCACCATGATGAACGTGCCGTTGATGGCACCGCCCACCACCTCCTTGGCAAACTCCTGGGGCGTCCACTCCCGCGCCTTGCCCTGGGCCTTGCCACCCTTGCTACGGAAGGCGTAGGTGAACTTCTGCGGCGGCTCGCCAACGGTGAGCACCAGCATACTGTAAACCTGGCCCAGCATACGCAGCTTGGCCTTCTGCACCGACGAGGCACTCTTCTTCTTCTCCACCATATCGCGAAGCTGGAGACCAAACTCGCGAAGCTTCGAGGCGATGAGACTCCTGGCCTTGCTGGTGTTGTCGGTGGAAACGGTCTCGGCCATGGCCTCAGAGGGCACCAGCCCGTACTTGTCCACCAGGTCGGCAACGCCGCAGAAGGTGCCGCCGTCGCTCAGCGGATGGCGGAAGAAGAATTGCACGCGCTGGTCGTCCATGGGCTTGGTGGCCGTGTCGATGACGCCCTGCAGCATGAGGTTTGACTTCTCAAGCTGGTCCCAGAAGAAGAGGTAGGCCTGCGACAGCTCCAAGGCCACCGAGTCGTGCTTAAGCGCGTAGTTGGCGCGCAACACGTTAAGCCCGCTGAACAGCCAGCAGCGCCCCGACGATTTCTGGTCGGTGATGCTCTGCCGAGCGGTCTCCACGCTGAAATAGGTGTCCACAGGGCCAGCGTTCTGATGGTTCTTCGACAGGTCGTCGATGGCGTTGGACGCCACGGCGTTGGCCAAGGCCACATTCACCCGCTCACTGCGGTAGTCCTTCTGTAGGTCGTAGACCATGGCGCGCGTCAGCCCGCCGTCCTTTGTCTGTGCACAGGCCAGGCCTAAGGCCAGGCTGGCGCAGCATGTCAAAGCTACAAGTCGTTTCTTCATGTTGTATTTGTCGATTTTGAGTTTATTCCAAACTACAAAATTAACACTAAAAAACCAAACAACCCAACCGCCAAGCTCACATTTTCCTTTTTTTAGCAATTGTTACGATTAATTGCAAAATAAGAGGATTACCTTTCCCACTGACAGGCACTGACTATTTTCCGAAAAGCACTGACTATTTTGCGAAAAGCACTGACTATTTTTCAAAAGTCAGTGCTTTTTTCGAGCCACGTCTATCTTTCTGGATAGCAGGCAGTTAGAAAACTCCCCAAAACAGCCATAGGAAAACCGAGGAATGCCTAGGAAGTCCTAGGAATACCTAGGAAAGCCTAGGAAGTCCTAGGAAGCCCTAGGAGAGCCTAGAATCTCAAAGCTGGTTAAGCAATCTTCGGAGTGCTTCGTTCTCGGCCTTGAGCCGTTGGTTCTCGGCCTTGAGCCGCTGGTTCTCGGCTTCAAGGGCTTTTAGGTGGGCATCCTGCTGCTGACGGTAGCCTGTGCGGGCGGCATACATGCGCTCCTTGATGCCGCCTTCCT
>Ga0247608_10005146_pt1 | contig 14281 bp, 13 predicted proteins | sample 176DNAGHGlowgp2_FD_193490 | JGI IMG/M metagenome (GOLD analysis project Ga0247608, IMG submission 193490) | Sheep rumen microbial communities from Palmerston North, Manawatu-Wanganui, New Zealand - 1766 DNA GHGlow gp2 | ecosystem: Host-associated > Mammals > Digestive system > Stomach > Rumen ...
TAGTCGTGGATATCAATAAGCCTTCCATCACCGAGTGCCCCGAACTGATTAAATGCTGCAAGGCAATCGTGGTACTCGATCACCACAGACAGGGTGAGGAGATTATCGAAAATGCAACGCTTTCCTATGTGGAGCCGTATGCATCTTCTGCCTGCGAAATGGTAGCGGAAGTTTTGCAGTATGTGGAAAACGGAATCAAATTAAAACTGTGCGAAGCAGACAGCTTATACGGCGGTATCGTAATGGATACCAACAATTTTGTGGCAAAGACCGGTGTTCGTACCTTTGAGGCGGCGGCGTTCCTCCGGAGATCCGGTGCGGATGTTACGAGAGTCAGAAAACTGTTCCGTGAGGATTCATCGGAATATATGGCGAAGGCGGAAACCGTAAAAGACACGGTTATCTACCGCGGAGATTTTGCAATAGCGGTATGCGATTCCGAACACTGCAAGTCCCCGACCGTGGTAGCGGCACAGGCGGCAAACGAATTGCTTGATATCAACGGAGTCCGCGCAAGTTTCGTATTTACGGACTTTAACGGAACCATTTATATTTCCGCAAGATCCATTGATGAAGTGAATGTTCAGGTCATCATGGAGAAGATGGGCGGCGGCGGTCATATGAGCATTGCAGGTGCGCAGTTTAAGGATGCCAAGGTTGAGGATGTGGTTAAGCAGCTTCAGCAGACCCTGGATGAGATGATTGATCACGGAGAAATTTAGAAATCGGAGGTTTTCATAAAATGAAAGTAATTTTATTGCAGGATGTTAAATCTCTCGGGAAAAAGGGAGATACGGTCAATGTAAATGACGGTTACGCCAGAAATTTTATCATTCCCAAGAAACTCGGTGTGGAAGCAACCGGCGCAAACGTAAATGATTTAAAACTTCAGAAAGCCAATCAGGCGAAGGTGGAGAAGGAGCAGTTCGAAGAAGCAAAAGCTCTCGGTGAAAGAATCGAAACCCTGAAGGTCATGATTCCGATTAAGGTAGGAGAAGGCGGAAGAGCATTCGGAGCGGTAACCGGAAAAGAAATTGCGAAAGCATTAAGCGAACAGCATAAAATTGAAGTGGATAAGAAAAAAATTGTTCTTCCCGATTCCATCAAGAGTGCGGGAGAATTTGACGTTCCGATTAAGCTTCATCCGAAGGTAACGTGTAAAATCAAGGTTTTTGTGGAACCGGAGTAAAAGAAGGAATGTGAATATGGAAGAAGAAGTTATAAAGAAAATAATGCCTCACTCCACGGAGAGTGAACAGTCGGTCCTGGGCGCCATGATGATGGATTCCCAGGCCATTGCATCTGTAACGGAAGTTTTGACAGGTGAAGATTTTTATAATAAGCAGTACGGTATCATTTACGATGCCATGGTGGAACTGAATGCATCGGGAAGACCTGTGGATCTGATTACGCTCCAGAATCTGTTAAAGGAAAAGGACGTGCCGCCCGAGGTCAGTTCTTTAACGTATGTCAGAGATTTTCTGGACACCGTTCCGACATCGGCAAACGCAAAGTATTATGCGAATATCGTAAAGGAAAAATCCGTGCTTCGGAAACTGATTCGTGCAAACGATGATGTCAGCGCGATGTGTTATTCCGGGAAAGAGAAACTGGACGATATTCTTGATACGGCGGAGAAAAAAGTGTATGATGTCGTGCAGCGACGCGGCAGCAGTGAATTTACGCCGATTGAAGAAGTGGTTATGAATGCGCTTAATACGATTGAGAAGGCAAGCAAGGTTAAGGGAACGGTAACCGGAGTGCCGACCGGATTTGCCGATCTGGACTACAAAACAGCCGGTTTCCAGCCTTCCGATCTTTTGCTGATTGCTGCAAGACCGGCTATGGGAAAGACGGCATTTGCCCTGAATATAGCGCTTAATGCGGCAATCCGCGACAATAAAAAGGTTGCGTTATTTGAACTGGAAATGTCAAAGGAATCTCTGGTAAACCGTCTGTTTGCGATGGAATCCAAAGTAAATGCACAGAAAATCCGTACGGGAGATCTTTCTGCAGCTGAGTGGACATCGCTTTCCGAAGGCGCAACGGAGATTGCCAAATCCAATATTGTTATTGACGACAATGCAAGTATCACACCGGCGGAACTTCGTTCGAAATGCAGGAAGTTACAAATGGAAAAAGGACTGGATATGATCATTATCGATTATCTGCAGTTAATGACGACCGGAAAAGAAAACCGGCAGCAGGAAGTATCCGATATTTCCCGTTCCTTAAAGCTTCTCGCGAGAGAACTGAATGTTCCTGTTGTGGCGCTTTCCCAGCTTTCCCGTAAGGTGGAGGAACGTACGGATAAAAGACCGATGCTTTCCGACCTTCGTGAATCCGGAGCAATTGAGCAGGATGCCGATGTGGTAATGTTTTTGTATCGGGAGGATTATTACAAGAAAGATACGGAGAATACGAATGTGACCGAGGTCATTATTGCAAAACAGCGTAACGGCCCGATCGGAACGGTAAACTTATTGTGGTTTCCGGAGTATATGCAGTTCAAGAATCTGGCGAAGTAAGTTTCCGGCAGAGTAAGTTCCCGAATAAAAAATGCCGGATTCATCCGCGTTTCGGTTCGGCGGTAATCTGTAGATATAATAAAAAAGGCTGCGCAACGATTTGCACAGCCTTTTCTTTGTCTTTAACAGTTCTGAATCTTTAATAGTCCGGATTAAGCCTGTGTAATTGCTTCAGCAGGGCACTGGGAAGCGCATCCGCCGCATTCAATGCAGGCATCGGGATTGATTTCATACTTTCCGTCACCTTCAGAAATTGCGTCTGCAGGACACTGAGCCTGGCAAGCACCACACATTACACAATCATCACCGATTACATATGCCATAATAAGTTACCTCCTTTGATAATCGGTTGCTTCTGCAACCATAAATAAATCTCAACTCGAACATATTGTATAATAAAAAAATCAATATAGCAAGAGTAGTCACGTCTAATCTTTTGTAGTGATTTCTAATCTTTTACGGTATTTTCCAATCTTTTGAAACAATTTTACGGTTTTTTCGTTTTCGGACCGGAACCGGTAAAATGCCCCCGGACCTTGCGGCCTTCGGGGGCATTTTTCACTCATGAGAAAGTTTGGGTTGGTACGATCCGGGATGTTATTTGAGCGCCTGAAGCTGCTCCATTAAAGCATCCACATCAATGCCGTGTACCATCGCGGCTTCTGCAATGGATTCGCCCTGTGAAGCGGGGCATCCCAGGCAGTGCATTCCGGCACCGAGTAAAACAGGTGCTGCTTCGGGAACGTTCTTTAAAAGTTCTCCAATCGTAATGTCTTTCGTGATTTCCATTTCTATTCCTCCGAACCTGTTTTTCGCTTAATGAATCGAAAAACCGTGTCACTTTTTATATATCGAACTAATAAAAAGTATAACAGAAAAACTATGCTTTGTAAAGAATTAGGACTTTTCATTTTTGCCTTAAAAGGGTACAATAAAAAGGTATTAAAATTAGATAACAGGGGGCGTACAAATGGCTGATTTAAAAAACCTTATGCTTGAGGAACTGAGAAAGAGTTCCTTGATTCAGACATCTTCAATTGACGAGACGGAAGAGCTTCTGGATACCGGGCTTGAGAAAAACGAAGATAATATTCTGGCGGCCGCACTTGCGTATCTGGATAATAAGGGATACAGAAGAAGAGCGGACAATATTGATTTTGCAAAGAACATGATAATGGAAAGTTCCGAAGGATACGATACCGTTATCGTAAAGCAGAAAAGAGTGGTGGAAACCGATCTTTTTGAAGGTGCAGGCAGAGAAGAATTACAGGATGCAATGGATGTATGTAAGCTGGAAACCCTGACCGCAATCCATACCAAACTGGAACGTATGGCAAACCGCCGGTATGAATATGCCGTAGAATTCGTAGAAGAGATTCAGCTTGAAAAAGACCGTCCGAAGGGAAAACTCGGTGATTACGTATCCATTGAAAATGTTTTAAACGAGTACGGCGGAAAAGGATGGGAACTTGACCGCATGTATGCTGAGCCGAAGGGAAAAACAACCAGAACATATTTCGTATTCAGACGTGAGGTAATGGACTGACAGTTCCTTCTTCTTTCTAAGATTTTTAAGAAGCAAATGATACAGCAGGTGGATCGGGCAGGCTTGCTTGCGGATCGCCTGCTGTTTTTTCGGGTCCGGGGAAAGACAAATGAAACCTACCGTAAAAGATGATGAATATTATATGAGAAAGGCCATGGAACTCGCGAGAAAAGGAGAGGCACTCGGTGAGGTTCCGATCGGCTGTGTCATTGTTCACGACGGAAAAATCATCGGCCGGGGATATAACAGGAGAAAGACGGACAAGAGTACACTGTCCCATGCAGAACTGATTGCGATCAAAAAGGCAGATAAAGTAATCGGGGACTGGAGGCTGGAGGACTGTACGCTTTATGTGACGCTGGAACCGTGTCAGATGTGTGCGGGAGCGATTGTGCAGGCACGTATTCCGAAAGTCGTTATGGCCTGTAAAAATCCGAAGGCCGGTTGCGCGGGAAGTATTCTGGATCTTTTGCATGAACCGAGATTCAATCATCAGGTGGAAGTGACGGAAGGTGTGCTGGAAGAGGAATGCAGCAATATGCTGAGCGGTTTTTTCCGGGCACTTCGTGTGAGACTTAAGACGGAAAATGCCGACTCCGAAGCATAAATACTTAAGACAATTATTTTTGATATCAGGATTTGATAAAATGAAATACCTCATTCCAGTAACGAATCAGGGTTTCGTCATCGGAATTATAGATGGAATGACGGGATTCAGGATAGTCGGAAACCGTACAGTGCGGCAGGTATTTTTCCAGCGTTTTGTAGACATCGGTATAAATGACGGTATCCCGTCCCGCTTTCAGAATCAGGATGTTCTGGGTAATCTCCGAAAGAAACTCCTCTTTCGGAATATATTTACGCAGGCGGAGACATTCCGAAAGCCAGCGGTTTGTGGAGCCGGAATTCCGGAAATGTTCATCTGCAATACGAAGTGCGAGATTATGGTCAAACCTTGTATGCGAACAGTCATGGCTTGTTTGAAAGGATGCGTTCGGATTAAAATGCGAGGTATGGGGGAAAGGCGCGTTCCATCCGTCTTTTCTGACAGATTTTCTGATGCTGGCTTCCACGATCCAGAAGGGCAGGTTTTTTGCCATTCTCGGGATGACCATCGGAGAAGAAAAAACAGCTTTATTTATAAAGTCCGGTTTGAAATCGTGAAAATAAAGGAGACAGACAGCACCGCCCATGGAATGGCTGTAAATCATAATCTCCCGGTCCGGAAAGACTTTTTTTACGACATTTTCCATCAGAATGTTTAAGTCTTTTGAATAGTCGCGGAAATCATCCACGTGGTTATATCGGCGGTCGGACACCCCGGAGCCGGAATAACCGTGGCTTCGCTGGTCATAGATAAAACAGTTATAACCGTTTTCGAGAAAATAAAAGATTATTTCTTCGTATTTCAGCGCAAATTCGGTAAAACCGTGGACAATTACAACGGTAGCGGTTGGATTTTCGCAGGGATAGTAGTAGTATTGTAATAATATTCCGTCAAAAGAAGAAATGCTGCCGGTCACTTTTACTTCTTCCAGGGAGGCATGGATTTTTCCGATTCGGTCCGGAAATTCGGCATCCTTTATGGGAGATATTTGATAAGAGGGTTTGTATTTTGTCATATAAGCTCTCCTAAGCGGCATTTTTCAGACATTTGACGAGCAATCATCAGAAAGTGATGAAATCAATAATGGTTGTGGTTTTGATTCCGGCATATAAGCCCGACGAGGAGCTTATCAAACTGGTAAAAAAACTGAATAGCGAATCCTTTTCGGTGCTTGTAGTGGACGACGGCAGCGGGGAGAAATATGCCTCTGTTTTCAGGGAAGCAGAGGATTACGCGACGGTCATTCACGCGAGGGAAAATGCCGGAAAAGGGGCTGCTCTGAAACTCGGTATGAGCCGGATCAAAGAATTGTTTCCCGGGTGTACCCATTTTATTACGGCGGATTCCGACGGACAGCATAAGGTGGAAGACATCATAAGAGTGCGGGAAGCACTTTTAAGCGGGGCTGTCATGGTGCTGACGGAACGTGATTTCAAAGGTAAAATTCCGAGACGGTCCATGTTCGGAAATATCCTTTCCCGCTGGGTTTATACGATTCTGACCGGCCATTTTTTAAACGACAACCAATCGGGACTTCGCGGTTTTTCCGTAGAGAATATCGACTGGCTGACTCAGGTTTCCGGTGATAAATACGATTATGAAATCAATATGCTATACAATGCGGACTGCCAGCATATCCCGATTGATTTAATTCCCGTGGAATCCATCTACATTGACGGGAATAAATCCTCCCATTTCAGTCCGATCAAAGACACGTTCCGGATTTACAGGCGGCTTTTCGGATCCGCAGCCGGATCCATGATTGCCGGTATCGTTGCGGAAATCGCAATGATTGTTGCGACACTGACGTATGGATATAATTACTGCATGATTACGGTTCCGGTAATCGGTGCCGCGGCATTCTTTATTAACCTCGGGGTGGATGCTTTAAAATTCCAGAAAATCCACTACCGCGACGGCGGCAGAACGCTTTTGTATGCAGCTTTCCGGTACACCTATTATTCGTTCGGATGCCTTTTATTCGGATTGTTTTTATCGCAGATTCCGCTTATTGCGGCATTCAATATTCTGGTTATCATTGCGGTACCGGTTCGTTTTTATCTTTACCAGTTTGCTTTCAGCCGGGTCTTTTTCAAGGGCAGGCTGAAGAAGGAAAAGAAAGAATGAAAACCAATGGAAGCAATTATTTATTCTTATTCGTAATACCTGATTAACTGTTCCACGCAGGAGACAACGGTTTCCGAAGTCGCACAGCCGTGCATTTTGATAACGGGCTTTTTGGTTCCGAGGAATGTGGCACCGCCGCGTTCGTTAAAGACAAAGAGCTCTTTTAATTTGTTCGCGATTTCCGTTAAGTTTGCCTCCAAAGCAGGTTTCCCCGAATCGAAGAGGGGATTGGCGGCATCGGTGGGAATGGTGTTTGCGGTGGCACTTGTGCGAATCTGCTCCGATAATTTCTGTTCCACCAGGGAAAGCGCACATTTTCCGACCGCTTCCGTCAGTTTCAGAATGATATTTCCGGCGAAGCCGTCACAGACGATGACGTCTGCGTAGCCGGAAATTACGTCGTAACCTTCCGCATTTCCGATAAAATTGATTTCCCCGTTTGCACCGAGCTCATTTAAAAGGGTATAGGCTTCCACATAAAGCGGGCTGCCCTTTCCTTCTTCACGTCCCACGTTTAACAGTGCGACGGTCGGTTTGTTAATTTTAAACATGCGGGAAGCAAAATCGGAGCCTAAGAGAGCAAAGTCTTTCAGGTTCTTTGCTTCTAAGTTGATATTGGCACCGCAGTCCACCAGTACGGTCATTCTGCCCTTGGTATTCGGAAGGCAGGTTGAAAGGGCCGGAGTTTTCAAGCCTTCGTTCAGTCCGAGCCGGAAAATGCTTCCGACCATTAATGCACCCGTATTGCCCGCCGAAAGAAGTCCTATGGCAGTTTCGTTTTCTTTCAGGGTATCCAGTGCCATTGCCATAGAGGAGTTGTCACGTCCCTTAAAAATGCTCATGGCGGGTTCATCCGTGCGGATTACGTCTTCTGCTTTCAGAACTTCAAAGCGGTCCGCAGGAATCGGAACGGAATATTCCGTTCTTTTCCGTTCAAGCATTTCGGGATCGGCCGATGCTAAAATAAATTGAAGCTCCGGAAATTGTTCCGCAGCTTTCAATACGCCATCAAACAATACTTCCGAGCCGTTGTCCGAGCCTTCAAGGTCTATTACAATCTTTCTCATCCTGTTTCTCCATATTGTTTCAGTATACTTTTGACAGTGGGGGCACACGCCGGTATGAATGTCTGTCGACGTTTACTCTATCGCAAACATATATGCATAGACATCCATATTTCCGCGGATATAACCGAACTCCAGAAGAGGATACTTCTCCTGCAGAACGTCACCGAGTGCAAGCGCATCTTCCTCGGTTACGTCTTTTCCGGTAAATACGGTGACAACCTGTTTGTCGTCGATATCCGGGAGGGAATCAAACATTTTAAGCACAGCCTCGGTAATGTCTTCATCACAGGAGAGAATATCATCCGTTAAGCCGACATAGGCACCTTCCTTTACGTCCACTCCGTTGATGTTTGCATCCCTTGTTGCCGTCGTGATATATGCCGTTGTTACATTCGGCAGATAATGTGTCATTTCGTGAATTAAGTCTTCCACCGTGGGAAGGGAGTAATCTACCATGGACATGGCGGAATAGCCTTCTGCCATGGATTTGGTTTCAATGACATGTACCTTTTCGGGGTTATAAATTTTTGCGGCCTGTTTTGCGGTCAGAATAATGTTTCCGTCGTTCGGAAGTACAATGATATGATCCGCATCCAGGGAATAGAAGGCATCCACAAACTCTTTTGCGGAAGGATTGTTGGTCTGTCCTCCGTCAATGACCGCAAGAACGCCCTCGTTTTTAAAATATTCAATCATGCCTTCGCCGGATGCTGCCGCAACGATGGCATATTTTACGTGTTTCTTTTGCTGAACCTTGCGCTTGGAATCCGGGGTAAAGAATTCATCGGGAGTTTCGGTGTTTTCTTCCTCTCCCTCAATCATCTTTCCCTGCAGGGCCATACTCATCCCTTCGAAGAGATATAAAAGTCCCGCGCCGCCGGAGTCCACAACTCCTGCCTCGGCAAGGCAGGGAAGGAGATTCGGTGTATTTAAAAGGGATTTCTTCATCCCCTTAATGAGATCCGAAAACAGAGAATTGAATTCGGTATATTCGGCATTCCGGATTTCGGAACTTTCGATACATTCTCTCATCACGGTCAGCATGGTGCCTTCCGTCGGAACGGCAACCGCAGCATAAGCCTTTTTTGAAGCATTCTCCATTGCAAGAATAAAATCGGGCGGAGTCACTTCGTCAAGTTCCTTTATTCCCTGTGAAAACCCGCGAACAAACTGGGAAAGAATGACGCCGGAGTTGCCTCTTGCGGAAAGAAGGGTTCCTTTGGAGAAGGATCTGGCCATCTTTCCGGCACTTTTTTCTTCTTTATCCGTATTTTCGATTCCGCCGAGCCATGTCATGGACATGTTTTTTCCGGTATCTCCGTCGGGAATCGGGAATACATTGAGCGCATCCACAATGGAAGCGTTTTGTTTCAGATTTCGATAACCGTTGGTGAAGAGGGAGTACAAATCTTCACCGGTCAAGACTGCTGCGTCCATCATGAAACTCCTCCCTGTACGGTTACTTCTTTTCCGATGACATAGACGGAAATGGTTCCGGGTCCGACGGATGCACCGACGATGGGACCGATGATTCCGAGGTGGGAATCCTTAAACGGAACTTCCTCCAGAATGGCATCACGAACCGCAATTGCCTGTTCGGCATTGTCCGCGTGTGAAATATACAGGATCTGGTTTTCAGGATCCACAACATTTTCTTTTACTGCCGCCGCGAGTTCCGGAATTACGTTTTTGGCACCCTTGATTTTCCGGATGGCATAATTCTGTCCGATTTTATCGGAGATAATCAGCGGATGAATTCCGAAGAAATTGCCGAAAAATGCGGAAGTCGCACTGACTCTGCCGCAGCGCTTTAAGTATTCCAGATTCTCCACGGTTGCAAACTGGTTCCTGGTTAAGCGGATGGATTCCAGATAAGATGCAACCTCATCCACGTCCTTCCCTTTATTGCGTTCTTCAAAAGCCACAATTGCAAGATTGGCTTCGCCGAAGGAACTGATTAAGGAATCCACGCAGCAGACTTTCCTGCCCGGATATTTTTCCATTAAATCCTTTGCAACTTTTAAGGAGGTTGCATAGGATCCGCTCAGGGCGGAGGAGCAGGCAACATATAAAACATCAAGTCCCTGCTTTAATTTTTCCTCGAATTTCTTTTCGAAAACGGGTACGGGGACCTGGGTGGTTTTGATGATAATTCCCTGACGCATGAAATCGTAGAATTCCTTTGCGGTATGGACGGACCAATCGAGAAGCGCGGGATATTCCTTATCGTCTATCGTGTAATTCATCGGACAGTAGTCGATGTTGTATTTTTCGAGTAAATCCGGACTCATATCGGAAGTGGAGTCCGTTAAAATTGCAAATGATGCCATGGGTATTCTCCTGAAAAACTGTTAGATAACCTGTTACTTGGACTTGATATTGGCGCAGATTTCATCCATAATTGCTTTTTCTTTCTCAAGCCCTGCGGATGCGGGTGCACCTTTGTAAAATACTGCACAGAGTCCCGGTCCGATGGATGCGCCGCAGCTTACACCGACATCGCCGATAATCAATTCCTTCGGAGCAAAACGCTCTTTCACCTGCTCTGCAAGCAGTTTTGCGGCCTCTTCGCGGTTGGAATGCGCAATGAACATAATCTGTTCGGAAGGATTCTCCACGGTTTTGGCCATGTATTCGATGATTGCCTTGAAGGCATCCTTCTTGCCTTTCAGTCTTGCGATCGGCTCGGAAAGACCTTTCTCATTGAAGTCCGCGAGAACGTTTAAGCCGACCATGCTGCCGAAGAATGCTTTGAAGTTGGATACTCTTCCGGTTTTTACCAGGAAGAACAGATCATCCATGGTACCCATCTGATGGATTCTGTATTTCTCGGTTTCCAGATACTCAACCACTTCATCGAAAGAAGCACCTTCCTGCTTTTTCATGGCAGCAGAGATGATTAAGAGTGCCAGGGAAGTGGAATAACGGAGGGAATCAACGACAACGATTTTACGCTCCGGATATTTCTTTAAAAGTTCCTTGGAAACCTGTGTTACGTCATTATAGGTTGCGGAAAGTGCGGTGGAAAGAACGGGAGAAATAATGTCCTTTCCTTCCTTTAAGTACTTTTCGAATTTCTCCACGATTTCTTCTCCGGGAGGGCATGCGGTTTTGTAGAGTACGTTACGGCCCTTCATGGAATCGTAGTATTCTTTGGCACTCATATTGGTCCAGTCGATATCCGCAAGTTCGGAATGACCGTCGGGAAAATAAAGGACTCCCCTGATATAATCGGGAATGTCAAAACGATCTCTCAGATCCTTTGTAAGATCGCAGGAACTGTCCGGAATAATAACAAAATCACTCATGATAGAATTCTCCTTAAATAAAATAATAATAATTAGTGCGAAATGAACACACTATTTCTACTTTACCATAGAAATAAGGAATTATCAATATGCGGCATACTTGCGAAAATCTCCCCGTTTTGATAAGATATAAATTTGGGAATTCTTGTAATGAGGAGAATTAAATGGGACCGATAATTGCAGTAATTGTTATAGTTGTATTGCTTCTGGGCGGTGTGATTTTTATGCTGGCCTATACCACACCGATTGCGGAGAAGGTTTATCGTGAGTATCTTGTAAATCCCGATCCGGAGAACCGCAAAAGAGAATGTTCCTGCGTCACAAACGAGGAACAGGTTGCAATGTGGAATGCAGGCTGCAAATGGGCCGAAGAAAGAACGGATAAAATGAGAGAAGTGGAGGTCAGTCGTGACGGCCTGCGTTTCTTAGGTGAATATTATGATTTCGGCTATGACCGTGCGGTTATTATTCTGCCCGGCCGGTGCGAGTGCCTGAAATACTCTTATTTTTATGCAAAGCCTTATGAAGATGCGGGATTTAACGTGCTTGTAATCGACCAGCGTTCCTATGGTTTGTCCGACGGGGAATTCAACACCATCGGAAAGGAAGAATGTGAGGATCTGCGTGTGTGGATCCGTTTTGCGGAAAATGAACTGAACATTCACAAAATCTGGCTTCACTCCATCTGTGTCGGTTCCTCCACGGCGGTTTTGCTGACTTCTTCCGGGGACTGTCCCCGGAGTGTAAAGGCGGTTGTGATGGACGGATGTTTCATTTCCTTCCGTGAAAGCTTCCGGACACACATGATTGATTTGAAAAAACCGACATTTCCGGTATTAAACATGGTAATGGGAAAAATCAAAAAGAATACGGGAACGGATGTGGATAAAATCGCGCCGATCAGACTGATTGACAGGGTGCGTGTTCCGGTGCTCTTTTTGTACGGGGAAAAGGATATTTTTTCGAGACCGGAAAAGAGCAGACTGTTAATTGAGAAATGCGGAAGTGAAATAAAGGAAGTGGAATGGTTTAAGGAAGGGGCGCATTCGCATCTTCGTTATACCAATCCGGAGCAGTATGATGCCGCAATTCTGAAATTTTCCGAAAAGGATGTCTTCGCGGAATAATTCGATGTTTCTGAACGGATTACTTTTTGTAAAAGGGGAAAAAGTTTGAAGAAAGAAAGCGGATTATGACAAAAGAAATCAGAGAACTAATTGAATATAACTGCAATGCCCTTCAAAAGTCGGAGGGGACATATCGTGAGATTTATGAGGTTATGTTCCGCCTCAGTGACAACGTCATGTACGAAACGGATGACGGATATCTGGTAGAGAGTACCACGTTCGGGGAGGCAAAGGAAAAAATCAATGCCGTGTCCGAAGCGATTTATGACCGGATCGGCGCAACACATGAGTATGTTGCACTTGAGATGGACAATTGTCCGGAATGGATTATTGCGTTCTGGGCGATTTTGCGAAGTGGGAACAAACCGTATCTTGTAAACTTGCGTCACCCGAGGGAACTTTCGGACGGGATTTTGAAAACCCTGCAGATTAAATATATTCTGGGGAACCGTTCGACGAAATTGAAGGGTGAATTTATAGATTACAATATCCTTTGGAAAAAGTGCGAAGAAAGAATGTCCGGCGGAACAGCGGAGGAATCCGCCGGGGTCGGCAACCCCGGAGGAGAAAGACCTGCATTTGATCCCGACCGGGAATTTGAAAACGAAATCGCACTTTCGACTTCCGCCACCAGCCTGAAAGAAACGATCTGCTTTTATTCGGGCGAAAAAATGACGAACCAGCTTTTGAATACGAAAGCGGTTTTAAAGGAAAACAAGAGGGTTTCCACTTTTTATAACGGCGAAATCAAGCAGCTCGTATTCCTGCCGCTTTATCATATTTTCGGTCTGGTTGCGGTTTATTTCTGGTTTTCCTATTTCGGAAGAATCATGGTGTTCATGAAGGATTATTCCGCGGAAAGCATTCTGACGGCCGTAAAACTTCATGAAGTGACACATATTTTTGCGGTTCCGCTTTTCTGGAACACGATTGAAAAAGAAATCCGCAAAAAATTAAAAGAACGCGGGGAGAAGACGGAGGCTAAATTCGAAAAAGGTCTTAAAATCTGCACGACGCTTCAGAATATTTTCCCCTATGCGGGCGCGCGTTGGTCCAAAAAAATCATGCACGAGGTAACGGACGAACTGTTCGGACCTTCGGTACTGTTCTGCATCACCGGCGGAAGCTATCTGCATGATTCCACGCTTGCGATGTTTAACGGAATGGGGTATCCGCTTTTTAACGGATACGGTATGAGTGAAATCGGAATCACATCCGTGGAACTCGCATCAACCCCGAAACTCCGGAACCTGAATTCCATCGGAAAACCGTTTGAAGGGGTCAGGTACCGTTTGGACGAAAACGGGGTTCTAAGCGTGAAAAGTGCATCCGCCTGCTCCAAGCGAATGATTGACGGAACCGTCATTCCGATGGAGGAGTGGTTTGAGACCGGCGACGTTCTGGAAGAAAAAAACGGAAGATATTTTATTCTCGGCCGTCTCGGCGATGTTGTTATTGGTGCGAACGGGGAGAATATCAATCCGGATGTGGTTGAGCAGACCTTCGACGTGCACGAGGCACTGAATTTTTCCGTACTCGGAATGGAGAAAAAATCCGGCGGCGGCAGTCAGTCGAAAGAAGAAGTGCTGTCCATGGTCGTATCCCTTCCGGCGGACATTACCGAGGAAGAGGTACATACCCTGATGCAGCGGATTATTGCGGAAAACGGAACGCTTCCCGTCAGTCACCAGGTGAGGGACTTCTATTTTACCTACGATGCGATTATGCCGGAAACCGCCATCAAAGTCGGAAGAAAATACCTGCTTCGCGGAATTGGGAATAACAGCATAAAGCTGACTCCTTTTTCGGAATTTAAAATCAACGAGGCTTTAAAGGAAGAAAAGAAAGCCCTTCATTCACCGGTTGCGGAAAGAGTACGTGAGATTATTGCGGAGGGTGCGGGAGTAAAACCCGAAGAAGTCGGTGATGACGATCACCTGATGAACGATCTCGGCTGCGATTCCCTGACCT
>Ga0247608_10005147_pt1 | contig 14276 bp, 15 predicted proteins | sample 176DNAGHGlowgp2_FD_193490 | JGI IMG/M metagenome (GOLD analysis project Ga0247608, IMG submission 193490) | Sheep rumen microbial communities from Palmerston North, Manawatu-Wanganui, New Zealand - 1766 DNA GHGlow gp2 | ecosystem: Host-associated > Mammals > Digestive system > Stomach > Rumen ...
TTAAAAGCTTTCTTTAATACTGTTTATAGAATGGACCCTGATTTTATGATTGGATGGAATTCATCTGGATTTGACTTGAATTATATTATTCATAGAATTGCAGTTCTTGGAGAAGATCCAGTTGAAATTTGTTGTGATCCTAGATGGGAAAGAAAATTCTTAAAACATTATGTAGATCAGAAGAATATAAATGATTATGCTGAACGTGGAGATTTTACTAGATTAGCATCTAATACTGTTTGGCTCGATCAAATGATTCAATTCTGTTCTAGAAGAAAAGCTAAGATGGGTAGCTTTACATCATTTAAACTAGATGATATTGCTAATATAACTGCTGGTGTAAGAAAGTTGAATTATCATCATATTACATCTAACTTAACAGAATTACCTTATCTTGATTACAAGACATTTGTATTATATAATATCATCGACGTGGTTAACCAAAAATGTATTGAAAATAAAGCTCAGGATCTAGAATATCTATTTGCAAAATGTATCAAAAACTGTACGACTTATGCAAAAGGTCATAGACAAACAGTATATCTGATTAATCGTATGACCAGTGAATGGGATAAGATTGGATTGATTATAGGAAATAATACTAATAAATGGAATGAGAAACCTGATAAATATCAAGGAGCTTTAGTAGAAGATCCTAGAACTGTATCTGAATATCCTAAAATAAAAGTATTTGGTGTACCTATTTTGCTTTGTGATAATGCTGACGATTTTGATTTTAAATCACTTTATCCCTCAATTATGATAGAGTTTAATATTGCACCTAATACTCAAATAGGACGTATAGATATTTGGAATAAATGGGTAGTAAAATATGAAGGACATATTTTATATGTCAAAGATAATGGAGTTGCCTATGAATTTCCAGAAACTGAAATTGATAATCAGAAAGTGCCTAAGAAAATTAAATTATTCATAGATGAAGAATGTACTCAACCTGCATATGTAAATCCTGATGGCTCTCCTGCAGAAATTGAATATATTCCTGAAAAGTTTGAAACTATTGAATATAAGAAATTCTATGAAAATGAAAATATATATCACAATCAAAAATATTCTAGATCTGGTGAATTTGCAGAAAATTTAGTTTGTGATAATATAATAGAATTTTGTAAGAGATGGTTTGGACTTGCTGGAGTAAAAGAATTATTAGAAGATATGCAACAATACATGCAGCAATTTATGAAATTCTATGGTACTGGAAATCCCTATTTTGGATTCTATAATTATCAGTTTGATATAGGAAAGCTTACAGAATGTCCTGTCCGTGATATGGTAGACAGTAAAGCTGAAAGTGTTCTTATAAGCTTAGATGAAGATTCAAAAGTATTATTTGATTTCAAAAATTCAGAAAGATGTGGAGTAGATAAAGAATATGCAAAGTCAAGAGTTAATGGAATATATCTCAAAGATAATTAAGAGTGTTTCTAGATTTATATCTCTAAAGTTAGAGGGCGCTATACAAAATAGCGCCCTGATTTTTATTATAGATGATTCTTTGTTATATCATGTAGATTTATTAGGTAAAATTGATTCCTCTATTGTATTAGGATTTGAATCAGTTCCTGTAGTAAGTCAAATTGAAACCGGTGCTTTAGTAACTGAAACTAAATTAATAGAATCTCAAAATGCTTATTATAAAGTATTCACTAAATATACTTTATTAAATCAAGAATGTGTTACAGTTGTATTTGATGATCCTATTATTTTAGAAGATCAAATATTTGCAGAGAAATCTGCTATCAAAGCATCTGATGGTTGTGAGTTTTATCAAGCAAAAACTTTAAATGGTGTAATCACAATTCCTATATTTTCTGGTTTACCTTTATTATCAAAAGGAGATAAGGTTGGTTTGAGTATTTATAATGCTAATATTCCAAATCAATATATATTACGCTATCAAGTTTTCAAAAAGAAACTCAATACAATTTGTTCTATTTACTATAGGATTTTAAATCTTAATAGATAATTAAGCTCACATTTTAATAACAAGTAAATTTTTGCGTTGGGAGGAATCTAAATGAGACGTTCAATAAACGATCAGTTAGGATTTGCAGATAGATTTAATCGAAATGAAAACATTATGACTTATAATTATTATCCTGCTCAAGGAGAAGCAGTTGGTAAATATATTGCTATTAATATCTTGGATTATTCTAATCAAGAATTTAATTATAGAGTAAGATTTAATAAATCTACTTATGAGCAGTATAGTACTATTATTCCTTCTCCTTATAATCAAGATAGAAATTTACCTTTAATCTTTAAGATTGTAAGGTATGATACTGAAGCTCCATATAAAGCTATTTTGGTAAGTATTTATGGTCATTTAATTGTAACTACAACTGAAGAATTGGATAAGGTTAGTTATTATAATGCTTACTATTGTTTAGATATTCAGCATAAGATTGCAGCTATGGGAAAACAAATGTATACCCCTGTAATTATTACTGAATCTGAAGAAGCTTTTATGGAAAGTTTTGCAGCTGAAAAGATTAGTATTTATCCTATTCAATCTGATATTTTATATGGTAGAAGAGTATGGATTGAGTACGATAATGATTTAATGAATATTCCTTATGGTCAAGAAACAGAACCTGTAGATCCTAATAAATTTGAATTTACTGATCAAATGGCTGCAGATGTTGTAGAAAGAGATAATAAATTGAGGGGATTACCTAAAGAGCAATTAGCTTCTTATCCTGTATATTATGAAATACATTCTAAGAGTTTTGTAGATAATCCTAAAAGATCTATGGGAACTGGTTGGGTTGCTAGAGCAGATATTGATTCTCCGGATGGTCAAGTTGTTGTTGTATATCCTAATGGCCCTTATACAAGATTTATTTGTCTTGATGAAGCTAAATTCTATTATGATACTGAAGATACTAGAAAGTTAGATATTAATATTCCTAAGTTCTATGGTTTCGATACACATAATTTATATAATTATATAGAATCAATCTAAAATAAAGGAAGACCCCTGGAGATTAAATCTCCAGGGGTTTAGCGGGGAAATTAAATGCAAAATGGATATAAAATGCTAGACCGTCCGAGGGTTGTTGATCAGCCTAGCATTTTACATTATTGTTAATTTAATTTCATTAAAAACCTTTATTTTTTATGAATTATATTAGTAATAAAATATCTATTTTAGATATCTTTATTAGTGTAAAAAATTTATTGTATAACTTTTAAATAATTGTAATATAGGGGAGGTTACTTTATATGCAAATCAAATTAAGTTATACAAATGATGGAAAATTAGAAGACTTAATTAGAGATAAAAAGATAATTCCTCATAAAGTTATGCCAAGAGAAAAATTTATTGTTGGTGAAAAATATTATGATGGATTTAGTAGATACATATATAAAGTATTATCTGTAGAATATAATGAAGATGGAACATTTGAAGGTGTTCAAATAAAAACAGATGAAGGAAATTATTGTTGGATTGCTTCCGAATTAGACCCAAGTAGTGATTATTATATTACATATGATATCTATAATATTTGTAATATAGAAATAATTAATAATAAGCATATTTATTCTGGTGCAGAAATTAGATATTGGTTCTTTATAAATAATATTACTGTAATGAATAGAAAGTATGCTTGTTTCTGGCCTTATATTGATCCTACAAATCCAGGATCTATTGATGATGCGTTTACATATATCTTATCAGCATCTACTGATGAATATGGAAATTATATAAAACCTAGAATTGTAAGAATGTTTCCAAAAGAAAACAGATCAAATATTAAAGCAAAAGAATATTGGGAAAAATTAGAGTTAAGGGATAAAGTTAGACAGAATGCTAGAAGGAAAAAGGAAAGTCCTAGAGGATAACCCTCTAGGACTTTCTTTTATATTTAATTTTCTTTAACTTCTTCAGTTATAGCTTCTGCTTCATCTTCTGCAACTGCAGCATTAGAATTTCCAAGATATTCAAGAGCTGCCTTGTTATATCTAATTCTAATAGAGTAGATTAACTTATCTTTCTTAGGTACAAATTTCTTTGTAATAAGAATTCGATAAGAAGGTAAAGTAGTAACCAGTCTTGCCATTAATTTCATATCAAGATTTTCCTGATTATAAGATACAAGATTATTCAAAAGTTTATTGAATAATTCATCTTTAGGAATTTCTTTACCTTGATCTTTTACAACATAGCTTCCATCTTTGTCAGAATAAAGAGTCAAAATAATAATTTCATTTTGACCAGAAAAAATCTCTTCAAGCTGACTTTTTTGTGTAACAAATTCTGCAATGGTTGGCAAGTATGTAACATCTGGTTCAAAAGATCTAACAGTACCACCAACACAAGTAGTACCAATTACATGTAGATCAGAATTTGCATTCAGATCTTCCTCTAGCTTCTTAATATCAATTTCGAAGCTGAAAATAGAATTATTTTTTGCAGGCTTACAATTTCTGTTAAGAATATCCCGCATTTGTTTAAGGTCTATCATAGTGAACCTCCTTTAAAATTTTTAAGTATATATTTGTTTGATATGTATTAAAAATAAATAAATGTCCGGTAGGGCAACCCCTACCGGAACTATTTTTATTTAGAAGTTTTCCATATTTGAATCTTTATATTTTTCATAGTGTCTCTTGATTCTTTCTGCAGATTCTTCGACATGTAAATACATATCATCTGTTCCAGTACCAAGATTACTAATCAAATCTTTATATTCATTAATCAAATTCAAAATATGTCTATACTGACTTCTAGGATGTTTTTCCTCATTCATTATTGAAGCACTAAAATCTATAATTTCCCATTTGATGGATTCCATTCTAGAATTTTGACCTTCAGTAATTATTTTATCGAGGATTTCTCTTTGGGCAACCTGTTCTACTTTAATAGTTTCTATCCGATTGCTCATTTCATTTTTCATACTGGTAATCTCAGTTGTAACATCGCTATTTAAAGCTTTGCCAATGTATTTAAAGATTGCCTTTATAGGATTCAATTTTATTGATGGAGTTACATCAATAAAAACTCCTAGGAGCAATACTATGATAGCCAGTTTACTATATCCTAAGGATATAAGTGCTTTGTAGATTGCGTCCATTGATATCTCCTCTCTAGTACATACTCAAGAGGTTAAGCATTATATAAATTTTTACCCTATTATTTTATTGTTATTTTGATTAAAGCTCATCTCCACCTTCATCTCCACCTAAAGCATCGGAAATAGGCTCTTTCTTAGTAGTTTCAATATTCAAATTCTGTCTAGCTTTTTCAACTAACTTAGAAATCTTATCGAAGTCTACATAAGATCCAAGATAATTTCTAGCCATAAGTTTAACAAATTCAGGCTTCAATTCATCTTCACCAGAAATTTCAATTTCAGCAATAGCATTAGCAAATTCTTTAATATTATTTATTAATTGCTGAGAGTTAGTCATGGTTAAGAATGCAGGTGCAGGAAGCATAATTTCAATATTAGATTCATTTTCATTATACTCAAAATTATATAACTTTCTAAAAATCTGAGTAAAATGCTTCTGGCATCTAAACTGTCTCTTAAATACCTTTCTTAAGAACTTAGAATTAGACATAGTAAATCTAGTAGCAAAGTCTACTTGATTTACAGACTGTACGAATTCATAAGGTACATCTGTAGAGTTTACAGCTGCTTCTTCTTGTGAATTCATAAGATCAGTAGGAGTTTCTGTACTTTGTCCTTGCATTACTTCAAATTGCACAGGAGCATCACCAGATTGAGAAAGTGGAATAACGAAATCATTATATTTACCAATAACGTTAAATATAGTATTCATATTCTCTAATTGGCGCATTCCCATATTACCCTTTTTAATCTGCTGAATTACATTAAGCATAGTTCTAGCTACATTGGTTTCAATATTTTGCTTTACATAATAGATTCTCTTATCTTGAGATCTAGATACTTTATTAATAATATCTGTAAGATATAATAAAGCATAAAGCATAGCAGGAACTACAGCATTCTTCAGATCAGATACGCCACGATGTCTCTTCTTATCAAATTCAAAATAGAAATGATGTACATCAGTTGCAGGTAAGAAGCATACATTAATAGAATTAATACCCATATTCATATTGAACTGATCATTATGTCTTAAGATAGCATAAATCTCTTCTTTTAAATCTACATTTGCATTTATGAATTTGCTATCTATAACTTCTGATAATTGAGCTGCAATATGTGATACAAGCATATCATTCTGTCTTTCAAATTCATCATCAATGATTTTATTTGTGGCTGTTAAAGAGTTAAATGTATTGGCAGTTAATACTTGTTGAGATACATAATCATTAAATATTCTAAAGTAATAATATCCAATACAATAATTAGAGATATAAAGAGGAATAATATTCTCTCTAGGAATTTCATACATTACACAACCAGACATATCTTTGATCTTCTGTTGTTTAAGTTCTCCTGATGCAGGACCAAACATACCATCATGAGATAATGCTACACCAGCTGTATAAGTAGCTACTCCTCTATGCCAATCTCCAGATCCATCTTGTCCATCTACCTCATGTAAGAAAGCTTCAGATAAAGAAGTAAATTTCTTAGATGCTTTATAAGCTTTTTCAACATCTTCAATAGCTTCAGAAATTATACCATAAGGGTCCATACTAATATTTACTTTTACATTGGACTCATTGATAGTTTTCATAAAGTTATCAGATAATTCATTTTGCTTTGTAATTTTTCCATTAACTATAGATTCATGAAAAATTCCTTTAAAAGTTTTCGAATCGAATAATTTACACTCTGTCAAAATATTATTATCTTCAGTAATACCACTAACAGCTTCAGTTCTAATAGGAGCCTGTTTTCTAGCCATTAATCTTTCAAAAGCAATCTTATAAGGAACTTGATATAAGAAATATTCTCCATAAATAGATGTCTTCATATACATCTCTTCAAAGAGCTCTTGTATATTATATTTATCAATTAACTTTCTAGCTCTACTACTAAAAGTATTAGCTTCAGCATCATTAGACTTATTACCTACAGCATTAATAAAATCTTTGGTAAAGTTATCAGAAGATAATACATTATCTTTTAATACTTCCAAAGCTTGATACAGCTTAGGTACATATTTTAAAATCAAATCATACTGATAATTTTCTGCTTGAATATATTTATAAACACCTTCCATATTGATATTATTAATCAAATTGGAATCAGTTACTAATCCTTCTAATCTAGAATTTACTTCAGATATAGCATTTCCAGAACTCTTCTGTAATCTCATAATAAGATTAGATATATCAGAAACATTCTGACCATTTACAGAAGCAATTAGATTATCTAGATTATCTTCAATAGAATTACTAATTCTATCCAAATCAGCTCTATTATCAGGTCTTGTAGCATAAGTTGCTGAATATAAATCATTCATGGTTGTTTTCAATGAATCAAGACGTTTGCTTAATCGTCTTTGTGAAAGACCATTATTTTTATTAGCCATGATTTAGACCTCCTCAATTATTGATTATTAAAATGTTTGGCCTAAACAAAAATAATAAAGGGAAGAGCAATATGCTCTTCCCCTATTATTTACATAAATGAATTTATCAACCACCATTACGTTCATCTGCTTTAGCTCTAGCATTAGGAAGAACATTAGTAGCATTACCAGCTGCTGCATTTCTTTCTGCAGTGTCAGTAAGAATACCATATTCATAATCATTAGAATCCAGAGTAGCACCATGGAAGTGCTCACCAAGACCATCATCTGCACCTTCAACCATAACAGGATTGTTATTAGGAGCAAAGTTAACATGCCACTTATCACCATCCAGATTGTAAGTTGCAACAGTACCAACGATATCCTCAAGCAGAGTCTTAGCTGCCTTGTCAACTTCAACACCATAAACAGGGAATGCATTGAAGTTAATAGTCAGAGGAACGTTATCAATAGATCCCTTAGTACTATTGTACAGAGATCCAAGTTCAGCAGTCGTTAACTGACAGTTACAAAGCAGAACAGCTCTTTCAAGTCTACGCATAGTATTATCAGTTACATAATACAGCATAGTGAATACTTCATTCTCCAGACCAGGCTCAAGAATATTATTCTCAATCAAACCATGATAAGTCTTGGCTTGAGTCATACGATCCTTGATGCCAGTCAGATAATATTCAGAGAACTTGGTAACCGTAGAGCCACTCTTTTCGATTACTTCCATAGATACCTGAATAGAAGTATCCATTCTTACTTGGTTGATATACTGAACTTCATTAATACCATCAGTAAGAGTACCAGACTGACCTTCGATATTGGGAAGTCCCTGTAATCCTCTAAATTCATATTCAAGAATATGCTTAAATGAGTTACGAAGTAACTTAATATTGTCATCTTTCTTAGCCAGTTCATCAATAAACTTAGGCATAGAAATAACACTCAAAAAGCTATAACCGGTTTCAAACGGGTTAAACTGTCCAATCTGAGTAAAGTCAGTAACACCACGGAAAGCAGTATATTGAGTAAGATTCTTAGGCTTAACAGTATAATTATTGATAATACCAGGATTTACTCCGTTATTATTTTCAGCCATAATGTTTTATATCCTCCTTTCCAATATTATTGTCCAACCGATTCATTGGGCAGAGCATACAAATCAAAGATTTCTGTCTGAGCCCAGTTATTGAAGCGGAATTTAATAGTTGCCCAGAAGATCTTCTGACTAGCATATACAGGAGACTGAGTATACTCAAAGCTGAGCTCTGCAAAGTTATTCTTGTAGTTAGCAAGTACATTAGATACTTCTGTAGCATAAGCATTAAAGTCAGTACCAGAAGTAAATGTATAACGGAACTTAGGGCAGCTAGATCTTACAGCTCTTGCTACTTCCTGAATTCCAAGTACATTATTAATATAGCTCAACTGAGTATAAGCTTCTTGAGCAGTATACAAAGTCTGAACTACACACTGATCCTGATCAAAGATAGCATAGTTAACCTTAAGATCTTCAAGCAGAGACTTCTGATTTACCAAAGGAGTAATGCGAGGTACAAAATTCAAAGTACCCTTAATTGCGTTTCTCAGAATGATATTATTAGAAATACCTGCAACAGGTTTGTATGCACCATTTGCAAAATGGCTTACAAGAATACCAGCAAGATCATAAAGCATAGTTACACGGATTCTCTTACCATTATTAGGATCATAGATCTCATAAGAGGTCATATAGTTACCGATGAACTTATTGGAAGTTTCAAAACTATTAAGCTTAGTAACGATTCCATTATAAGTAGAAACCTCAGTACCAAGATCTCTAAAGAAGAAGCAATCCTCTCTGAAAGTTACAAGTTTAGCAATCTGCTCTTTAACTGCTACAGAATAGTTAGCATCAACTACTGCAGCTATCTTATACTGATCAAGATCATAAATAGAGCCATAATCAGGATCATCAGCATCGGTACCACCAGAGAAGAACTTAATCAGCTGAGTATCATAAGCTGTCTTACCAAAAGGAACATCACCAAATTCACCATTATCACCATTGGTAAGAGCTACACCATACTGAGCATCCAGGTCGATACTTTCATCATCAATAGATACATTAGGAAGAGAATTCTTTCTGGAATCTACAAGATTAATAATATCATAACCTAACAGCTTTTCAACAGTAAAGCCAGTAGCAGCTGCAAGTTCATTCAGATACATTTCATAACCTTGAGGATAGATAGCATACTTAACTTGATCAGATTCCTGCTCACCGAAGGAATAATTAACTCCAGAGATAACAGTATCAGGATTCAAGGAAGCAATAGTTCTACCTACAAGATCAGTACCTTCATAAATATAAGAAGCATAGAAGAAATTATCCATGTTCTTAGAAGTATTATAATCAGGAGTAAACTTAACAGCCTTGTTACTAGCACCTCTACCGATATCAGTAACAATAATTACAGGAATATCATTAGTAGCAGTAATAGTAACAGCACCTGTTTCTTCAGAAGGCTCACCAGGAACAAGCTGATGATCAGTAATAATTTCTCCAGCCTTAGTTACAACCTGATCCATAGTCTTAGCAGATGCTACTGATACAGCAGTCCACTTAACAGTTGTATTAGACAGAATATTATCAATCAAATACTTGGTAGTCTCATCTTCAGTAGCATGATAGCCACAGATTTCATTGATAGTCTTAGCATCAGGATTATCTGTGTTGTCAGGTTTAGCAACAATATTTACATTAACAGTAGCTACGAAGATAATATTTGCAAGCTTAGCATCGTCGGCTACTACACGCTTCATCAGGACACGACCACCATTATCGATGATATTCTTGATCTGAAGCGCAGGCTGTCCGTGTTTATTAAAATCGATCTTATTACCATACAGTCTATAGAACTGCTGGCCAGATACAATTCTCATATCTTCAGGACCTTTATCAAAACTAGCAGCAGCTAAGAAAAGAGGGGCATTCTCAGCTACAACTACTTCAGGCTCTTCAAATCCAGATTGGTCGTACCAATTGAATATTGTACCAGGATACATATATCTTTCCTCCTTTTTGGATTTTTATTTGTTGTAAAAACCGCTTAACATCATTAAGATCAGCCACGGTATTTATAACGATGTTAATTTTTATTATTAGCCTGTAACCACTCTTTCCAAAGGAGATACAGTATTATTACCATCATTAGACATTTGTATTGCAGCCATAAGAGATTCATCCCAGAAAGGACTAGTTAATGATTCATATGGAGATATAAACTTAGGAATATCTAATACAGAAATCTGATGATAGTCTAACATATTACCATCTTTAAATGCTTTAGAATGTCTAAATGCTTTTGAAGGATCATTCTTATCTCTACAAATCTCAGATATCATTAATCCAAACATCTGCATATTTAATCCATATCCTTTAGCATTCAAATTCATATTCTCAGGGAAATATTCATGAAGTTTATCATATGGAATTGTAGGAGGCATTTTATTTTCAACTAATATCATTAATTTAAATAAAATTTCTACATTATCTACAATCTTAGGAATATTAATATCATGGATAGCTTCATCACCATTCTTAAAATGTAATACTCTATAATCATTAAGTCTAGTTCCATTAAGACTTACATCTTTTACTTTTTCAATAGAACTTGGTTTACATAAGAAAATTGTTGGATATTTAAAAATATGAGATTTTCCAACTTTTCCATGTTCATCCATAATAGCCCAATCAAAAACTCCAATAGTAGATACATAAGCTCCATATATAGCAGCTACCGAAACTTTTGAATTTGAAAAATATTTTTCCGGTAAATAATATAATAATTCTCCAGTACCATCATATAAAATAGTATCTCCAACTTGTTTTAAAAAAGCAGGAAGAGCCATAATTAATCCTCCTTTCTATGATTATTATAATGTAATTTTTATAAATTATGAGAATTTATTTTAGTAAAATATATATTTTTATCCATATAATATAATCGTGTAAACAATAAACAATACCTTTTTAAAAAGAAGAAAGGAGTATTAAATATGAATACTGCGGAATTATTAATTAAAGAATCGAAAAAGTTCAAACAAAGAGAAACTCAACTTAAATTAATATATAAAAATCTTGAGTTTGCTCTTTGGAAAATAACACCAAATAATAAACTTAAAAGACATGGCCTACCAATGAAAAGGAGGTGGTTAAATGGTAGAAAAAAGTATTAAGGATTTTAACACTACTGGTATGGAACTTTGGGAGCGTGAAAAACTTTTTAAAGAAACTGTTCCAATTCAGATAGGAGAAATAGTTTATCGGTCTGGTGACTTTGCCGGTAGTACTACAATTGTAAAAGTCACTGAAGAGAATCAGAAAATAATATCGATGTTTTGGAATTCTCTTTATTTTGACAACCAGAAAGCTGCAGACAGAGTAACTCAACAAGCTCATGCAGCATATGGAGATTATCAAGCAGAGGCGATCGGTGGATGGGTGTCTGCTATGAAAGCATCAGGAAGGTGGTGATTATATGTCCCTGATTTATGGATTTACAACCTTCATAATTATAATCTGTTATGGAGGTGGGTTTCTATTAATGATTATAGATAAAGAAAAGGAGAGTTAATCTCCTTTTCTTTTACACATAAATAAAAAGGAGGTGTATATGAAACATTTTCATTCATTGCTTTTATTATGCTTTTTAGTTAGTTGTATTCTGATAGGAATGATTTCACTTCAATTAATTGAAAAATTTACATTTCTATTGGGATTTGTAGTTGGTATGCTATTACTAAGAATTTCAATTAATATATTCAAAAATATTATGAGAGATTATAATGACAGAAAATAAGAGCCAGTAGGAATTATCCTACTGGTTTTTCTTTTAATAAAATAAAATGAATCAATATATTATATTTATAGAAATATATTACAAATATTAGGAGGAATAAAATATGAAAAATGAATATGGATTTGATTTAGATGAAGAATGTTTCGTAAATGTATATGATGTATTTGAAGAAATTAAAACTTATAAAGATTATTTTTCTAGAATTTGTTTTCAAGATCTTCGTTCGAGAAAAGATTATATTTATTTAAGAAAAGATTTTGAAAATTGTAATTGTATTTGTGAAAGTGGTGATTATTATATTGAATTATTAGATTTTAAAAATTTAGGTTTGCCATATTCTATTATTGATTTTGGAAATTGTAAAAATTTTATGCTTAATTTTAAAAATAATAATAAAAGAATTGTTGTAACTCGGGTAATTGCCAAAAGTAAAAAACTTCAAAAGTTAATTAATAATGGATTTGAACAAATTCCAATAGAGTATTTAAATAGTGATTGTTCTGAAATAAAAGATAAATTTATATATACTAACGGATTTTTACATTGTATAAAATATAATCAAAAATTCAAAAAAATAATTATATGGTATTTATTTGATCATCATTGATTATATTTAAAAATAAAAGTTCCGGTGGGTTAATTAACCCACCGGATAATTTTTTATTTTTTCTCTGTGAAATAGTATACAACTTCTTCAGTTCCGTCTTGATGAATCATTGCATATCGATTAGCAACTATTTCATCAGATGTCTGATAACTATCGTAGTATACACTATTTCTAATTGTTATAGTAAAATCATTGTCCAGATCTTTTAAAATTAGATAAGTGTCCCCTGTATCTTGGTCAATATATTTCCCCTCTACTGTCAGTGTACTATTAGAAAACTGTTGTACTGTAAAATTTTTGACCTTTGAATCAGAAAATATAATCAACAGGATTATGCCTATAGTTATCAGAGTGGTGAAGATACTAATAATGAAATTCTTGAGCTTGGGACTCATGTTTTTCATAAGCATATTCTCCTCTCTTGATATTTTTATCTAAATGTTCAAAATTAAAGAATAGTTAATATTATCAATTTAGAATTCCTATTATTTTATTACAAAAAGCATTATGTTGTTTTATAAAATATTTATAATTTGTTTCATTCATTAAATTTACTTGTTGAATTTCAAATGATGCTTTTCTCATATAAATATCTATCCAACCACCAGTAGTTCTTTTATAGAAAATAAAATAAACATATTTATTTACTATAGCATATTGTACATCATCAAAATCAATATTATATTTTTTAATTATTTCTGGCCATTCAAAAAAATTTAAATTACCAGTTCCTAAAAACATATAGACTGATAATTTAACAATATCATCTTTTCCAGAAAATGATGAATAATATTGCAAAGAATCAGCATGTTTAGCTTCTTTTAAAACACCTTGAATATCTGTTAATCTTTTCTTTAATTTATAATAATTAAATTCAATTTGTTTTATAAATACTCTAAATTCTGAATTTATTTTACTACTGTTAATATCATATCTCAAAGTAGATAATGTATATATTAAAGTATCCAAAAAATATAATTTAACTTCTATTCTAGAAGAAGGTTTAATTACTGTTTCTATAGTATATCTTGGATTTTCATTTCTTCCAACTTCTTTTAATTTATCATTAAAATAATGGATATTTTCAAATCCAGCTTCTTCATCTGTTAAAAGAGGATACCACGATCCAGAAGTTAAATAAGAACAAATATCAGAATTTTTATACATTTTTATGAATTCATCTTCAAATCCATAATCTTCTAATTTATCATATACAGCATTTAAAAAATCAAATATTGCCATTTTTATTTTCTCACTTTTCTATGATATCTGTAATTTCGCAACCTAAACAATCACAAAGTTTCAATAATGTTTCTACAGATGCTTTATTTATT
>Ga0247608_10005150_pt1 | contig 14273 bp, 14 predicted proteins | sample 176DNAGHGlowgp2_FD_193490 | JGI IMG/M metagenome (GOLD analysis project Ga0247608, IMG submission 193490) | Sheep rumen microbial communities from Palmerston North, Manawatu-Wanganui, New Zealand - 1766 DNA GHGlow gp2 | ecosystem: Host-associated > Mammals > Digestive system > Stomach > Rumen ...
CCCTCATCCAGGTCCGCCACGTGCAGGTTCCCGTGGTGACGGACCGGGATGTTCCCGTAGCGGAAGTAACTGTTCCCAAGGGTGTTGCACCCCAGTGGCAGATCAAGGCCACCGGCCTGCCTTGCCATGCGCTTAAGAATGCGTATGTAAAAGACAATCAGCTTTTTGTGCACATTGACGGGGCCAAGGTCAAAGACCTTACCAAGCCTTTCCGGATCAAGGTGAAGGCCAAAGGAATGGAGGTGGAGGAAAGCGGTGCCACGCAGCATCGGCTGGCCCGCAGCGTGCGTAACGCCGGAGATGACGGCGTAGTGGCCTACCGTATTCCCGGCCTGGTGACCTCGCTGAAGGGAACCCTCATCGCCACGTATGATATCCGCCACAACCATTCCAGAGATCTCCAGGACGACATTGACGTGGGTATCAGCCGTTCCACCGACGGCGGCCTCAGCTGGGGGCCGATGATTGTGGCCATGGACATGGGCGAGTACGGCGGGCTGCCCCAGAACGTGAACGGCATCGGTGATCCCTGCATCCTGGTGGACGAGGTGACGGGGGACATCCTGCTGTTTGCCGCCTGGACGCATGGGGGAACGGCCGGAAAGGCGGCCTGGTGGACGGCCGGAAGCGGATTTGACCCCGCCCAGACTCCCCAGCTCATGATGGCCCGTTCCACGGACGACGGCCTCACTTGGAGCGCCCCGGTGAACCTGACCCGCCAGGTTAAGCAGGAGCCCTGGAATTTTACCTTCCAAGGTCCCGGCCGCGCCATCACCATGGCCGACGGCACCCTGGTGGTGCCCTTCCAGCACCAGGAGCCGGACCGGACTCCCGCTGCCGGCGTCATGTATTCCAAGGACCGCGGCATCACTTGGCATGTGCATGAATATGCAAAAATCAATACCACCGAATCGCAGGTGGTGGAGGTGGAGCCTGGCGTGCTGATGCTGAACATGCGCGACAACCGCAAGACCGGTCGCGCCGTGTATATCACCAAAGATCTGGGCAAGACCTGGGAGCCGCACCCTTCCGACGGCCAGCTGGTTGAACCGGTGTGCATGGCCAGCCTGATCAAGGCCGGTGACTTGCTGCTTTTCTCCAATCCCGCCGATCCCAAGGAACGCCGCAACATGACCATCCGGATTAGTGAGGACGGCGGCGTCAACTGGACCCGCAAACTCCTTTTGGACGAAGGATACGGCTGGGGCTATTCCTGCCTTACCATGATAGATAAAGAAACCGTGGGCATCCTCTATGAGAGCTCCCAGGCCCACATGACTTTCCAAGCTGTTAAACTGAAAGACATCCGTTAGCGTATGGCAAACGAGAAAATGCAGAAAATCTATCCCTGGATAGTGGTGGCCCTCTTGTCGGTAGTGGCCTTCCTCAATTATCTGGACCGCCAGATGCTCTCCACCATGCAAACGGCCATCGGGGCCGATATCACCGAGCTGCAGCAGGCGCAGAACTTTGGCCGGCTCATGGCCATTTTCCTTTGGGTCTATGCCATTGTGAGCCCCTTCGCCGGCAGCATCGCCGACCGCCTGAGCCGCAAATGGCTTATCGTGGGGTCACTGGCTGTCTGGTCGCTGGTAACGCTCCTGATGGGGCACTGCAACACTTTTTCCCAATTGTACTGGCTGCGCGGCCTCATGGGCGTGAGCGAAGCTCTGTACATCCCTTCCAGCCTTTCCCTCATTGCCGATTATCATGCCGGAAAGAGCCGTTCCCTGGCCGTAGGCCTGCACATGACGGGCCTTTATCTGGGCCAGGCGGTGGGCGGTTTCGGGGCCATCTTCGCCAATGCCCTGAGTTGGCGGATGACCTTCCAGTGGTTCGGCATCATCGGTGTGCTGTATGCCGTGGTGCTGGTATTCTGTCTCAAGGAGAAACGGGCACCCAAGGCGGCTGCCTCCGAAACGAAGCCGGGCCTTTCCATCCTGAAATCCTTTGGCCTCATTTTCAGCAACATCGCTTTCTGGGTCATCCTCTTCTTCTTCGCTTCCACTTCGCTGCCAGGCTGGGCCACTAAGAACTGGCTGCCCACCCTTTTTGCGCAGCATATTGACGGCGGCATGGCTGTGGCCGGTCCTGTGGCCACCATCACCATAGCTCTGGCATCCTTCATCGGCGTCATGGTGGGTGGGCCGATGTCTGACAAATGGGTGAAGAAGAATCTCAAGGGGCGTGTGTACACCAGTGCCATCGGCCTTTCGATGATGATTCCCGCCCTGGTGCTGATGGGGTTGGGCAAGGGACTGGTTCCCGCTGTGGCTTCCGGCCTTATCTTCGGCCTGGGTTATGGTATGTTCGACACCAACAACATGCCCATCCTGTGCCAGTTCGTTCCTTCCCGCCTGCGGGCTACCGCCTATGGTTTCATGAACATGGTAGGTGTGGCCATGGGGGCGCTCTGCACCACTCTATTGGGGAAAATCCCCAACTTGGGGCTCTCCTTTGCCATTCTGGGCGGGGTGACGGCCGTGGCGCTTGTGCTCCAGCTCACCATCCTTCGTCCCACAACGGATGATATGCAGTAAAACCGTCATGCCCGGCTCCGACCGGGCATCTGAAAAGCAATCAAACATAAAAAATATGAAAAAGAGTTTATTACTTCTGGCCTGTACCTTCCTCCTGGCTTTTTCCTGCCGGCAGGCCTCCCAAGGTCCCATCAAACTGCCTGTCCCTCCGCGTGAGGCCGGGCAGACCGATATGCTTCAGTTTGCGGCCGATCCCATCGAGAATGTGGGCATCGGCGTGGTGGGACTGGGCATGCGCGGCGGCGATGCCGTCCAGCGCCTTACTTTTGTTCCCGGCTGCCATGTGGCCGCTGTGTGTGACGTGGAGACGGACCGGGCAGAGAAAAGCCTGGCCTATCTGAAGGGAAAGGGCCTCTCCGCCAATGTCTACAGCGGGGAGGAGGAGTCTTACAAGGCCCTCTGCGAAGACCCTTCCGTGGACCTGGTGTATATCTGCACGGACTGGATCCATCACGTTCCCGTGGCCCTCTATGCCATGGAGCATGGCAAGCATGTGGCCATCGAGGTCCCTTCGGCCGAAACTCTCCAGGCTTGCTGGGACCTGGTGAACACCTCCGAGCGCACCCGCAAGCACTGCATGATTCTGGAAAACTGCTGCTACGACTTCTTTGAGATGACGGCCCTCACCATGGCCCAGCAGGGCGTTTTTGGTGAGATTATCCATGCCGAGGGCGCCTACAACCACAACCTGGACCCTTTCTGGAAGGCCTATTGGAACAACTGGCGCCTGGATTTCAACAGCAAGCACAGGGGAGACCTCTATCCCACGCATGGTTTCGGTCCGGTTTGCCAGGCCCTGAACATCCACCGCGGAGACCGCCTCACCACCCTGGTGGCCATGGATACCGATCCTTTCAACGGGCCCAAGCATACCAAGGCCGCCGGCATGGAGGACAAGCCTTTTGCCAATGGTGACGTCACCATGACCATGCTCCGCACGCAGAAGGGCAAGACCATCCTCATCGAGCACGATGTGCTTACCCCGCGTCCCTACAACCGCATGTACCAGCTGGTGGGAACCGATGGTTATGCCGGCAAGTATCCCATACAGGAAATCTGCCTGCGTCCCGAAGGTGCCCAGAACGTGAATTACCAGAATCTGGGCTATGAGAAGGTGTACCGGGGTGAGTCCCTGGAAGACCTGATGGCGCAGTACCGCAATCCCATCCTCACCCCGGAATTGGAAGCCCTGGCCAAGGAAGTGGGCGGCCACGGCGGCATGGACTTCATCATGGACTACCGCATGGTGTACTGCCTCAATAACGGTCTGCCGCTGGATATGGACGTATATGACCTGGCCGAGTGGTGCTGCGTCACGGAGCTTTCCCGCATCTCCCTGGAGAACGGCTGCGCTCCCGTGGAGGTGCCGGACTTCACCCGTGGCGCCTGGGACCGCATCAAGGGTTTCTCCTACGCTTTCGCGAAGTAGTTATTCCCACATGGGGAAGGCCGCCCGGAGTACTTCCGGGCGGTTTTTTGTTGAAGATTCCAGAAAACCGCCGCCGGGCGTGAAGGCCAGTACGCGGTGCGCCACCTTGAGGGCGTCCGGAAGGTCGTGGGAAGAAAACAGGACGGCCATGCCGGTCTGTTCCGCCAGGCCCCGCAGGGTTCTCAGGACCATGAGGCGGTTCTCCACGTCCAGATAGGCCGTGGGCTCGTCCAAAAGGAGGATATCGGCCTTCCGGGCCAGGCCCACCGCGATGCAGGCCTTCTGGAACTCGCCGTCGCTGAGGGTGGAGATGTCCTGCCTCCGCTGTCCGTTCAGCCCCAGGCGCTCCAGGGCGTCCGTCAGCCTTTTTTCCATTTCTCCGCTCAGTTTCCCGGCCCAGTTGCTCTCCCTGTAGCACCCGGTCCTGATGAATTCCTCCACCGTAAAGCCCTTCACTTTGGGGATTCCGGTGGGAATCAGCAGACATTTGTCCGTGGCCAGGCGGCGTAACAAAGTGGATTTGCCGCAGCCATTGGCCCCGGCCAGCAGCACGCATTCGCCCTCCTCAATGTGGAAGGAGATATCGGCCGCCAAAACGCGCTCGCCGTAGGCCAGTTTCATATGCCGGATATTCATCACAGGCGGTTCCTCCATAGCAGCAGAATGATGAGCGGAATCCCCACCAAGGCCAGCGTACTGCCCACGGGCAGGGGAGTGGGGCCTATGTGGGCGAGGGTATCGGCCGCCAGCGAGAGGCAGGCGCCGGTAACCAGGCTCCAGGGCAGCACCACTTTATGGGCCGATGTTCCCAGATACCTTCGCACCAGGTGCGGCGCAGCGATGCCCACGAAGCCCAGAGGCCCCGCAAAGGCGGTGACGGCGGCGGTGAGGAGCGCGGAGCCCGCCATCACCCGGAGGCGCAAACTCTTGAGGCCCACCCCGGAAAGGGCGGCGTATTCTTCCCCGAAAAGCACCAGATCCAGCGCTTTCTGACTACGCAACGCCAGGACAAAACCGCCCGCCAGCGCCCCGGCCATCAGGGCCAGGCCGTGGTAGGGGACGCCGGTGAAACTGCCCGCCATCCAACTGTAGAACAGCTTGAGGCTTTCTTCCGAGGCGGTATATTGCAAAACGGAACTGAGGGCGCTCAGGGCAAAGCCCAGCATCACGCCCACCAGCAGCAGCGTTCCGGCGCTGTGTACCCGGGCGGCGGCCGCCATGATGAGCAGTCCGGTAAGAAAGGCTCCCGCGAAGGCGGCCGTCACCAGCGTGGCGTTACCGGCAAAGGCCGATGCCCCGCCCGCGGACAGCGCCGCTATGGCGGCCCCCAGGCCGGCTCCTCCCGACACGCCCATGATGTGCGGATCGGCCAGGGGATTGCGGAAGAGGGCCTGCATCTGCGCCCCGCAGAGGGCCAGGGCGGCTCCGGCGGTAAGGGCCGTGAGCATGCGGGGTAGGCGCAGTTTCCAGAAAATGGCTCCGGAGGCCCATGAGAGGCCGTTTCCGGCCAGAAGGTCCAGGAGCATAAGCCCCAGCAGCAGCGCTATGAGAAGCCCGCGCCGCCTCATACTTTACGGGAGGGGATGTAGGCCATCACAAAGCCCGTGAGCGCCACGCCCAGCACCGTCCAGAGGAGGTCGGAGGCTTTGAGCACCACGGGATAGGCGCTCACCACAAAATTCCCCGGCATGGGAACCAGGCCGTAGCGTTGCTGCAGCCAGACCAGCAGGATGCCTGCCACCAGGCCGATGAGCATTCCTATGAGCGAAACCAGCCAGCCTTCCCAGAGGAAGATGCTCCTCAGAAGCGGTTCCGGGGCGCCCAGGGCACGGAGCGTGGCGCAATCGGCCTTTTTCTCCAGGACCAGCATCTTGAGGGAGCTGTAAATGTTGAAGGCCACCAGAATCACGATGAACAGGAGGATGAGGTAGATGGCCAGTTTCTCGTAGCGCATCATCCGATAGACGGATTGGTCTTGCTGGGCGCGGTTCAGGACGCGGAAAGAGGGCCCCAGCAGCTTCTGGAGGTCTTTTTGAAGGGCGTTTTCCTGCGCCGTCCATATCTCCAGGGAGGAAACCTCCGTTTCATATTCCAGCACTTCCCGCATCAGGCCGATGGGAACCACCATCAGGCGGCTGTCCAGGTCGGCATTCACGGAAAAAACGCCGCCCAGGGTGAGCCGGGCGCTCCGCAGGGATGCGGCGGGATTGCTCAGGGAAACGGGCTTGGTGCGGGAAGGATAGTAAATTTCCATGGGCGTCACAAAGCGCGGATTCAGGCCCAGGCTGTGGGCCAGGCCGGCTCCGGCGATGCCCTGGGGAAGGTTTCCCTTGCGGAAAGACCAGGCTCCGTCAATGAGGTGTTCCTTCAGGCGGGACGCTTCCTGCCCCGCTTCGTCTATCCCTTTCATGCGGGAGAGGCTCTGCCTCCCTTCGTAGGAGAGGAACACCTGCTCTTCCAATGTGGCGGAGACGCCGGTGACGCGCTGGTCGGCCCGAAGGGTGCTGACGATGGCGGAATCCGGGACGAAGACCTTGCCCGCTGTGGGGCGGATTTCCAAGGGGGCTTTGGCGTCGGAGAGCGATTCCGACACCAGGAGGTTGAAGCCGTTGAAAACGGAGAGGATGACCATGAGCGCAGCCGTGCCTATCGCCATGCCGGCCACCCCGATGCCCGAAATCAAGTTAATCACGTTGTAGGACTTGCGGGCAAAAAGGTAGCGGAAGGCGAATCGTAGCGGCAGGTTTGTCATTCTGAGCGCAGCGAAGAATCTATTTTTTCAGCAGTTCATCGATGTGCTCTGCGTAGTCCAGGGTGGTGTCCAGATAGAAAACCAGTTCCGGCACTATGCGGAGCTGCTTGGCCACAATATGCCCCAGCTCTCCGCGCAGGGCCTTGTTGTTCTCTTCCAGGATGCCCATCACGGCCTCCTGCCGGGCCGACGGGAAGATGCTCACAAATACCTTGGCAACAGACAGATCCGGGCTCACACGCACCTCGCTCACAGTTACCAGGGCACCGCCGAAGGCGGCCATCCCCTTGGAACGGATTATCTCTGCCAGGGCTTTCTGCAGTTCCCGGCCCACTTTCAGTTGTCTTGTGCTAGCTTGTTTTTCCATACTCTGTCGTTCTAAGCTTTCTGTCATTCTAAGCTTTCCGTCATTCTGAGCTTTACTCTGTCAGTCTGAGCGAAGCGAAGAATCTATTTCACGTTGATAATGAAATAATTCTTCTTACCCTTCTGGGCCAAAATATAGTGACCGTTTACAATATCGGCCTCGGTGACATCGGCATTGATGTCCGTCACCTTGTCCTTGTTGATGGAGATGCCGCCGCCCTGAACCATCTTGCGGGCCTCGCCTTTGGAGGGCAGGATGGTGGTTTTCACGGCCAGCAGCTCCAGGATGTTGCAGGGAAGGTCTTCCTTTGCGATGTCAAAGGAAGGCACGTCTCCGAAAACGGCCAGGAAAGTGCGCTCGTCCAGTTTTTTGAGTTCCTCGGAATTGCCGCCGAAGAGCATGCGGGACGCGGCCACGGCCTTGTCGTAGGCTTCCTGTCCGTGGCACATGACGGTGACTTCGCGGGCCAGCACCTGCTGCAGTTCGCGGGCGCCGGGGTTCTCGCGGTGGCGGGCAATCAGCGCCTCGATGGTCTCACGGTCCAGCAGGGTGAAAATCTTGATGTAGCGCTCGGCGTCGTCATCGGCCACATTGAGCCAGAACTGGTAGAATTCGTAGGGGGAGGTGCGCTCTGCGTCCAGCCAGATGTTGCCTTTTTCCGTTTTGCCGAATTTGGTGCCGTCGGCCTTGCGGATGAGCGGGCAGGTGAGGGCGAAAGCCTCGCCTCCGTCCATGCGGCGGATGAGCTCGGAGCCGGTGGTGATGTTGCCCCACTGGTCGCTTCCGCCCAGCTGCAGGATGCAGCCCTTGTTCTTCCAGAGCCAGTAGAAATCATAGCCCTGCATGAGCTGGTAACTGAATTCCGTGAAGGACATGCCCTCGGAGGAATCCCTGGAGAGGCGTTTTTTCACGCTGTCCTTGGCCATCATGTAATTGACGGTGATGTGTTTGCCGATGTCCCGGATGAAGTTGATGAAGCTGTAATCCTTCATCCAGTCGTAGTTGTTCACCAGCTCGGCCTTGTTGGGGGCGTCGGACTCGAAGTCCAGGAAGCGGGAGAGCTGGGCCTTGATGCAGGCTACGTTGTGGTTGAGGGTTTCCTCGTCCAGGAGGTTCCGTTCGGCCGATTTCATGGAAGGGTCTCCAATCATGCCGGTGGCCCCGCCCACCAGGGCGTAAGGCTTGTGGCCGCAGCTCTGGAAATGCTTGAGTATCATCACGCTCACCAGGTGGCCGATATGAAGGGAATCGGCCGTGGGGTCAATGCCCACATAGGCCGCCTTGGGCCCTTCCATCAGTTTTTCTTCCGTACCGGGCATGATGTCCTGGATCATGCCTCTCCACCTGAGTTCTTCTACAAAATTTTTCATCGCTTTTGAGTTATATCATGCAAAGATACGGATTTTTTACCGGAAAACACCATTTCACCCGCCCGGCCGTGCTTTCTCGCCTGGCCGGCATCCTCTTCGGCCTTTCATGGCCCTCTTTAGGCTTGACAACTAACCCGCTGATTATCATAGACTTGTGGCACATTTCTCGTTCGATTTTTGAACGAGAAATATCATGTAACGCACAGTGGCTCAATTACTTAATTGTCAAGGCTGCCGGGGCCGATGTCGCAGGTAGAAGGGCGTTCCGTCGCAGGTCCTTGTTTTTTCGTTTTCCTGCGACACTTTTTGCTGTCCAGGGCCGATTTTCGTCGCCGGTCGGTCGATTTTCCGGGACCTGCGACGGGAGCATCCCTGACCTGCAACGCCCGGTTTTGCCATCTTTGCAGCCATAATCCTAAAAATAATGCACTATGAATTATGGTTACATCAGGGTGAGCACGGATGCACAGACCACCCGGAATCAATCTTTCGAAATCAAACACTTCTGCAAGGAGCACGGCCTGGCCATCAACGGCTGGATTCAGGAGACCATCTCCGGCACGCAGGCCTATGACAAGCGGGCCCTGGGCGCCCTTTGCTTTGGTGCCGATGACCTCCTCTCTCCATTCAAAGCCGGAGTCATAATCGGAGTCGTCTACCTTCTCCAAGCCTGGCTTACCCGCAAAAAACAGGTGGTAGAATAATATCATTTTTGAATTCTGTGGGTTTTTCAGTACCTTCGCAATATGAAGGTACTGTTCGTGTGCCATGGCAATATCTGCAGGAGCGCCATGGCAGAATACATCCTCAAGGCCTTGGTAAAGGCAAAGGGGCTGGAAGAGTTGTTTTACGTTGAGTCTGCGGCCGTTTCTACTGAAGAAATCGGCAATCCCATCTATCCCCCGGCAAAAAGATGCCTCACGCAACATGGGGTGTGGTTCGACCCCGGGAAACGGGCCCGCCAAGTGACGCCATCGGACTATGACCGCTTTGACAGAATCATCTGCATGGACGCCTCCAACCTAAGGCTTATAAAAAGAATCATTCCGGCCGATCCGGAGGGGAAGATTCACCTTATGATGTCGTACACCGGCAGCGGCCGCGATGTAGCGGACCCTTGGTACACCGGTGACTTTGAAACCACCTTCCAAGACCTTCTGGAAGGTTGCCAGGCTATGCTTTCAACCGCTACAATTATAAAAAGACACTAATATGAACCACATTTCAAGGATACTTCTTGCAGCGGCGCTTTGCGGCATCGGCATAGCAGCATCGGCTCAGGAGGCAAAGACATTCAAAACCGTCAAAGAGATTCCCATAACAAGCGTAAAGAATCAGTACAGAAGCGGCACCTGCTGGGATTTTGCCACCCTGGGGTACCTGGAGGCAGAGATTCTGCGCAAAACCGGGAAGGCTTACGACCTTTGCGAAATGTTCGTGGTTAACAAGGATTATATGGACTGCGCAACCCATTATGTGAGGATGCACGGCTTCAGCCAGATTTCCGAGGGCGGCTCATGTGACGATGTCATTGACGTTATCCGGAATCACGGCATCTGCCCGGAGGATGCGATGCCGGCCCCAGGGTCCCTTACCGGAGACTCACTGGCCAACTTCAAGGTCTTCTTCCCGCAGCTGGAGCGCACTGTAAGCGGCATTGTATGGAGCAACGGACAGAGGGAGCTTAACCGATACACTACAGAAGAGCAGGCTCCGCTACGGAACAAGGAGCCCAAGGCGCACTGGAAAGACAGCGTTCAGGCGGTCATAGACAGTTATGTAGGCAAATGCCCGGAATCCTTCGTTTATGAAGGTAAGACTTACACTCCCCTTTCCTTTGCCAAGAGCCTGGGCCTGAATCTTGACGACTACGTGAGCCTTACCAGCTACACACACCATCCGTTTAACCAGTGGTTTGTAATAGAGGCTCCTTACAAATGGCGCCTTAAGCCCAGCTACAACATTCCAATTGAGCAGCTGATGTCCGTCCTGGACAAAGCCCTTGATGAAGGTTATACAGTGGCCTGGGGAGGCGATGTTTCAGGTAACTTTTCCCGAAAAGAGTGCGTAGCAGAGCTTCCGGAAGGCATGGTCACCACTCAGGAATTAAGACAGGAGCAGTGGGACAACTGGCAGTTCACCTACGACCACGTAATGCTTATATACGGAAAGGCCGTAGACCAGGACGGCAAGCCATATTACCTTGTCAAGAACTCTTGGGGCAAGGGCAGCAAATATAAAGGCACATGGTATATGTCCCGCGATTATATAGCCCTCAACACCACCTACATTTTCCTTAACAGGAACGCCCTTCCCAAAAAGCTTCGCAAAGCGCTAAATAAATGATGGATAACAAGTTAGAATACACGGCACCATCGGCCCAAATGCTGGATATTGCATCTGAGGGCATGATTTGCGTAAGCGGGGATCGTCCCGGTTACGGCGATGCCAATGAGATTTAGGAGGGCGCTTATGCAAAGACTTAAACTGCTTATAGCCAGCATTTTACTTTTAACGATGCCTGCCAGCTTAGGCTTGTGGATGGCCGATGCCAGCTATCAGATTTTCATCAACGTTTCATATGGAGACAAGATAATCACCCTTGACGTTAATCAGGGCGATACAATTAACTCCGTAAAGGCCAAGATTCAGGACAAGGAAGGGATTTCACCGGATTTGATAATCTTGTACTACGCAGGCACCCTGTTGGAAGACGGCCGCACACTTGGAGACTACAATATCCAGAAAGAAGCGACCATCCGCATGTATGTGACCAGCAAGTCCGTCAAAGCATATTCTTTCGACGGAAGGTACTGGGCCTCATATTATTACAGCTACGGTGCCGCCAAACTTCAGGACGGCGCAATGGCCTTCACAATGAAGAGCGACAGGGCACTTTATTGCATCGGCGACGGCAGCATCATCCCTGCAAACTGCCCTTGTATAATTATTGCCGATGCCTCCGCCGTACATGAAGACACTATGGGAGAGACGATAATTGTCGTTTCCCATCGTTTTGACGGCACAGAGATTATCCCGACTCCGGAGGCCGGAAACATCCTTCAGGGCCGGCCAGGAGCCACAAAAGTTTCCTCTTTGGGGCTGAAAGCAGGACAGCATGTATATGTACTTGGTGCCGTAGGAGGAGTGCTGGGCTTTTACCGATTCAGCGAAAGCATAATTCCCGCAAACAAAGTTTTTTATGTGGAATAGGACCGGTTTCATAGTGTTTTTGCTTTTAGTGCTCTGCGCCTGCCAGAAGACCAGTCAGGAGCCGATGTCCCGCTTTGCAACCTTTACCGTAGATGCCGTTAAGGACGATGCTACCAAGGCTTTGTCCCTGGACGGAAACACCTTGAACGCTTATTGGAAGAGTACGGAAAACGTGCTGGTCTACAATACTGCAGGAGAACTCATCGGCACACTGAATGTAGCTCCGGAGGCCGGAGAAAGACCATCATCGGCTACGCTATCGGGGACTTTGGATGTATCGGGATTAAGCGTTGGGGACAATCTTTCACTGCGCCTGCCACGGGCCGCCTGGGATTATTCCGGACAAACGGGAGTGCTTACGGGTTCCGGTTCCATAGAGGAATTGTACGACTATGCATCGGCCTCCGTATCAATTGCCAGCATCGGCGAAAACAGCGTCCAACCAACATCGGGGGCACATTTTGCCAATGAACAAAGTATATACCGGTTTGGTTTTTATGCCGATGCCACCCCGCTTGGCGTCAAACTTTTCGCAGTTGATGCAGCAAGTGGCCGGATAGTCAAAAGAATTGAGGATGGCACTTCTGAATATGGCACCCTCAAAATCATCCCGGGCTCCCCTACAACAGAGCTTATTTATACTTCCATCCGTAACGAATCTGTTGCCCCGGAGTCAAGCGGAGATACATATTATTTCACTGTAGTAGGCAGCGACGGGAGCACCTATCTTGCCACAAAAGCCATTCCCGGTTCTGTGCTGGACCGCCACGGCCGCTTCATTAGCGCCAAAACCATCCCTGCTACAAAAGTCACGCTTTCCCAATATACAACTGAAACTGCCGAAGTTTTTTAATTTAGTACTATGAAAAAGACCGTTATTTTTGTTGTTCTCTCGTTGATGTGCGCATACGCCGCTGCACAGGAACTGCCAAGCTATGACTGGGCAAATTTTGGGAGGTATGCCGCTGCAAATGAGGCCTTGGCCGGCAAACAGCCATTGGCTGTAATAATGGGAGATTCCATTACAGACGGATGGTTCAGTGCCGATTCTGCCTTTTTCCAGAATAACAACATCGCCGGCCGCGGAATAAGCGGCCAGGTAACCAATCAGATGCTGGTGCGCTTCCGCAGGGATGTGCTGGATTTGCACCCCCGCTATGTGGTCATCGTGGCCGGCATCAACGACATCGCCCGGAACAACGGCTATATCGCGGAAGAAAACATCCTGGGCAATATCGAGTCCATGTGCGAGCTGGCTGCGCTCCACGGCATCATCCCCGTGCTCACCACCCTCTTCCCCGCCGGAAAGATAGGCTGGCGTCCCGGCATCACCGATTCCCTGGAACAGGTAAAATCCTTCAACGAAAAAATCCGCGCCTACGCCCGTACAAACGGCCTGGAGTGCATTGATTTCGAGCCCCTGATGGCCGATGAAAACGGCATTACCAGCAGCGAACTCTGCACAGACGGCATCCATCCCACCCTGAAGGGGTACAAAGTCCTGGAAGAAGCGGTCCTGAAGGTTCTTAAATAGTGATGATTTGCCGGGCCAAAGCGGCGGCAGCCGGCCTGTGAGATACGCAGAGAATGGTTTTGTGGCCGGCATAGCGGCTGCAGATATTCTCCAGCACCCGCGTTTCGGTATCTCCGTCCAAGGCCGATGTACTCTCGTCCAGCACCAGGATGCTTCCCGGATGCAGGAGGGCGCGGGCAATGGCAATACGCTGAGCCTGCCCCTCTGAGAGACCGCTTCCTACCTCCCCGCAAGGCGTGTCCAGGCCCATCGGCATGTCATAGACAAAGAGGGCGTCCGCCGTCTCCAGCGCCTGCCGCATGTCCTGCTCCGTGGCGGCGGGCCCCGCCAGCTGCAAGTTGCTCCGGATGGTTCCGCTCAGGAGGCTGTTTCCCTGCGGCACATAGAGGAAGTTGCCTCGGGTGTCGGCGGAGGCGGGAACACCGCCCAGCGTAATGCTGCCGTGCTGGGGCGTCAGCAGCCCCATGACAAGCCGCAGCAGGGTACTCTTTCCGATGCCCGTGGTGCCCATGATAACGGATAGGCTGCCGGCCGGAAAGGTGCAGGAAAAGTCCTTCAGAACCGGCTGCAACGCCCCCGGATAGGAATAGCTTACGTGGGAGACCGCAATCTCCGGGGCATCGGCCAGGATAACGGGCTCTCCCACACGCTCCTCTTCCAACTCTTCCAGTTCCATGAGCCGCTCAATGGAAGTAAGGGCCGTGATGAAGGCCGGAATCTGCCTGCCGAATTCCGCCACCGGGCGCTGCACCTGGCCCACCAGTTGGAGGAAAGCCGTCATGGTGCCGAAGGTGACCGTGCCGTGCAGGATACCCACGATACCCCAGATAAAAGCGGCTGCGTGGCCCGCCTGAAATCCAAAAAACATGAGACCCCGCGCCACGGCGTTGTAATTGAGGCGTTTGCGTACATTTTTCTCCACATCATCCTGCAGCCAGCCAAACTTCTGCAGCACCCGTTCCACGCTGGTTAGCGTAAGCACCAGCACCCGCTGCTGCAGGCTCTCCTGCATCACCTGCTGAATTTCGCTTTCACGGGCACGGATAGTCGCCATCAGCCGGCGCAACT
>Ga0247608_10005153_pt1 | contig 14268 bp, 13 predicted proteins | sample 176DNAGHGlowgp2_FD_193490 | JGI IMG/M metagenome (GOLD analysis project Ga0247608, IMG submission 193490) | Sheep rumen microbial communities from Palmerston North, Manawatu-Wanganui, New Zealand - 1766 DNA GHGlow gp2 | ecosystem: Host-associated > Mammals > Digestive system > Stomach > Rumen ...
TGTGCCATGTGCGAACGATATCTGACAGTATGTTTACTAATCTTGTTCTTATTTTTCGTGTATTAGTCAATCATGCAGTGGCGGAAGTACCTGTTTTGATGACTGAATTTTCGAAAACAGGTACCCAAACGGTCAACATCATCGTCACAACGCCGGCGCGAAAACAATAACAAAAAAGCCGCCTCGGTCAGAGACGGCTTTGAAATTCAAGTTCTTAAGGTCCTTACCAAGCCTTTACCATGGAAAGGTAGAGAACGACAGAAACGATCGCGAACAAAACGCAGCAGATAACTGTCCATGTCTTGAGCTGCTCTTCCAATGTTCTGCCCTTAGCCTTGTTGTAGTATGAGTCGGAAGAACCGCCTGCGACTACACCGATACCCTGGTCATTACCTTCCTGAACGAGGAAGAGAATGATGATGGCAATTGCCAAGATTATATCTATAACAGTAAGAACGATATTCAAAGTTGTCATCTGTTCTATGCCCCCTTTAATAGTTAAGCCTATGAATAATAACACATGGCTTTTACTTATGCAAACTGCAATCATTGCCATTTTCCGCGGGGAAAACGGCAATGATCACATAATTTACTTCTTTGCGCCCTTAATGAGCTTGGATATCTCGCTTACGGTAAACGGGACGATCGCCAGAGGCAGGATAATGAGCCATGCCATGGGGTTAAGTGCCACGTTGTTGAAGATCGTATTAACGCCCGGGATGTAGATGACTGCAACGAGCAATACGAGTGAGATTCCTACGGCGATGTTCATCATCTTGTTGGAGAAGAGTCCAAGCTTGAATACGGAGATGCTCTCGGATCTTGCGGCAAATGCTCTGAAGAGCTCAGCGAGGATCAGTGTTGCGAAAGCTACCGTACGTGCTACATCGATGGGGTGAACGCCCTTAACGCCGATTTCAGCCAGAGCACCGGAGAAGAAGAACGTGCTTCCGTTGTTCGTCATCATGAGGGCAACGATGAATGATGTTGCAACTGCTACGAACAGGCCGATGGACTGCATTGCGATGTGGCGCATCATGGACTTGTTGATGATGGGCTCGTGCTTTGATCTCGGCGGGACCTTCATGATGCCGGGCTCGGCCTTTTCGCGGCCTAATGCGAGAGCCGGGAACGAGTCAGTGATGAGGTTGAGCCAGAGGAGCTGGATCGCGGTCAAAGGTGCTGCGATGCCGGGTACCAGCGTCTTCGGAACGAGCGAGAGCAGGAAGATCACGAGGATCTCGCCTACGTTGCATGAGAGGAGGAATCCTACGAACTTTCTGATGTTGGAGTAGATCGTTCTGCCCTGCTCGACAGCCTTTACGATGGTCGCGAAATTATCGTCCATCAGGATCATGTCAGCCGAGTTCTTGGAAACGTCTGTGCCTGTGATGCCCATTGCAACACCGATATCTGCGGACTTCAGTGCCATGGCGTCGTTAACGCCGTCGCCTGTCATTGAAGCGATGTGGTCATTTTTCTTGAGAGCTGAGACGATGCGGACCTTGTGCTCAGGAGATACACGGGCATAAACGCTTGTCTTCTCTACTACTTCGAGGAGGTCTTCGTCGCTCATCTTGTCGAGTTCCTCGCCGGAATAAGCATCCATGTGCTTCTCGTCACGCATTTCGAGATTGTCGGAAATGGCAACTGCGGAATCCTTGAAGTCGCCTGTGATCATGACGGCTCTGATGCCTGCTTCCTTACATACTGCGATAGCGTCCTTGGCTTCTTTACGTGCAGGGTCGATCATACCGATGAGACCTAAGAATGTCATATTCTCTTCGTCTGCGAAGGTTGCCTTGGATCCGTCACCGTGCTCCTTGGTAGCAAAAGCGAGGACACGGATAGCCTGGATAGCGTAGTTATGGTTGACCTCACGGATCTCAGCGCGCTTCTCATCCGTCATCTTCTCAACACCGCGGGGTGTGAGGATCGAAGAGCAGCGTGAGATAACGATGTCCGGAGCGCCCTTTGTGAAGCTGATCCACTTGCCTTCTTCGATACCGGAGTGGTATGTGGTCATCATCTTACGGTCAGAGTCGAAAGGAAGCTCTGTCTCTCTGGGATATGTGTGCATGGTCTCCTCACGGAGCATTCTTGCCTTCATGCCGAGAGTCGTGAGCGCACCCTCTGTAGGGTCGCCGATGCAGGAATAATCCTTCTCGCTCTCCTTAACGATAGAAGCGTCATTACAGAGAACGGAAGAAAGGATAAGTGCCCTGAGGTCGCCTTCGATCTTGACGGGCTTGCCGCCTTCGTCGACGATGTTGCCGACAGGAGCATATCCGCCGCCTTCAACGTTGTATTTCTTCTCACCGTCATAGAGGACCTTAACGGTCATCTGGTTCTGTGTGAGTGTACCTGTCTTATCGGAGCAGATAACGTCTACGCATCCAAGAGTCTCAACTGCAAGGAGTCTCTTTACGATAGCATTGTTCTCTGCCATCTTTGTCATACCGATCGAAAGGACGATCGTTACGACTGCAGCAAGACCTTCAGGGATAGCTGCGACAGCGAGTGATACGGCTGTCATGAGAGCGTCTTCCCAAGGCTGCTTCTGTACGAAGATGTCCACGAGAAGAACAATGATGCATACGAGGATGCAGACGACTGCAAGGATCTTGCCGAGCTTATTTAAGCTCCTCTGGAGAGGTGTCTCCTCGTCTTCCATTGTCGTAAGCTTTGTAGCGATCTTACCGAGCTCGGTATCTCTTGCCGTTGCAACAACGACGCCCTTGGCTCTTCCGTAAGTAACTGCAGTACCCATGTAGAGCATGTTCTTGCGGTCACCAAGCGTGCAGTCTTCAGGAAGGACAACAGAAGCGTCTTTCTCGACTGCTACTGCCTCACCTGTAAGGGATGCTTCCTCAGCCTTCAGAGAGCTTGATTCGATAAGTCTCATGTCTGCTGAGATCGAGTCGCCTGCGTCGATAGCGATGACGTCACCGACTACGACATTCTCGGAATCAACCATGTGGAGCTTGCCGTCACGGATGACCTTTGTCTGGGGCGAGCTCATCTTCTTAAGTGCTGCAAGAGCCTGGTCAGCTTTACCTTCCTGGTAAACGCCAAGGCATGCATTAAGGATTACGATAGCAAGGATGACGATAACGTCGATCCACTCTTCGAATCCGCCGCCACTCTTAAAAGCCATGTATGCAGAGAGTGCAGCTGCTGCGATAAGGATGATTACCATCGCGTCTGCGAACTGCTGCAGGAATCTCTTCCAGAGCGGTGTCTTCTTTTCTTCACCTAAAGAGTTAGGACCATTCTTGGCATATCTTAAGGATGCCTCGTCCGAAGTAAGACCTCTGACCAGGTCTGTGTCTATTTCTTGTGCGATCTGTTCAGCGGTTACTGAATATGGTTTTGTCATTTTATATTTCTATCCTCATTTTCTGGGGGTTACCCAAAAAGAAATTATACTATATTTTTGAGGTTTGAATTAAAGTGCCCCCTCGTCATTTGTACGAATCGGGGGCTTCCATGGAAATTTCCATAGGGATTTTGCATAGTTTCGGGATGCCGGATGACCGCCAGGCGGCTGCTCAACGGTTACTCGTCCTCGTGCGGCTCGTCACCGGGCTGGACACCCCAGATATATTTTTCGAGCTCTGAGACAGTATCTTCCTCCATAAGTGCCTTCGAGAACTGGGTCTCGTAGAGTTCCCTGTAGACGCCTTCTTTGCCCAGGAGCTCCTTGTGGGTACCGCGCTCAGCGATCGTGCCGTCCTTAACGACCAGGATCTCATCGGCCGCAAGGATCGTGGATAACCTGTGCGCGATGAGGATGCTCGTCTTGCTCTTTATGATCGGATCTATCGCGTCCTGGATCTTCTTCTCGGAGATCGAATCAAGCGCCGACGTAGCCTCATCGAAGATAAAGATCGTAGGATCTTTGAGGATGATTCGTGCGATCGAGATACGCTGTTTCTCGCCGCCCGAGAGCTTTAATCCTCGGTTGCCGACTTCGGTATCAAGGCCCTTCTCCTGCTTCTCGACAAAGTCCCAGATATTGGCTTTCTTGAGCGCTTCGATCATCTCTTCCTCGGTCGCGTCAGGCTTTGCGTACAAGAGATTATCCCTTACGGTTCCGTTGAAAAGATATGTCTCCTGCGATACCACGCCGACCTGGTTTCTTAAAAAGGTCAGGTCTAATTTGCGCACGTCTATGCCGTCGAAAGTAACAGAGCCAGCATCCACATCGTAGAGTCTCGGAATGAGATTTTCGATAGTACTCTTGCCGGAGCCCGAAGGTCCGACGATCGCGATGCTGCTGCCTGCTTTAAGAGTGAAGTTGATGTCCTTTAATATCTTTTTCGATTCATCGTAAGAGAATTCCACGTGCTCGAAAACAACATCTCCCGTGACCGTCTCCGGCTTCACCGCATCGTCTGCATTCTTAATATCAACAGGTATGTCGAAGTAGTCGAAGATACGCTTGAACAGGGCCATAGACCTGATCCACTCGACCTGGATATTAAGGAGGCTGTTGACCGGCATGTACATCCTTCCGAGGAGCGATACGAGGACCGTGATGTCACCGATCGTAAGGTCAGAATCGTACTTCATCATGAGGATGCCGCCTGCAAGGTAAATGAGCATAGGACCGACGCTCGTAAAGGTCGTAAGAACGACCCTGAACCAGCGGCCTGCCATGCTCTCCTTGATGTTAAGGCCGATCATCTTGCGGTTGGCTTTCTCGTATCTGTCATATTCATATTTCTCTTTGCCAAAGAGCTTTACAAGGAGCTGGCCGCTTACGGACAGAGTCTCATTTAAGATGCCGTTGACCTCATCATTTACCTGCTGTGATTCGTTGGTAAGCTTCCATCTCTGCTTGCCGGCTTTCCTCGTCGGAACGGTAAAGATCGGAACGATAACAATGCCCACGAGCGCTAAGATCCAGTTCTTCTGGAACATCGCGATCATGGCGATTATGAGAGTAATTGAATTCGACAGTATGCTGCTGAAAGTATTCGTTACGACAGCCTTAACGCCGTCGATGTCGCTCGTCATTCTGGTAATGATGTCGCCCTGATTATTGCTCGTAAAGAACTTCTGGCTCATCTTCTGCAGGTGCGAGTACATCTGGTTCCTCATGTCGAACGTAATGTGCTGCGCGATCCACGTATTTATGTATGTCTCGGCGACCCCGATAAGGCTTGCCACGAGCGTCACTGCAAGGGACAGTGCAATGTAAAAAACGAGAGCTTTGAAGTCCTTTTTAAGAAGGCCTTCATCTAAGATCTTGCCCGTCAGGATCGACGGCAGGAGCGAGAAAAACGACGATACTATTATGCATATGAGCACTAAGATCAGCTGCTTCGTGTAAGGCTTCAGATATGAGAAAACGCGCTTTAACAGTTCAGGCGTTACCTTAGGCTGGTTCTTCTTCTCTTCTTCTGTCAGGTACTGCCCGCCCATCGGGCCGCCCATTCTTCCTCCGGGTGGCATAATCAGCCCTCCTTATTTTCGCGCTTGATAAACCTATACGTTCGGTAGTTGTTCTATGCTACTTTTACCACAGAATGGAAAATTTTGAAAATGCGTGTAGTCCCGGCCCGGTCAGACAAGGATCAGCTCAAGTTAACAACGAAGTATAACTGTAATTGCCCTCGCCGTGTTTTTACCGGGAAATTGCAAAGCCTTAAATCGTACGTTTTCAGCCTCGAAAAGAATACGATTTTTCCCTTTGCACTGAGCAACGACTCAGATCGTACGTTTTGGGGGGTAAAAAAGGTACGATTCCATGCGTTGCGAATTTCTATTGCTGTTGGCTTCGAAAAAAAGAAATGCAAACGCGGCTCCCTAACCGGAAGCCGCGCCTATGAGAAACAAAAAACATTTAAAACTAACTTAAATGTCGAGGGTTCCTATTAAAGTTCCCTTGTAAGCATTATATTCGATTTCATCAAATTCCAATGGTGTCAAATTGCCCTTATCTTTTGGGTAAACTTTGGGCGAAAATATACCAAATCAACAATTCGATTTTCAAAGCATTTTCGTCCTAAATAACCCGCAAATATGCGAAAAATCAGCCTTGGAGCTTCATGTAGCCTTCCTTGATCCAGCCGAGCTTTCTCATGATCTCGCTGAAGAGCAAAGAGAGCACTGCAGGTGTGAAAATGCAGATGCAGAACATGCCGAGCCATGCATACCAGTTAAGTGTTCCGGACTCAGACATAGCGGAGAAGCATCCGATAGGACCTACGAGGCCACATGTACCCATGCCTGCTGCAACACCGTTACACTCGAGCTTGAAGATCATTGTAGCCATAGGGCCTGTGATCGCGGAAGCGAGAGTTGCAGGGATCCATATCTGAGGGTGGATTACGATGTTAGGCATCTGGAGCATTGATGTGCCAAGACCCTGCGAAACAAGTCCGCCCCACTTATTCTCTCTGTAAGATGCGACAGCGAAGCCGACCATCTGAGCGCAGCAGCCTGCAAGAGCGGCGCCGCCTGCGATACCTGCGATACCGATCGATGCGCAGATAGCTGCAGAAGAGATAGGAAGTGTGAGGATGATACCTACTACGACTGAGATTACGATACCCATTAAGAAGGGGTGAAGCTTTGTTGCTTCATTGATGAATGTTCCAAGCCAGTTCATTGCGACAGCGATTGCAGGGCATGTGAGGTAACCGGAAAGGAAACCGCATCCTAGTGTAACGATAGGTGTGACAAGGATATCAACCTTTGTCTCCTTGGAAACCATCTTACCGAATTCAACAGCAATGATAACGGCGATGAATACTCCCAAAGGACCTGCTGCATAAGGCTTGCCGGGATAAGCATTTGCGAACTGCCCGACTACTGCAGCACATGCCATAACGAGCATAGGTGCCTTAAGAGCAGCAGCGATGCCTACACCGATCGCAGCACCTGTTACTGCTGATGCAAGTGAACCTGCCTTGCTGATGAAGTGTGCAAGTCTCTGAATGAAATCAACATCGATCATGCCGAGATATTTGCCGGCAGTCGAAAGGATCGTTCCGATAAGAAGCGAAGCGAAAAGTCCCTGCGCCATACCGCCCATTGCATCAACAAAGTATGTCTTTGCTGAGATCTTAATGTCCTTGGCAGCGAGGAATTCCTTAAATGTTCTCTTCTTCTTAGCCTTTGATTTGCCCATGTTAAACCCCTCCTTGAGTACCTTTGCGTACTTATTGGCAAAATAATATCATTCGCTATCTTATATTTGTAATATTACATTTGCTATTTTAGGCGGCCGGAAGACTGTCTAATGGGTGTAAGTTGCACAAAGCAGAGAGTTTATCTGTTAGCTTAAGAATTTAAAGAATCGAAAAGGCTGCTCCAAGACAAGTGAACAGCCTTCTGCAACATCAATCTTTCTTGCGCCTCTCAATTACAATCGCTGAAGCAATAACCAAAGTATTAAGGATGACCCAACCGGCAACAGCACCTCTGCTCATATAATAACCGGCTATAGCAGATTCAACTGAATCAGGATAATACTTGGGAGTATCACCTGAAGAAAACGGAACTGAATTATGCTTTCCCATAAGAGCAAACACATCATAGACATTAAGTCTGTTCCGAGGAACAATTTCCGCATAAAAGTAACACTTTTGTCCATCGTCTTGAACAAAATCTTTTAAATCGGAATTTTTGAGCTCAAAGATCAGTCTGCAATTTCCATCATAAAGATTCGTCATCCAGCCTTTTTGGATATCACTCAGTCTGAACTCACCCGCGCATTTCTCGCGTAATGTTTGATCGACAACACTAATCGGATGTATCTGAACAGCGATATCTTGTTCTTCAGGCACTTCCTTAACAGATACCGGAACAAATAACTCGTCGTTCATGTTAGGTGTCGCTTTAGACAAGTAACTCACAACAAATAGTATTAGAGTACTGACTATAAAAAACATCGCACAAACTGAAATTGATATAACTTTACTGCGTCTCATAATCAACACTGCCTACAAGAATACCACTGACAATCTAAAAAACATGGGCAACAGAGTAATGCATAATCTATTATCCCCCATTTTATAAATAATTTATAGGCAGGATCATAAAGCTCTGCCCATATAGATTATCCAGCCGACAGACAGAAATACACAAATAATGGTTAATCCCAATAAAACTGCATACTGAACCTTATGTTTGTTTCTCAGCGCATAGTTGATCGGGACAAACAACGAGCAAAAAACAATAAACACCAGTAAGCCGATAGCAACAGTTATCAAGCAACGAATATAGAATTCCTTTTTAACATCATTTTTTAGCGACTCAAATACCTTAGCTAATTCATCACTGTTTTGTGCATCTTCAATTTTAAGATCAACAATGGGATTTACTCTGCGAATGTACGGATCAATTCCATATTCAAGCGCAATGGCAGAGCTATCGCTATCTGCTTGAATTGAATCGTCATATATATAAAGCGCCAATCGACCATCTGCATTAAAATACAGCACTTCAAATACAGTACCTGCAGGATATACGGTTTCATCCGTTTCTTCTATATCAAATTCAAATGAAGCATTTTCTTTACATGAATAGAAATAGTTTCTTGAATATCCATCGTAATTCTCATATACATTTACCAAAACAAATGACAACGAAATTACCACGGCCTCAATAACACTAATCAGCAAAGCTCTTTTTTCGATCTTCATTTTATGAAAAACTCAACTTTCCACTAATCTCAATATATCTCACCGGAACAGCCTTGGTTAACCACACTCCGTTGACGGAGCAGAAGAACTTATAACCATCCTGGTACATCTCCTTGCTCCTTACTTTATAGATGACCGGTTTACCATGTCTTGTTCCGACTTTGTATGCGGTCTCTTCATTTGAAGACAAATGAACATATAGCCTGGATTTGGGGATCAGACCGCTTTTGTTGATAGAATCTACGTATTTTTCTCCTGTGCCGTGGAAAAGGATCTCCGGCGGTTCTTTCTCCTCAAGTTCAACATCCACCGGTATCGAATGACCCTGATTCGCTCTGATCAGCGTCTTGTCCTCATTGAAAGAGTATCGCTGCTTCTCATCTTCAGCGACGATCTGTTCCAAGATATCCATGTTGATAGGATGCGTTTTCGAGACCCCGGCAATCAGCTCATCGACATTTGCCCAACCGTGCTCATCCAGCGAAATGCCAATGGTCTCAGGCTTGTGCCTGAGAATTAATGATATAAACTTACTGGTCTCTTTTTGGTTCATTTTTATTTCCTTCCTGATCGCTGATTTGCAGGTGGCCATATCTTATAACGGTATGTTTCATATGATTACACCGTATCGCATAACTCCATCAGCATCTCATAGCTTTTCTCCGTATTTAATTCACTGCTTTCAGCCTTTTAGTCCACTATGTATATCTTTTCCTCTTTGCTTTGTTTATCCGGTTTAACCAGCAACACGTGATTGCCAACAGAACATTTTTTGTATTGCTCATAATTCACATTTTCGATCTTATGAGTACGTTCAGATGCAGTCTTTACCATAACTCGATATATATTAACAGACCCATAACTTGCCGGGTTCGTGTAAAACTCTTTGCTTACAACAATACCATCTGACACTGTATATGATTTATCCTTAATTGATCTAATTACTGACAGAATTTCTTTGAAAAAGAACAATGTGGCAAGGATATCTATAATAAGACCAAACGCTATTGCAGAATACTGTATAATCTTAAATTCCGATACGCCAAGACCTAATGCGATAGCAGTATCGAAAACACATAGATTGACCCAAACCGCCCATACCAACATTACTCCGTTCGCTCCGGAATGGATCAGTTTCATGGCCTTGATACATAAATAAATTTCCGGGACAGCAAGCACAGCCATACCACCCAGTCCCAAAACTAAAGAAACAGGTCTTTCATAAAATGAACTTATCAGCATGAATACAAATCCTATAAAGAATCCAAGAACACATAAAAGGATCATCAGCTTATCTTTTTTATATTCTCTGGAAAAGTATTCCAATGTCCTGCTGTGCTGATTACCGTCAGCCATTAAGAATTCATTTGCTGTCAGTGTATGTTGATCATCATACGAAGTACTGGGGATAAATCTGTATTTATCATTGAAATACAGGCTCTCCTCACCCTCGATCAAAACCAACAGCCCTTGCATCTGATCCGGCATTCGTTTGCTAAGACCATCGTCAACTAAGATCGAATACAAATAACCGTCTTCTGATTCAATAGATATACGGTTAGAAAGCCTGCCGGTATTAACTTTGGCCTTTCCCAGTATTCTGATTTTCTGAATCTGATACTGCCCAGCGAGCACTTTTTTCAAGTGCCTTTTTTCTATGATCACTGCTCTAAAAACTACTATTCCGAAAACAATCGCAGGAATGATGATAATGGCAGCTTTGATCCGCTCATCAAATCTTGCTTTTTCATAAAATACGCTGAAGTATATACACAAAACTATTGCTGCAACTGATCCGATGATCAATCTGATCCCGGCATTTCTTTCCTTTTTGCTGCGTACTCTCTCGTAATCTGTAACTATCTTATCCTCTATCAGATCCGGTTTTCTGAAGAATTCCTGTTCCATTTGCATCTCCATATTCAAAAATATATTTAAGAAGAATCACATATACAAAAGTGCTCGTATCTCATCCGAAAGGGCTATAATATGCTTCAGATCCTCTGAATCGTTGATGTTTGCTGCTTGCAGATCGTCTTCCACCTTAAGATAGTAATCTTTTAGTTCAATACATTTAGTAAAAATGGTTTCATCTATATATCCATCATCGAATAGAATTTTTAAAGATTCCTCATATAAATAGACACGTATATCTATCTCTAAACTGGCATCCTCAAGTCTAATGCTTTCTTCTTCACTAAGAAATCTGTTTCCACCTACCAGATCGTTCATTAAATCAACAATTGCAAGCACAGCTTTTTTAGGTATAGCATCAACCCTCCGCCACTCTGCAATCAATTTGTCCAACAATTCAACTATTCTTTGATATTTTTCTTCGTTAAATACCAAATCCATCCTTAATTCAACTAATAATCCATCTTCTCCTTGTATTAATTCACATAACTCATCAATCATAGTTTCTCTCCCAACCATCTTGGCAAATGATCTAAATAATCCGCTGCAGCTTCTTTAATATCGTCATCAGCAGAATTAAATCCTATATCTGCGACTTCCTGTTTAAGTTCAGGAACTGCTTCAAGGACTAATTCAAACAATCTTCTGTATTCCCATTCATCATTGAGATCAAGACAGGATTTGGCCACTTCAATTAGATGCTTTGCTAACCACGACTTGTCTATTTTGCATATATTAGCTCTGCCAAGCATTATGGGCACATCATTCTGTGCTTTACAGGCAAATCCGACTAATACCATTAAAACTTCAAGGGATATCTCCAATGGAAATTCATCAAGCCTGGAAACATCTTCATATTTGAAACCACTGACCTTGTTCAGTTGACTAATAATGTGCTCTTCATAAGGTTCTATTAATTTCATATGCTATCCTCAACAGTCGGTATGTATGGTGATAACAGTGTATCAGCGATCCTGTCTACTTTTCCGCGTGCCAGCTTATAAACAACAAAATTGTTGCAGTCATCTTTAGACTCATCATCATGAACATATAACAAGCCGTAACTGCCTATGGCCTTTTTCGCAATTAAACAATATATATTCAGGATATCTTGGTTACAACCACCCCAGTGATTAGTGTATAACGAACACTGAAAACAGCATTCTCCGTTCATCCATTTGGGTTTTAATTCAGAACATTCTAATTCATCCAGATCACGGTTGATCTCATCAACTATAGTCTGAAGGTTATCTTCATCAGTAACCTCGTATGTTTCTCTTATGGTAATCCAACCGTGCATCTCGACCATACATTTTCACCTCTAATCTGTTACTTACACAGGATCAGAAATAGAATAGTCCATAAACTATTATCTCCCCACTACACAATAACAGATTCAGGGAATAAAAAACATTAGGGGTAATGGAAAAATCAGCCTTTTACGTACGATGCCACATCAAAATCGTAGATTTTCATGAGCATCTCGGGCTTCATCGCATTGGCTATGTCACCATCGAAAACTATCTTGCCGTCTTTAAGCATAACAGCCCTGGTGCAGCATCTTTTAGCCTGTTCCAAATCATGGAAAACAGCGACCAGAGTGTTATCAATATCACCGGTCTTTCCTACCGACCAGGTATTCAACTTGTCGCAGAGTTCTGCCCTGTATTTGATATCAAGATTGTTGCCGGGTTCGTCAAGGAAAAGGAATGGCGAGCTTTGAGCGAAAGTCCTTGCCAAAAGAACGCGCTGGAGTTGTCCTCCGGAGAGTTCATCCAGGTGTCTGTCCTTAAACTCAAGAACGCTGCAGTCTTCCATGCACTTGATCGCAAACTGGGCCGCTTTGGGATCTGTACCAAAGAGCGAATTACCTGAAGTAGCATAGGTTCCCAGGAGCACGGTCTCATTAACTGTATATGGGAAATAAATATCGCTTGTCTGAGGCATCAGCGCTATAAGCTTAGCCACTTCTTTGCGCTTCATGGATGAGACTTCTTTGCCGTCTACGAGCACCTGACCCTGGTGAGGAATTATTCCCGACAGCGCCCTTAAGAGCGTCGTCTTGCCGGAGCCATTTGCACCGCCGATGAAGACTTTCTCGCCCGGTCTTACCGAAAAATCGATGCCCTTCAAGACTTCTGTTTTGCCGTATGAGACTCTGAGATCCTTAACCTTGATTTCCATCAGCGTTTCCTCCTTGAAGCGAAGAAAACATAGGCGAAGAACGGTGCACCGATAAGTGCAGTTACTGCGCCCACAGGGATCTCACGCGGCGATAACAAAGTCCTGGATATGAGATCGCACAATGCCATGAATGCGCCGCCGTAGATGAATGACATCGGCAGCACGAGCTTGTGTGAAGGTCCGAAGATCTTTCTTACGACGTGAGGTGCGGCAAGATCTACAAATCCGATGACGCCCGTAAAAGCTACGGATACGCCGGTCAGGAGCGCGCAGATAAGGATAGAGCAGATCTTGGTCTTTTTCGAATCCACGCCCATCGCCTGAGCCTGAAGGTCGCCGAAGCTCATGATGTCCAGTTTTCGAGACATGAGCATAAGGCAGATAAGGCCGACTATACATACCGGCAGCATTATAGCGCAGTGGGTCCAGCTCCTTGCGGAGAACGAGCCCATCATCCAGAGGTGGAGCTGCTTGGAATTGTCCGAATAAAGCGAGGATAAGAAGTTCATTATGCCGTTTACGAAAAGCGACAGGATCATACCTATCAGGACGACTGTCGTGTTAGATACGCTCCTGTCGATCGCGGATGCCAGCATAAGTGCACCGACGACTGTTATGAGGCCGAATACAAAGCCTGCGAAAGGAAGCATGAATCCTGCAAGAACAGGGATCGATATCTCAAGGATAATTACGAGCGCCGCACCGAGCGATGCGCCGGATGAGACACCCAAAGTGTAGGAAGAAGCCAGAGGGTTCTGCAAAAGTGCCTGCATGCACGCGCCGCTTATGGAGAGTGCGCCTCCGACCATGAACGCCATGAGGGCTCTGGGCATTCTGATGGTCCAGAAAATGGAATCTAACATGGGCTCAATTCCGTCCGGTGTGCCCTTGCCCGTGATGTGGCCTCCGATTATGCCGAAGAGGTCTTTGAGCGATATGTATACGCTTCCCTGCCTGATCGCCAGGAGCAAAATAAAAAGGCACAGGACGGCCGATATCGCTATCTTTAGTCCTGTGCCTCTTTTAGTCATAACAGTTACTCGTCGGGTATTAACCGGAAATTAACCGAAGACCTTTGAGATGAAATCATTTGCAGTGTCATCAAAAGTCTTGGTGAAGTCGTTGAACTTATCGGAATAGATGAGCTTAGCCCACTCGAGTGTTGCTTCGGCAACGTGCTGGTTAGGACGTGAGCAGAGGTCCTCATTTACAGCATAGACAGCGCCGTTCTTGATGGCATTGACATTCTCCCAGCCGGGGAGAGCCTTTACCTGATCTGCTGCATCAGGCATCCAGTTGCAGTCCATAAGGATCACGTCAGGATTAGCTGCGATAGCTTCCTCGATGGAGATGGAAAGCCAGCCTTCCTTGTCGCCAAATGCATTCTTGGCACCGATTGCTTCAAGCATCTCGTTCATGTATGTGCCCTTGCCGAATGTGTAGATAGTAGGATATTCAGCGGAAGGAACGTTCATCATTACGAGGACTGTCTTCTGCTCTTCAGCGGGGATGT
>Ga0247608_10005154_pt1 | contig 14262 bp, 1 predicted proteins | sample 176DNAGHGlowgp2_FD_193490 | JGI IMG/M metagenome (GOLD analysis project Ga0247608, IMG submission 193490) | Sheep rumen microbial communities from Palmerston North, Manawatu-Wanganui, New Zealand - 1766 DNA GHGlow gp2 | ecosystem: Host-associated > Mammals > Digestive system > Stomach > Rumen ...
CCCAATCCCCAATCCCCAATCCCCAATCCCCAATCCCCAATCCCCATATAATAACAATATAACATTATAAAAAAAATATTAAATAATATATAAGTTTATTAAATTAAAAATTTATAAAAATATAATTAAAAAATAATTTATTTTTCCATAAAAATTAATTTAATCTTCAATTTGAGTCAATAAGCAAGTACCTCTTAAAATCCAATATTCTTTCTTGAATCTACTAGGTAAATCTACTTCAATAATTTTTTCATTACTATTTCCCGAACTAGCAATAATCGAAGCTCTTTTTCCTGTCTTAAACATAGGACAACTATAAATATAAATTTCATCTTCTTCTTCTCCATCATCATCTTCTTCTTTATCATTCTTTTTTTCTTGAACAGTCTTTAACCATATGACAGGCATAGTATATCTCATTTCTCCTGCTTTTTGATCAACTAAGCCTAATTTTGCATCCCAAGAAGCTCCTTCTAAATATAATCCATATATATAAACACCAGCATCAGGTCCTTTTTTAATTTCTTCTTTATTAATATTCATTACTTGATATTCTAATACTATATCAGAAACAGGTATTTTAGTTTCTCTTGCATGATTTTGATATACTCCTGTTATAAATCCTTGAGGATAAAATAAACCAGAAATCCAAAATGAAATAGGATGACCATTAACAAGCCAATCATGAATAAATTCAATACGCTTTAATAAATCGTTTTTCCATGATATAAATGATTTAAAACTACTATAGCCTACTTTTTGCCATGCTAATGGTATTCTATTAATTAAAAGACTATTATATATTTCATCCGATTCGTAAGACATTATTGAAGTACCTTCTATAGCACCTTTTAATTCTTTTAAGGATGATTCTATTTTTAGTATTAAATTATTATATTTATCTATTTCTTGATATAATACTATAGTTAAAGGATGTTTTAATTCATTATCATATATTTTATCATGCGCTTTATTTCTTTCTTTTTTATCAATAGGTTCAATTTGTTCACTAGTTATGTTATTAATAATTTCTAAAACAATTTCATTACTAGTTTTACCTCCCGATTTTTTATTAACTTCTTTCGGTAATATCGATGTTAAATTACCAAGGAAAGAATCACTTTCTTTTAATTGATAAACAATATTAGCATTATCATTTAATCCGAATATTTGAGGATCATCCGTATTAGGTAAAGTAGTTATATATTTTTGATATTCTAATAAAGTTTTATAAGCTGGGATCATATAGTCCCCGAATTTAAATTCAATTTCTTGATTAAGTTCATTATCATTCTCATCACGTAATTTATCAAATAAAGTATCGTTTATAAATTTACCTAAAGTACTATTCATAACAATTCTATCAGTTTCATCAACTATACTTCCACCATAAGTTACTTCACCAATTAAATATATAATTGAATCCCATGGAACTTCATCAACAGGTGCTTCGGATAAATATATATTAACTAATTCAGAAGAGGTATCAAAATCACCCTGATTGAAATCATATCTAAGATTAAAACCAATTGGTCCAAATTTTTTTCTTTCTTGTAATACAGCATGAAATAGTGATAAACTAAATAATAATTTTGTAAAATGTTGTTTTTTTATTATATTATCTTTCTCTAATTTTTCTTGTTCTGCTTTTATTTCTTCTGGTTTTTTATCTGTTGTATTTATTGGTTTACTTTTTGGCTCAGTTTTTTCTTCGGTTATTTCATTAAATAATTTTTTAATATTTGATTTAATGCCACTTGGTGGTTCTGTTGTGAGTTTTAATGAATTTTGTAATATACTTACAGGGAATGTTTTAACTGGCATAGAAGTTAACCATAATCTGAAATTGGGATTAACAACAATATCCATAGGATCCTTTTCTTTTTCTTGTTTGTTATCTTTTTTATGATTTTGTTTTGTTGTTTCATTATGTTGTGATGATGCTTTATTATTTTTATCTTTATTATCTTTATCAGGTGGATTATTTTTATTATTTGTATTATTATTACTTTCATTTTTTGATGATTTTTTTTTCTTATCTTTTCCTTTATCTTCATTTTCTGGTGTTAAATCAATTGGTTTATCTGTATAATCTTGTTGTAATGATTGCACTATAGAAGCTAAATCAGGCATAAAGGAAGTAAATAAATGACAATTTTGTAATAAAACCCATGCTCCATTTTTTATACCATATTCTAATATTGCTTTTTTTGCTTCTTCTTCTTGACCTTGACCTAAAGAGATTATATATTCTTTAAATTCATATGCATTTTTTTCTTCTTCGGCTTGTCCTTCTTCAGCTTGACTTTTATTACTTTTATTTTTATCATCAGGATTTGATTTATTATCTTCTCCATTATTATTATTATTTTCTTCATTTTCATTATTTTCTTCATTTTCTTTATTTTCTTTATTTTCTTCCTCAGCATTTTTTTCTTCCTCATTTTGTTCTTCTCTTTTTTCATCACCATCTTCTTTTTCTTCTTTTTCTTCATCTTCATTATCTTCTCTTTCTAATTCAGCCAAACGTTCTTGTTCTCTTATTTTTGCTTCTTCTTCTTTTCTTTTTAATTCTTCTTCATATCTTTCTTTTCTTATTTTTTCAAATCTATTTTTAAAACTAAGGAAATCTTGAGTTGGATCAGCACCTTTTGATAAAATGAAAATAATAGGAGTTTTCCAATCACTTTCTTCATAGACTTCTTCTAATCTTGATGGAGTTGTATCTATAAATAATTCACCTAAATTATTTTTGACAAATTCTCTTACGAAATATAATAATCTTTCTGGTTTAAATATTTTTATTACTAATAATTTCAAGAAATTTTTTTCTAATATTTTATTAAAACCTTCAACATTATTAAATATTGGTTTCATAATATTATCAAAAGATTCTTTTAAATCCATAATTTGTTCAAAAGCTTCTTTTATTTCTTTTATTTTACTTTTTGTTATATTAATTATATTATTATAACCAAATTTCTCTTCGAAATATAATAAAGAATCCCATTGAAATTCTGATAAAAATGTTTTATCTGGATTTTCTGGTTTTTCTGTATTATCACTCGATGAAGGTCCTTTAACAAAAAGACTAAATTCATCTTCTGTTACTATTTTATTATATTTTAATATATTTATATCTATCAAAAAACTAAAAAGTGTTTTATGATTTTCGAAAATACCTCGTTTAATATTTTTAAATATATCTTCAGTAATTTTTCTTTCTAAAAATTTAACTCTTTCTGCTAAAGTCTGTTTAACACCTTCTTGTTTGAACATTATTGAAGTAATAAATATTTTTTTGAAATATTCTAAACTAAATTGATACATAGGATCAATTTTAGACATTGATGCTACAACGAAATATAATATACTACCTCTTTCAGCAATAGGAACATATTCATTTCTTAATTCATTTATTTCTTTTTCTATCGCTATATTATTTTTCATATTTACTGATATTTCATCACTAAGGACTTTTCCTGTTTCTAATTTAACAATAAGTTCTTCAGCATCTAATATTTTATCTTCAGGTGTTTCTTTTAAATCTGTTAATATTTCTCTACTATTAGTAGCCATACGATCATTCATTTCACCCATTTCTGCAATGATTTTATCTCTTTGTTCATATTTTTCCCTTCGTTCACATTTAAATACTTCACTTAATAATTGTTCACTAAGACCACTTTCTGTTACTGTGAAATTTAATATATTCATTTTAATATAATATTCAGGAGGATAATGTGGATTACTCATTTTAGTAGTAAAAATCATTTTAAAATTTTCATTATATTCTTTATCACTTCCATTGAAATTCATTTTTTCTAAACCGGAATCATCAATAAATACAGCTTGATTCATTATAGGAGAATATACACTATCAATATTTTCAGTAACATTTTCTAATAAAGTCAATGAGCCTTTAATTATATCATTTCCTATACCTTCTAATTGAGCCTTTAAATTTTCTTCTTTGCAATCTGCTTTATATATATTAATTTTTCCTTTATATAATTTTTTTATCCATTGATTACCCTGTAATTGAGGATCTATTAATAATGGGAATTTTTTATTATTAGTAAACATTATAGCATTTTCTATAGATACAGCATCATTAGGTAATCCATTCATTGTCCATTGTCTTATTTCAACAGGATCTGTCATTATTTTTTCTAAGGAATAATTAGGAGAAAAACTTATATTATATTTTTTACATAATTCTAATAAAGTATTTAAGGCTCTTTTTCTGTAATTCCCTGAAAAAGGTGCCATATATGATATAAATAATGCTGAAATTATGATATCACCTAAAAAGTTATTTTCTTCATTATGTAATTGAACTAATTGTTCATTCCAACGAATATTTTCATCTTTTAATAAAAGGATTAATTTAGATGCATTATTTTTTCTTTTCGTATTAAGATTTTTTTGTTCTTGTAAATTATCTAAAGTTTCTTGCGAGGTTTTTTTTTCTTCCTCTAATTTATTTAACATATCTAAAGCTTGTTCTTCTTCTTCTTTTAATTTATTAGCATTATTTTGTAATTCTTTTAATGTTGCTTCCTTACTTGCTAATTCTTCTCTTAAAGGCTTTAATTTTCTATCTGTTTCCCAAAGTTGAATTACACCTTTACCCCATATATATAAAGTTTGATGTGTCTCAGATAATTTACCTAATTTATCCTCAATTTTTGTGCATTCTGTATGATATTTTTCGAAAACTTTTGGAATTTTTTCATAAATATATTTTTTGAATTCTTCTATTACAGGTTCTGTTATTGAATCTAAATTATTTTTTATATCATATATTTTTTTACTCTCTTGAAATACTTGAAATGCATATGATTTTTCATCTGATTTTGTATGACGACCATTTAAGAAAAAAGCTAAAGCTTCTGGGACTATTATTTTTAATTCAGTTGTTGCTTTTTCTTTGGCAAACATTGATAAAGTATCAGAATTTAATTTTGTTTCGACTTCTTTTTTTATTTTTTTGAAATATGTTTCGACCTCATTTGCTTCGCCTTTTATTTTTTTAGTTAATTCATTTACTTCTGCCATTTTTTCTTTTGTTTTACCATGAGCTTCATTTACTTTAACTCTTTGTTTTTGTACTTCTTCTTTTTGAACTTTTATTTTCTTGACATAACCTTCCAAATATTTTTCTTTATCAGCAATTTCTGGTTCGATTTTTCTTATTTCGTCTTCTAATCTAACAATATCTTTTTGTGTTTTTTTTATTTTTTTAGTACCATCTTCTAATATTTCAATTTTTTTTTGATTTTCGCTTTTTTTTGTTTCTAATAAAGTCATTAATAAATTATTCATATCTAAAAATGTTTTAGGTGTAATATAAACTTTTCTACCTAATTCATCCATAAAATCATCTCTTAAAGTTTCTACCTCAGAATGTGCTTCGCATACTAATTTAACTAATTTTATTTTTATATCTTCTTCATATTGTAAATTACTAAAGGATTTTTTACAACAACTTTCTAAGGCTTTTAATGGCCAAGGCATAAACCAATCTAAAATACAACAATTAATCAAAGCAGGGAATTTTCTCATTCTAATTCTTAAATTTTCACCAACAGGTGAAGTACAAAATACTATATGCAAATTAGTTTTTGTATTTTCCACAAATAAATCATAAGTTAAATCTGGTGAAGGCTGTAATGAACCCATTGGTATAGCATATTCTGTTTCTAATAAACCAGGTATTTCCCCATTGCTTAAAAAGTTATTGATATTTTCTAAAATAAAGTTATGGCCTACGTTATTATCATTAAGTAATAAAACGACAGGGAAATAATTTGATTTTTTTATAATATCTTTTATCACTTTTTTAAATTCGAATAAACGGAAATCTCTTGGGGCATTGAAGGTCATATATCTATCACTTTGACCTGTCATTATAAAACTAGCTAATTGACATACTGTTTGCTTTCCACTTCCACCATGACCTATAAGTACCATATGACCATGAGGCATTCTTAATACACGACATACACGTAATATATGGGCTACAAAATAATCGAAAAATACAACATCCATTGGAGTTGTTTTATTCTTTGAATTATATATAGAAACAAATTCGGTTAATTTTTTATATAAAACTTCATGATTTGTTATAAATTCATAAGGTCGATTTGGTATCATACCTTTATGTACTTCACCGTAATAAATAGGAGGACCTTTATTATATATTTGATCATAGGTATAATTTGTTTTAAATTTATTTCTTAATAAAGAACATATCATATCTCTTACTTCTTTTAAATCTTGTTGATTTATTAATCTATCACAAAATACTCTTTCGACTTCATGTATCCATAATTTAATATAGGCTTCTGAAGTATTGAAATATCTACTTTCTATCATTAATATACCTTGGAATATTCTTGAAATATCTCTTAAATTAAATATATAATGGAATTTTGAAGGTATAGGTTTCATATTTGTTAACATGAATTCATATAATTCAATAGTAGATGTGGTAGTTTCAATAGTATATTTTTTAACCACTTCACTAAATATATTAACAGTGAAAAATCCTTTTAAGATATTTTCAAAAATATAATTTAATACTTGTTTATTAGGTTGAGGGAAACATACTAAAGTAAAATGACGAGTAAATCTATCAGTTAAAAGTGATCTTCCTCCAAATGGTGGACCACCTGCGACAATCATATTAGTATTAGATATGTGTTTCCAGAAATACTCTGGACCTGGTCGATCATACCATCCACCTTGATCTAAATATTGTCTTAATAATTCAATAGGAGGATGTGCTCCCCATTCATTAGGTTCTGGCATATTTATATCATCTATATATATTAAACATTTTTTACCTCCTTGACCCCATAAGAATCTTTTACCTCTTTCTTGTTCTAATTTATTTTCTAATCCTGATTGAATTTCATAACTTGAAGTTTGAGCTGAGAAATTCATTCTTATAAAAGTCCATTCTTCTGTAGAATTAAATTTCTTTATAATATTTTGTATAATTGCAGTTTTACCTGTACCAGTTTCACCAGTGACATAAACATTTTTTCTTAAATTTAATAAAGTTTCTAAAATAAAAGAATATCTCAAACTATCAATAGTAGGTACATATATTGAACTAAATGACATACCTTTAATATATTTAAAAGGATAATTTTCAGTAGAAAATCTTACATAATCATGTTTTTCAAAATCATAATAATTTTCCATAACAACCTGAGAACTTTCTAATTTTATTTCATTAAATTTATTCCTTATAAAGCTTTCAACTCTGGGACATCCTTTATTATTAACACAACCAAAGCATCCCCAAACCATACATAAAGCAAAACACATTATCATCCATTTTTTATAACGACCTAATTGATCTTGATTATTCAATCCTTCCATTTCACGACCAATAAACCCATGTTCTTTTGTTATATAAAATTCAAGCAAATGACATAATGAGGATATCATACTTGCTATTGTTGGTTTCATAAAACAACATCCTGTATTATATAAATCTTCTATATTATCCACAACATCATCAACTTTACCTTCAAATAATTGATTTAAATAATTTTGTAATTCTATAGGTAATACTGATTCATCTTTGAAAGTTTTTTTCATCCAAGAATTAGCATAAGGTCGCCATCCTAATTCCCTTGGACCAAAATATATAACACCTAAACGTGATACAGTGGCTAAAGAAGCTTTGGATAAATCTTCTACTTCAAAAAATATTTTTGCATGGGATTTTAATTTAATTCTTTCACCATTAGATAAACATAATGTTTGACTATCATCTAATACTGAGTTCATATTTTCTATCCATTTTGTATCAATAGGACCATCTAATATTACTATTTTAAAGTCGTCATCAGATTCTTCATCTAAATAATTTTTTATTTGTAATGTTGCTATACCATATTCGAATATTTTTTTTTCTTCATTTTCTTCTCCGAATAATTCACCCATTGAAATACTTTTTGGATTTATTGTCGATGTTTCTATTTTTCGATATTTAGGATCAAAATTACGTAAAAATTCTTCATCTATTATTATTTCTTCTTCTTTTTCTTTTTTATTTTTTTCTTCATTTTCATCATCATTTTTATTACTCATAAAATCTTCATTATATCTTTCTCTTTCTTTTTCAGCTTCTCTTTTCTTTTTCTTTTCTATTAGTTCCTGATTTTTCAAATATTTTTCTCTTATTTTTGTACAAACTTTTTGAGTCACATTAATTACAGTAGATTTTCCTGAACCAGCCGGTCCAGTAAGACATATACCTAAACGAATATTCATAATATCAATTAATTGTTGACATTTACTAATAGTAAAAGTTGAAGGATAAATATTATTTTCTTCAAAGACTTGATTTATATGATCATTAAAAAATTTTGTTTTTGGTTCATCTAATTCAACTCCGGGGAATAAATCTGAAAGTAATGCTTTAAATAATTTAATATCTTCATCTATAAATTTAGGGAAATTTGCATCTTCTAAAGATGATAAAATAATTTTATCCTCATCTCTTTTTTCTTGTCCATGTACTGATTTTGTATTTCTTTTTAAATTTCCTGCCATTGATAATACTGTTCCTAAAGTTCTTAAAGTAAAATCATAATGATCCTGTTGAGATAATTGTTGTTGAGCTAAATCATATAATTTAAATAATTTTTTACTTAAAACATCAGATTCACTAAAACCTTCTGAATATAATTTAACTTGTGCTATTTTTGAAAATTCTGGTTTCATCATTGTAATTGGTCTGAAATTGGCTTTAAGGTTATCAGGTAATTCTGATCTTCCACTATAAGTAGGATTCATTGTAATAAAAACTCCACTTTTTCCCACAAGGTCAATAGCCTCTGATAATATTGTTACTTTTTTTTTATCACCTAATTGAGCTTGTCTTATAGTAAATAATTGTGTTGCGATAACAGATAATACTTCTAAATTGATACGATTGAATTCATCTAAGCAAGCAAAAGCTCCATATTTATGTTTACATAATCCACTAAAAATATTACCTAATATTTTATAATCGATTTGTTCTGAACAATTAAATACTATACATTGAATACCGAAAAACTTAGCTAAATCTTTTGTTGTTTCTGTTTTTCCTGTTCCTGCTGGACCACCCAAAGAACATCCTAATTTAATTTGAAGTGCTGAAGACATTGTTAACCAAACTCTATCTGTTAAAGGAGATATAACAATTCTTGTACTTGGTCCAAAATATTCATATCCATAATCAAATTCGTATTTTAATTGTTTTATTTTAACTGCTAAATTTCGCTCATCTCTTGATATTGTATCAGTACTTAAAAAATAAGCTCTTAATTGTTTTTGCCATACGAAATCTTCTTCATATTCTAATTCTGATTCGATTAAACTTCCTAATATATCTTTATAATGGACATGATGTGTAATTAAATTAGATATAGTTCGTCTTATATTTTTTTTTTCGCCAGTAAATTCTTTGTTTACCATTTGCGAATAAGATAAAATCGCTTTTTCAATTCTAGCATACCATAAAATTAAAGAATTTGATTCTTTCCCTAAATCTCTAATAGATGTTTCAGTTTCTTCACAAAATTTAATATGACTTATTGTAGCAGCTATCTGAGATAAATTAAGCTGTTTTTCTTCTGGTTCTTTTTTTATATTTCTTGTTTCTTTATCTTTATCATCAATTATACCATATGTTATCCATGTTTCATGTCTTATAGCATCTTTTATATCTTCATAATTTTTATAAGCTGAAAGCATTTTTTCTTTCATTGTTTCATTTATTTTAGTTTCTAAAACTCCGATCCATCTTGCTAAATCATCATCAATTTTTACTCCTTTTTGAAATTTCAATGTTTCTTTTGCTAAAGATATTATAGATACTATTTCTTTTCCTGAAGCTCCAGATTGTACATATTTTAAATCATAAACATCTTCAAATATTTTACTTAAATAAGGTTTTATTTTATCAATAGGTTCTTTATCTTTATCTAATGGATTTTTGTCGGCTTTATTTTCCGAATTTTTACTATTAGCTAACATATATAATAAATCATCATTTGAAATAAAAAAAAATCTTTCAAATTGTAATCTCATTTGTTTTAATTGTTCTTCAATTTTATGTTGTATTTGATCTAATATTTTGGCTTTTGGTGTCATACTTATTTGTAAATCTATTACTTTATTTATTGCACCTTGTCCAATTTTATTTAAAGCTCCTTTCCAATCTACATCGACTTTATCAAAACTTGAATCTTGTAAACTACGTTTCATATCACCACTATATATAATATTTTCTAAATATTTAAATTTTTTTTGAAAAGCTTTAAGAAAATCTATTGCATTTAAATATCGATCTAAATCAGCTTTTATTATAAAAGGATTTTTTTCTGGCTTCGTGAATAATTTTGCATATTTACTTGATACAACATTATTTATTTTACTTTGACAATTTTCTAAAGCTGGAATCATTTCATGATAATTTTCTATCATTTTTTTTTCTACATTTGCTTTTATTGTTATATCTTTTCTATTAATTATAATTTCTTGAATTTTAAGATCTAAATTACGATAATTAATAGCCTCTAATTGAATTTCTCGAATTTGTTTTTCAAATTGATAAGCTTTAATAGATAATAATTGTTCTAAAGTATAAGCTTGACCTTGTAAAGCGAAGGTATCTTCCGGGAATAGATTTTGTATTCTTTGCCAATGATCATTAGTTAAATCAGGGCATTTTAAATAATCAACAACTCTCATACTTTCTGCAAAACTTTCTACTTGGGTAATTAATTCTTGTATAGCAGATCCATTATCACCTAAATTAGCCGCAGCTCTTCTTCCGATCGTTTCATAATTTGAACATTTATCAAGTATATCCTTTGTATCCAAAGCAGAAAATTCAGTTTTTTTCCAATTTTCGCAATCTTCTCCAAATGATTGTAATGCAGTCCATAAATTTTTTAAGATATCAATAATTTCTCTTACTTCATATACTTTACTAAAATTATGTTCAGGTTGTCCTAAAACTCTTAAGAAATCATTATATGTATCTGCATTTTGTTCTATTTTTTTAAAATTTTTATCTGCATTTTCTAATTCTTCGATATTTGATTGAATTGTAATGGCAGTTTCTGCTGGATCTTTGGAATTATCTAAGGTAATAAATTTTGGATCTTTTAAAGGTTCGAGAATTTGTTGAGTATTTTTGTTTAATTTTGGAATTGAATCTTTTTCTAAAGAATTATATAATTTATCTTGGGATTTATTTAAATTATCATTAAGTGTATCCCATGTAGTTTTTAATTGGAATTTTTTACTATTAAGCATTTCGAACATTTTGACATCTTCTGTTGTTATTTTTTCGAAGCCTTTATTTTTTAATATATTTACTATAGTAAACATTGAATTTAATTTTCTTTCATTAATATCATACCATATATCTAATACATCTTTTGCTTTTGTTTTTTCTAAAAAGGATCTTTCATCAATAATATCCCCTGATATTTTAGTAAACATATCATCAATCCATGCATCAGTTTCTTGGGCTCTTTTATGTAATTTATCTGGATATTTTAATTTAAGGAAATCAATCGTAGAATTTTGTGCTGTTCTTAATTCTTGTCTTAAACCTTCTTCTAAATTTAATTTAATCATACCAATTTCTTCATCATATGGTACATATTTTTCTATAACTTTTTTCGCATTTTCATTATAAACAAATATTAATCTGAATATTTCATCACTATCTTTAAGATATTCATCTAATAAAATATCTTTTTTTATACTTTTTTGTTTCCAATGATATTGTAAATAAGGATCAAGTCTTTCTAAATATTTATCACATTTTTCATAAGCGAATTTTATTTTATTTTCAATTTCACTATCTTTAATTTGAAATATATTATCTTCTTTTAAAATTTCTTCAACGTTTAATTCTTTAGGTTCAGCCGCAGCTTCCCAATCTGCATATTTTTCATCCCAATCATCCATATATCTTAAATAACTACTAAATCTTGGATGTGCTCTCCACCCTTTAACTTTTAATATTTCCAAAGTATCTTTTATTTCTTTTTTAAATTGAAATTTTAATGTTTCACAATCAGGTTCATATTTAATAAAATAATGATGTGGTCTTTTTATTTCTTTTATTTCAATATCATCACTTGCTGCCATTAAATCAGCCCCGGTCATTATTTCTTTTTGTGTTTTACCAGCTTGTAATTGCTTCTGATATTCCTTTTCTTCATTGTCAATTTGTATATGAGCTGTAGGGTCAAAATCTGCATCGGGTGTTGCTTTGACATAAAAAGGTTTTACTTTTTTAAATATATAATCAACTTTTTCGATAGGTTTATCATCCAATTTACATTGGACCATAAAATATGGCACGACTCGATTTGGATTTAATACTTGAGGTTTTATATATTCACCATTTTTATTTAAAATATTTTCTTTTTTTGGTGGAATTGCTTGCGCATTATATTCATCTAATTTGGTTAAGACATCTGTTATTGAAAAAATAAACATACGACGTAATAAATCTAACATAATATAATCAAATAAATATGCTAATTTAACAAAGTTTTTACATTCATCTTTAACCATCATTTTATTTTTATAAGCATAATTTTCGAAACCAACAATTTCATCTTCATTCATCATTGTTTTATTATCTGTTGATGAACCTTTATCTATTTTATCATCATTTTTATCATCTATTTTTTCTTTTTTTTTATCTTTTTTATTTCCTTGTTTTTTATCATCCACATTATGATTTTGTTCATTATGTAAATCATTTATTTTTTGATATACTTTAGAAAATATACTTTTTAATGATGTATCAAAATTATTTTGACATTTGGTATGTATTTCATCTAATTTTCTTTTTGTTCTTTTTCTTAATTCAATTTGCATATCTTGAAATTTCTTAAAAGAATTTGAATCTAAGCCTACCTTCATATCTACAATTTTTAAAAATAAAATTTCATTACAAAATTTTTTATGTTCGATTAATCTTGTGTTATAATCATCATTATTAAATAAGAGGGAATTTTGTAATTCATTTTGATATGCGATTTTTTTTTGTTTGAAAATATTTTTACGCCACATGGTAATTATTCTCCATATTTTAAAATTTTTAAAAAATGGAATTTCAGCTATTACATCATATCTTTGACGTTCATTCATCCATTCCGCTAATTTAATAAATTCTCTTGGCTTTTTATCAATATATACTGTGAGACCTTTTGAAGAAAGTGTATAATATGTTTTTTTATCTGCTATTTCATTAAAAGTTTTTGGTGTTAATTTATAATAGTTTTCACTATTACTTGGTAAAAAATATACGAAATCCATTTTATGATCTCTACCTTTAAAAGCATCTCTTAAAAATTTATGTATTAAATTCATATATTCATCTTGATCAGATTCATCAATTTCTTTATTTAATACTTCCAAAGGATTTTCATTATCTAATTTCATTTCTTCATTTTCATTAATATTTTCATCTTTTATTTCCTTATTTTTACTTTCTTCTTTTTTTAAATTATATTTTTTTCCTAAATTTATTATAGTAGTAGTAGGTCTTGATAATTTTGGTTCCAAATTTGTATCACTTGTCCACTTACTTTTAGTAGCTCCCATATTTGTATTAGTCCCATCAAAATCATTAAAGCTTACTCGGAATCTATCAATCATATTATTTGTTTTATTTTTTAAGTCACCAGTTGTAGGAGGTAATTTATCAATAATTTTAAATCCTGTAATAGATAATAAATCTTGCATATTTCCAGAAACGTGATTTGTAGTTCGATTTACACCACCTGATTGACCACCTTCATTAAAGCCTGTTTTTGTTTTATCTGGAGGTAAATTAAGCATATTATCAATATCATCGTCGGTTATAAAGGCTTTTACTGCTTTAATCTTTGTTGGATTTTTTATTAAGTCATTGAATTTCTCGGCTTGACCTTGATCATATATACGCTCTAATAAATTATTTGATTGACCTTTTATGGATTTGGTATTGTTCATGTTAATTTCATCGCCGCCGAGATCCATTCCTCCACCTTCATCTATAGATTCTGTGTCGTTCATGTTGGAACTTTTGTTCATTTTATTTATTATATTTAATATAAAAATTTAAATATTCAAATTTGTTTATTAGTTATAAATTTAAATTTTATTTGTTTTATATATAATATATTTATTATTAATTTATGGGGATTGGGGATTGGGGATTGGGGATTTGGGATT
>Ga0247608_10005159_pt1 | contig 14255 bp, 7 predicted proteins | sample 176DNAGHGlowgp2_FD_193490 | JGI IMG/M metagenome (GOLD analysis project Ga0247608, IMG submission 193490) | Sheep rumen microbial communities from Palmerston North, Manawatu-Wanganui, New Zealand - 1766 DNA GHGlow gp2 | ecosystem: Host-associated > Mammals > Digestive system > Stomach > Rumen ...
TCTTCAATCCGCCTCCTAAGGTGCAGAGTGCCGTTATCCGTATGACGCGCAATGAGGTGACAGACCTCGGTTGTGATGAGCGGCTCTTCCGTCGTGTCGTTAAGACTACATTTAATCAGCGCCGAAAGATGCTCCGTGTCTCCCTGCGACAGATTTTTGATGCTGCACATCCTGCTCCTGCAGGGCTTTTCGATAATCCGATGATGACCCGTCGTCCGGAGCAACTTTCTATCCCTGAGTTCGTTGAATTGACGAACCTGGTGGCGGGCAGTTTGTAGTGAGTCAGTCTTTTGTTGCGGTTTTTCTGTCTTAAAACCAGCCTTTCTTGCCAAAAAATCACTTTTTTGGGGTTGAAATGCGAATTTTTCCTAAAAAATATTTGGTAGTTAAAAATTATTTCCTATCTTTGCACCGATAAAGTCTGCTCAGGAGTGGGCGGGCGTAAATAAATAACATCGATGGAAGAGACACCAGGCCGTTTGTAGGGCCAGTCTCGAAAGGACGTTTTCGAAACGTTACTGTCTGTTCGTTCGAATCTCGCAAATTTGAATCCAAGTACAGCGGTGATGCAACAGAAGCGTTCGCGTGGGTGAGTTTTATATTCCTGCGCCTGATTTCCATTATATATATAAATAAGGTGTACCCTTATTGGTGGGGTGCGTCTTGGCGTATATAGAAGAATGGAATTGTGTCAGGTCGTAGTGCGTGTATATCACTCGGCGTGGGCAGGCTTTACGTTGCTTATCCTTACTTGGAGGCAATGCGAGAGCCTGAACGGAGGGATAGGCGCAGAGAGACTTTACTCCCACGTCTTTTTTTGTTCCCGCGAGTCGGGATAAGTTCCATAATCCGAATGTTAATGAGAGTGACGACCAGCAGGGGAGCAGCTGGCCGAAAGGTTGATGTGTGATTCAATTTTAAATAACTTCTTTTATTAACATTTTAAATTTTAAAAAATTATGGACAAGAAAAAACTGAAATTTTATGAGTCTCCCGCCTATGAGGTGGTGGAGCTTGAAGTCGAGGCTCAGCTTCTGACGGGAAGCCCCAATCCGGATAATCCATTCGATGACTCATCAGAAGAAACGCCAGAAGAATATTAAAACCTAAATTTTATTAATTTATTATTATTATTATGAACAAAAAACTTTTATTTGCCGCTATGTCGCTCGCAGCGCTCACGGCATGTACGAACGACGATTTCGAAAGCAAGCAGCAGCTTGCTGAGGAAGCTAGTCCTATTCAGTTCGAGGTAATCAACAATGCATTTACAAGGGCTTCCATGAATGGAAATACGGTCGTATGGAGTGCAACCGACGGTGACCTCTTCACCCTCTATCACGGAGCAGCAGCTCCTGCTGATGGTGCAAATTTGGCTGCTCCCTATGAGAATGCAACCTACAAGGCAGCTGCAACTGATGGTTCAACTGCCACTCTGAGCACTCCTTCTATGATTAAGGTTGGTAGTGCTATCATGGTTTGGCCGGTTGACACCACTTTCCGTGCCACTATTCCTGCTAACAAGCTTACGATCAAGATTCCTGCTGATCAGCCAGCAGACGTACAGAACCAGATTCCCTATGTATCTGATCTGATTAATATTGCTCCCTACACTGCTACTGGTGCTTATAACACTGCAGGTCTGAAGAGATCATACCCCGTTTATATGCGTCCAATGGCTTCTCAGCTCAACTTAAAGACTGAGTATGATGGAACAGACGCAACGATAGCCCAGCTTTATGAGGGTGGCTCAGAAGGCCTAACTGGTGATGATGCTGTAAAGCCAATCGAGGTTGAGAGTATGGAGCTCCTCACTACTACAGGTGGTGGAACTACTGATTTCACAACAGAGATTCCTCTTAAGTTCGCAGCTAAAACTCCTGCTGATAATACTCGATGGAATGCTGCAGTTTCCAACAACGCTTGGAGTCACGTAACACAATTCGATGTTGCTGGTATCGCTGCTGGTGGTAAAACAGACAAGCTGACAACAGAAGCTCTCACTGCCGGAAACAAAGGCGGCAAGTTCCTCATTCTGCCACAGGCAACAATTGCTGGTGGTGTTGCCGATGCAGGTATTGTTGTAAATACCATTTATGGTAAGGTGGTTATTGCAGATCCTAGTGGTCTCAATCCCCATGATTCTAAGTATACCACAGCCGAATATAATAAAGCTTGGTATCGCTATGTTGATGCAACTGCAAAGGCAGCTATTGTTGCTACCGAAGAGGTTGCAGCAGCCACTGCAGGAGCTGATGGCTTATTCAAGGCTACAGCCGTTAACCCCGCAATGGGTATGCAGCAGACCATCAACTATATGAGCGGTTACGTTCGTAATAGTGCAACTAGCGTTGTAAATACTGAGCCTATCGGTGTTGCTTTAACTCGTTACGTAGAGGTTCGCCTTAATCACCTCGATATGTCTGAACTCCACGTTAAGAATGACAAGCAGCTCCGTGATGCCGCTCGCGTTTGGAAGAAGATGAATCTTACTCCAGTAACTGTTTACCTTGATGGTGAAGATCTTGATGGTGACGGTGTTTCTGATTTCGTGATTACTCAGAAGACTATTGAGGTAATCAACACGCTCAATGCTGGTGGTCTTAACTTCAAAGTTAAGCCTTGTCGTAAGGCAGGTGAAATTTGTGACAGAATTGTCATCACTGGTTCAGACTATAAGCAGGATGTTCAGGACATTGCCTTCATCGCAGCTAATGAGGACACATATCAGGCTGATGTAGTATTTGCTAACGAGGGTTCTGCTAAACCTTGGAAGTGGAATGGCACTGTTAGAGTTTCTGATGCTGGTGTAAATCAGATTATCAACGAGGGTACTATGGAGAATGCAGCAACTGCTACGCTTAAGACAGGTGAGAATGGTACTCCTATGGTTCAGAACAATATTCCATTCGTAAACAACGGAACTTGGAACATCAATGCTCCTGCAAAACTTAACGTTCAGTTCGACGTAACAAACAATGGTATTGTAAATATCGCTAAGAATGCTCAGTATCGTCAGGATGGACAAGCATTCAACACGATTTTTGTTAACGAAGCAGATGGTCTGCCTACACGCTTCGGCGGCACTGATAAGTTTGGTGTGGTTTACAATTACGGTGTCTTCGCTACAGTGGCTCCAAGTGGAAAGAAAGCTGAAATCGACAACTTCGGTCTGATTGAGCATAAAGATGTTGATGCTAAGACATATGTAACAAACAACCAGACTATGATGGCTAATGGTTATGCAGCTGATGCTGACTTCGCAACTCTATTTAATGCTACTGGAGCTAAGGCTTCATACGTCAAGATGGGTCGAATCAACCTCGAATACGCAAACAAGGATGAGGACAACGTTTCTATCAGTAATGCAGCACCTGGAACACAGCAGGGATTTGTTTCTGTAACAGTTTCTAGCGATCCTAATCCTGGTACAGCTAACTCTGGTGTTCTTAACAACAATGTTGTTGGTACTTATGTCAATTACATCATCGTTAAGGGTGGCGTTAATACTGTAACTAATTTGGCAGCTAAAATTCAGTATGTTGAATTCGATGCAGACAATGAAATCGCTTGGAACGTTACTACTGCAACTCCATTAAAGGGCTTAATTGTTCTCTCTGATATAAACATTAAGCAGGGTACAGAAGTAAAAGTTAATGAAGCAGCTTACCTCGGTGCTGATATGTATGTAGGTGGTGCAATCAATAACGGCACTCCGGGTACTATGCCTAACTGGAATGGTTACTACGGTAATACCGCTGGCAACTTCGCAACCCAGTTCATCACATACTAATCATTAGTATGCTCACGAAGTATCTGACAACAAGTTAGAAATACTAAATCCATCGGGGGCGCAGGGCCCTGGCTCTACGCCCCCGATTTATTTTATTCAGGAAAGGGCTTAGTTCTTAGTAATGTTGGGCATTTGCCTTAAGCCTGGGGAGCTTGTAGCCCTCCCTGATTTTAGATTTTTGACACGCAAGTCCAGTTGGTGGGCTATGAGGTTCGAGTCCTCGCTTTGCGACCATTACTTAATTTAAAAGTTTTAAATATGTTAATTTTGGGCATCTCGCTCGTGAGAGTCGGATCGCTCGCACATAAAATTTAATTTGGATTATAAAATTAAAATCAAACCTGTCGCCAACCCGTGAGGGCCTGCGACAGTTTTTTATAAACAAAAAGGCCTTTATTTCGCTAAAAACTAATCATAAACAATACTTTTAGCGAAATAAACGTGATTTTATTCAAAAATTAACACTTTTACTCTTATTTGTTTCGTTTTTTTTTGTAACTTTGCATGCAAAAACAGCGAGAACAGCAAAAATATTATGGATATGTGTACAATCATCGGTAGAAAACAGGAGATAGCAGAGTTGACCCGTCGTTATGAGAGTGGCAGGGCAGAATTCATTGCTGTGTATGGCCGCCGTCGTGTTGGCAAAACGTTCCTTATCAATGAAGTTCTTCGTGATAATATGGTGTTCCATCACACGGGACTTTCCCCATACGACCGCAAAAGAAAGGTCACACTCAAAGACCAGTTGCAGAACTTCTACTTCTCGCTGATTCGTTATGGAATGGAAGGAATAGCCCAGCCTAAATCGTGGATGGAGGCTTTCTTCTTGTTGGAACAGTTGTTGGAGCGCTTGGATAACGGCACTCGTCAAGTGGTGTTTATCGATGAGCTGCCCTGGATGGATACACCCCGTTCTGCATTTCTGACAGCTCTTGAATCCTTTTGGAATGGATGGGGGTGTAGTCGGCATAATCTCTGCTTCGTGGTTTGCGGCTCCGCAACGTCGTGGATGCTCGACAATATTATCAATAATAAAGGTGGTCTCTACGGTCGACTAACCTGTGAAATGAAACTGTCACCATTTACGCTATTAGAATGTGAGCATTTTTTTGAAAACAGAAAAATTAACATGACGCGTTATAACACCATTCAAGCATATATGATCCTTGGTGGTATTCCATTCTATCTTGACTGTTTCAATTCAGCGTTAAGCCTGGCGCAGAATATTGACACACTATTCTTTAACCCTAAAGCCAAGTTGGGTGACGAGTTTGAAAGGCTATTTAATTCGGTATTCGACAATGCCTCAAATTGCATGAAGATTATCCGTTTCCTTGGCAAGCGCCATGCTGGTTTCAGGCGTGATGAAATAGCCCGTGAAACAGGCATTAATCCCAATGGTGATTTCACAAAGATGCTGAAAGCTCTCATTGCAAGTGACTTTGTCACTAAATATGTGCCCTTTGGGAACGCCAACAATGAGGAGCACTACAAACTGTCTGACTGTTTCTGCTGGTTCTGGCTGCATTTCAAGGAGAAACTTGGTGTGACGGAAAGAGATTATTGGTTGCATCACATGAAAGAGCCCGAGATAACATCGTGGAGAGGAATCGCTTTTGAGGAAGTCTGCCTGCAACATATCCAACAGATAAAGATGGCCTTACAGATTGCAGGTGTCGCCTCGAATGAAACATCACTTATCGTGAACGGTGAAGATGGTGCAGAAGGTATGCAAATAGATTTACTGATAGACCGTGCAGATGATATTGTCAATGTATGCGAGATGAAGTATTCCAAGTCGAACTATGTCATGAAGAAGTCGTACGCTGAGAAGTTGCAAAGGCGTATCGACTCTTTGGAGCAAATTCAGCCGGATAAAACCTATCATCTTACATTTGTCACTGTCAATCCGATGGATCGGAATGCTCATTCCGATATCGTTACGTCAACCATCACAGCAGATGAACTATTCAGATAATTACTGTCAGCCCATTCGCTGTTTTCGCGCACAAAAGTGGTGTGTTCGCGCACAATCAATTGATTTACATCAAAAGAAATACGGTTTTTATGCAAAAATAGAGTGTAATCCATGGCGGATTGCAAAAATCGCCGTACCTTTGCATCGTCAAAAGACAAAAAGATAATCTTCAATAGAATATTTAGTTAAGGTAATAAAAGATTCGTTTCATTGTTAGTTAGAGTTAGTTAGTAGTTAATAGTTAGTAATTAGTTTTGGTTTTAAGTTGATTTAATAGGTATTACAGTGGTAATAAAGATTTGTTAGAAAGGATAACACAACACCGTCGTGAGACGAAGTTGTTTGTTTCGAAAATAGGTTTTTAGTTATTCATAGATTGTTGGTGCCGCTCCTGAGTCGTTGATGACCCGAGAGCGGTTATTTTTTGCTGTAAACAGTCGCGTGAGGAAGATGCTGCCTCGGAAGGTAAGCTCAATGGCCATAGCTGTCCACACACCCTTCAGTCCATATTTGGGAGCAAGGCTTGCAGCTAATGTTAAGCGGACGGCCCACATCGAACCTAAACTCATTAAGGCAGGAATCAATGTGTCGCCGGCACCGATAAACACGCCATTGGCTACGATGGCAGCTGCAAACATCGGTTCTGCCCAGGCCTCGATACGTAACACCTGAGTACCTTGCGCTATGACATCCTCCACAGGCGACATCAGCGACATCAGTTCAGGTGCGAAAATCCACATCAGAACACCCATTACTGTCATAACGGCGATGCCCAGGCCTACGGACATACGGGCAAAAGAGCGTGTCAGCAGATGCTGTCCTGCACCGATGCCCTGTCCCACAAGGGTCGTGGCGGCTTCTGCGATACCGTAGCCAGGCATGTAGCACAGACTCTCAACGGTGATGGCCAGGGAATGGGCTGCGATGGCTATCGTTCCCAAAGGGGCAACAATCATGGTGCTGACGATGTAGGCACCGCCCATCAGCAAGTGCTGAAGTCCCATCGGGACTCCAATCTTAAAGGCTGTCCTGACAGTATCTTCTTTGGGCTTGAAAGAACCGGGTCTTTTTACAAGCGAGAGCATCTTCGACTTGGCGAGTAGGAAATAAAGCATGAGTGCGGCCGTGATGAGCATCGCTGCGCCTGTTCCTATGGCAGCACCCATCACCCCCATATCCAGAATATATATAAATAGGTAGTTGAAGCAGACGTCCATCACACACATCCCGATATTCAGGAAACTGGGAATCTTCATGTTGCCGGAACATTTCAGCATCGAGCCAGCCAAGCCTTCCATCTGAAAGAAAATGCCACAGAAGCCGAAGATGGCAAAGTAGAGCGAGGCATCGCGGGCAATATCCTCTGTGCCGCCCAACCAGTAGGGGAGGGCGGGACTGATGGCAATAGCCGTCAACGAGATGACGAGGGCCCAAATGAAACAGCAGACGATGGATTGGCGCAACACCCTGCGGGCGGCCTCGAAGTCGTTGGCTCCGATGAAATGTGCTACCTGTACGGAGAATCCCATATTTGCTGCAGAGGCCAGACCGCCCATCAGCCATCCTGTTGTCTCCACCAGTCCGATGGCTGCAGATGCCTTGGCCCCCAGATGTCCCACCATTGATGCATCAATGAAGAACATCACTGTGGCGGATATCTGCGCCAGAATACTGGGAATACTCAAGCTGACAATGAGCCAGAGCTTCTCTCTCTGCGTCATCGTCCGTCCCTCTCGGATATAAGAGAGCAGCAGCTCGCTGTTCTTAACTTTCTTCATTCGCCCGCAAAGTTACAAAATATTTCTTAATTCTTAATTCATATTTCATAATTAATTTGTACCTTTGCCACTGGTAAATGAAGAAAGTATGGAAATATACCAGATTATAACAATCATAGCCATTATTATTATGTCGGTTCTTGGCTATGTTATCGGCAACCGCGGAAAGAAAGGGTTGATCGATAACGTCATCAAATTGACTGCTGAGCGTGACGTCCAGAAAACGAATGTGGAGAACCTTGAGAAACAGTTGGAAACACAGAAAGTCTCTTACGAAGAAAAAATCAGCGAGCGGAAAAATGCTTTCGACAGTCAGTTGAAGGAACTGAAAGCAACCTTTGCCCAACAGCTCCAGCAGGAAAAGACAACTCATGAGGGCCAGATTGCTGCATTAAAGGAGTTGAACGAGAAGCAGATGAAAAGTCAGCTTGAACTCATCAAGGAGCAGATGCAAACCACCTCGGAAAAGGTACTCAAGCAGCGTCAGGAGGAACTCGGGGAGGAAAACAAAGAGCAGGTGTCGAAGATTATTGACCCTTTGCAGAAAAGCCTGAAGGATATGCAGGAGGCCCTTGACAAGACTAAGGAACAGCAGACGGAAGCTCTCACCCGACTGGATGAGACCATCAAGATCAATATGCAGAAGAGTGCGGAGATTGGTGAGACTGCCGATCGTCTGACACGGGCATTGACAGGTGAAGTCAAGATTCAGGGAAACTTTGGTGAATTGAAACTCAAGCAGTTGCTCGAAGATCTTGAATTGAAAGAGGGTGAGCAGTTTGATACTCAGGAGACGCTGAGAGACAAGGTCGGCAAAGGTGCCAAAGGCGATGATGGCAAGGGCATGGTGCCTGATTTCATTCTCCATTTCCCTAATAATCGCCATGTCGTCGTTGATTCCAAGATGTCGCTGACTGACTATGAACGCTATATGAATGCAGAGGACGGTACACCTGAGAAGAGCGGCTATCTCAAAGCTCATATCGACAGCGTTAGGGCTCAGGTTCGACGTTTAGCTAAGAAAGAGTATACCAAATATCTGCCTGAGGGCTATAATCGCCTGAACTTCGCCATTATGTATGTTCCCATCGAGGGGGCACTGAATCTGGCCTTGTTAAATGACGCTACCCTATGGCGTGAGGCCTATGATGAAGGTGTGATGATCCTCGGTCCCCAGACCATGTATATGAATCTTCGTGTGCTGGAGATGATGTGGACCCAGGTGCGACAACTAAAGAACCAGCAGGCGATGATGGATGCTGCCAATACGGTGATTGATCGTGTGCAGGACTTCGGCGTGCGTTTTATGGATGTGGAGTCGAGCATGAACGATACGCTCAAGAAGATGAAGAAACTGAAGGTGACCACAGGCGAAAGTGGTCCCAGCATCATCACTGCCGCCAAGAATCTTCTGAAGGCGGGTGCCAGAGAAAACAAGAAGAAAAAGTCTTTGGCAGAGATGGATGAATCCATGTTCATCGAAGGTGAAACCACCATAGCTGCCCCCCCAGAACCAGAGAATCCAACAGAAACAATATGATAAAAAAATTGCTTTGCTTACAAGTATTGTGGGCTTTGTTGCTCACGCCCGTTTATAGTGATGAACTGCTGAAAGGTACCGTCATAGGTACCATAGAAACCGTCAATTATCAGAATAACTCCAAATCCACAACCATTAACACTCGTGAGAATGCCTTCGACGGCGACTTGAATACCTTCTTTGCCTCATGGGACAGAAGCTATACTTGGACAGGTCTCGATTTAGGCTCATCACATGTCATTACCCGTGTGGGCTGGTCTCCTCGCAACGATGGAGTGGGGGAACAGCGCGTGCTGTTGGGCGTCTTTGAAGGGGCCAACCGCGAGGACTTTATGGATGCTCTCCCGTTGTATGTCATCCCTGAGAAAGGCAAGATAGGCACGATATCGTATGCTGATGTCCAATGTTCAAGAGGATTCCGCTACGTGCGGTATATTGGTCCCTCCGATTCCCGTTGTAACATCGCAGAATTGGAGTTCTATGGCCATCCCGGTGCAGGTGACAACAGTCATCTCTATCAGGTGACGAACCTACCTACCGTCAGCATCCATACGTTGGACAACGTGATTCCACAGGGTAAGGAAAACCAAATTGTTTCTCAACTGACAATCGTCTCCGATAATGGTTCAAAACTGTTGTCGGAGCCTGGTACGACGCGTGAACGAGGCAATGCTTCTCGTGATTTCCCCAAGAAGCCCTGGAGAATCAAGTTCGATAAGAAGCAGAATGTGCTTGATGCTCCTGCTAAAGCAAAGAAATGGACGTTAATCAATAATTATGGCGATAAGACCTTGATGCGCAACCTGTTAGCCTTTGAACTAAGCAGACGTATGGGAATGCCTTATACACCCTATGGTACAGCTGTCGATGTGTTACTCAATGGCGAGTATAAAGGCTGCTACCAATTGTGTGATCAGGTGGAGATTGATAAGAATCGTGTGGATATTACGGAGATGACACCAAACGACAATCAGGGGAGTGCCTTGACGGGTGGTTATCTGATTGAGGTGGATGCTTATGCAAACCAAGAGATATCGTGGTTCAACTCGAACAAGGGTAATCCTGTTACCATCAAGTCGCCTGATGAAGACGAAATTACAGCCAATCAGAAACAGTACATTCGTAATTTTTTCAATCAGATGGAGAACCGTTGGTCGACCTATCTCGATGTCAACAGTTTCCTCAGGCATTTTCTCGTAGGTGAGCTATCAGGTAATACTGATACCTACTGGAGTGTCTTTATGTATAAGCAGCGTGATGAGGATATGTTGCATGTTGGCCCCGTATGGGACTTTGACTTGGCTTTCAATAACGATCAACGTATCTATCCTGTCAATAACAAAAACGACTATATCTATCGGAGTGGTGGTAGTTGCGCAGGTAATATGAGGACGTTCGTCGACAACATTGTTGTCAGGGATGCTGCTGCCAAGCAACAGATGCAATCTATTTGGGGCGAAGCCCGTCAGTCAGGACTCACTGAGGAGAATATGATATCCTTTATCGACCGCTGGGAAACTGATCTTCAGCAGTCACAACGTCTGAATTTCCTCCGATGGCCTATCCTGAATCAGCGAGTTCATCAGAATCCACGTGCTTTGGGTAGTTTTCAGGCTGAGGTGGATGTCTTGAGAACCTTCATGAAAGAGCGCATTGCTTGGATGGACAGGAAGCTCGGCTATACCTATAAACCAAATGGTATCAGCGAGTTGTGCATTGATAAAGCTCAACCTTATCAGGTCTTTTCGATATCAGGTCTGCCCTGTGGCAATAGCGTAGAGTCTCTGTCCTCAGGCATCTATCTTATTCGTCAGGGATCAACGACCCAAAAGATTATTGTCAGGTAAAGACTTAATTTCCAACCGACTGGCGATATTCGAGTAATTTGTTCTGATAGTCAGCGAAGGCATCAGTGCGTTTGTCGCATGCTTGCTGAAAAAGCATCTGGGCTTCAAGCAGATCGCTCATTTTTGAAGTGCCGGCATTGTAGTAGTTGCGATTCAGACGGAGATTCTCTTCTGCCTGCTCGATGCTGCGTTGGGCCAGCTGTAGTTGTTGATAACTCTCCTCGACATTATTCCAAGCGTTCTGCATGCGTATTTGCAACAGTTGGGCGTTATCAGCAAGTTGTTCTTGTGCATTTTGATGCTCAATCTTCTTGCGCTTGATGGCATGCGAGCCTCCCCACCAGTCGGAGATAGGTATACTCATTGTAGCGAAAAGCATACCAAAAGTGTGATCGTTATCCAACAGATTGTGGTAGTTATAACCAGCGCCAATAGCGATAGAAGGCAGGTTCTGTCCAACGGCCATTTTCTGTTGGAGTGCAGTTGCTTCCACCTGTTTGCCGAGCAATTGGTATTCAGGGAGATTGACCAGTGTCTCCGTCCCTTGAAGGCTCGATATTTGTTGGACAAGGTCGGTCTGATAGGTGATAACAAACGATGTGTCACGTAGACCACAGTATTGTGAAAGCAGCAATCGAACTAGCGAAAGACCATTCTGCAGTTTGAGACGCTGGCTCGCAATTTCATTCTGTCGTAGCTGCACTCTGAGCAGGTCGTTGCGCAGAGCTACACCAGCACGAACTGCTACATCCACATCTTTATATATATCAGCGAGCAAGGCATCTGCTGCATTGATGGTTTTCATCTTTTCTTGTAATGAGGCTAACTGCCAGAAATATTGCTCTGCCGTTTTTTCGACCTCGTTCTCAGAAAGTTGTAATTGTAGCCGGCTCACGTCTTCGCCTACCTTTGCGAGTTTGTTACCGTTGATAATCTGACCGCCAGCAAAAACAGGTTGCACTGCCTGTACACCGGCGATGGTGCCATTCTTCATCATGGAGATACTGACAGGGTTGGCTAATGCAGCAAGTGCTTCTGCGGGAAACGATTGAGCGAGTGAGGCTCCCAACTCAGGCGTCATATAATTAGAAGGATTCATCTCCATCTTAGCCATACCCTTGTTGGCATTGAACCAGAGTCCTGTACCACTGACGTTGGGGAAAAACTTGGTGAAAGCCTCTTTGCGTTGTTGCTGGGCGGCTTCGATATTGTATCTGGCACTACGGATGGCCATGTTGTTATGGAGGGCAGAATCCTTAATCTGCTCTAAGGTATAGGTCTGGGCTGAGACTGATACGGCACATCCCAGTACTATCATTGATAATATCCTTCTCATAATTACTTAGTACTTACTTTCCAATAAATGACAGGTAGCATGGTGACCACCATGATGAGTGAGCCGATGCCACCTGCGAAAATGGTGACTCCTACAGGCATCCAGAAGGAACTCTGTGCGATGATCATTGGCACCACACCTACAGCTGTCGTCGCCGTTGTAAGGAAGATAGGTACCATTCGGCGCTTACCGGCATCGTAAGCCGCCTGCTTTACGGCTGCGTTGTAGGCTTGACGGTCTACAGTCCAGTTGCCGTTTTTCTCGACGTGCTTTTTAATCAGGTCGATGGCATGCTCAAAGATCAGGATCTCGTTACGCATGATCATTCCCATCAGTGTGATGAGGCCGAAGATAGAGGTGAGACCTAAAGCTCGGTTCATCAGCCCAAGACCAATCAGCGCTCCTGGAATCATCAATGCTAGTGCCACCATACAGATCGTGGTGACACCATATTTCTTGAAGTTGAACAACAGGAAGAAGAACACGATAATCATGGCGATGATAATACCGCCATATATCTGTGGCAGGGCCTCGTCGCCGTATTCTATCTCGCCGCCCACTTCTGAACGCACCCCCTGAGGCAGTTCTATCTCTTCCTGCATGATGCGGGCAATCTCTTTTTCGATAGGTGCCGTATAGACACCCTGAACAAACTGAGCCGTTACGGTGATACAACGCTCCCCGCCACGATGCAGGATGCGACTCTCACTCCACTCGGGTTTTACTTTGGCAATCTGACGTAATGGTACTGTCGTGTTGGTATTGTTCAATCCGCCTGCGACCATCGAGATGGGCGACGTGATGCCCAGATTGGCAATATCTGAGAATGTCATGTCGGTATTGTCTTTTACAACAATGGGTAACTCATAGTTCCCCTCCCATATTTGTCCGACTTGCAGGTCGCTGGAGGTGGAACTGAGCGCCAGCTGTGCTGTAGCACGACTAATACCTAACTGTGCGGATGTCACAGGGTCGAGCTTCACATTAATGATAGGATAAGGCTGATAATAGTCGGTATGAACCCATTCCAGTTCTGGCATTTCCTTCATACGTTTCATCAGTCTTTCTGCCACAACGTGCAGTGAGTCGAGATTATCGCCATAGAAGCGGTATTCCAACTCAGATACCTCTAAGTAGTCCAGACGTTTGAATTTTACGTAGGCATTGGGAAAAGCTTCGCCCAACATGGGCTGATACTTTGAAAGAAGTTCAAGTGTTGCCTTGTCGCTCTTGGTATTCACGATGAACTGTGCATAGTTCTTACCTGCCATCTGAGGTGCGTAGGCATCCATGAAACGGGGCGATGAACAGCCTAAGAAACCTGTAATGCTCACAACATTCTCGTCTTTCTCCAAGACATGCTGCACAGAGTCGGCTATCACTTCTGTCTCTGCCATTCCCTTTCCGTCGGGCAGGAAAATCTCTACAGCAAACTGGTCGCGGTCGGCATAGGGGAACAAGCGGATTTTCAGTGTGGGGATGATAAGCGATGATAGCAGAATCGCTGCGATGCCGCTTCCAATTGTTATCCAAGGATGGGCAAAGGTGAAGTCGAGTACCTTATTATAGGTTCGCTGCACCCAGTTGGTAATCGCATTTCCTTTTGTACTTACCTTATCAGGCTTGATGATACGTGTTTCCAGGAATGGAATCACTGATACAGCCAGTAAGAGCGACACCATCAGGTTGATAGTGATGGTAACAGGAAAATCCACCAGACAGTCGTGGAACATGCCCTTCATCGTAATGAGGAAAGGATAGAAAATGGCGCAGATGCAGATGGTGGCCAGTAGCATTGGCATGAAGTATTGCTTGGCAGAGTCGATGGCAGCCCGCTTGGGTTCATAGCCTTTGCCAAGATACTCCAGGTAGCCGTCGATCACTACGATGGCATTGTCAACCACCATTCCCAACACCACGATGAGTGCTGCCAGCGTCACAATGTTCAGTTCGATACCAGCCATATACATCATGGATACT
>Ga0247608_10005162_pt1 | contig 14252 bp, 7 predicted proteins | sample 176DNAGHGlowgp2_FD_193490 | JGI IMG/M metagenome (GOLD analysis project Ga0247608, IMG submission 193490) | Sheep rumen microbial communities from Palmerston North, Manawatu-Wanganui, New Zealand - 1766 DNA GHGlow gp2 | ecosystem: Host-associated > Mammals > Digestive system > Stomach > Rumen ...
ACCATCGATGCAGGAGGCCTTGCAATTCTTGGTGCAGAGGCCGCAATGCACGCACTTCTCCTCGTTGATGTGCATCTTGAACCAGGAGAACCGGCTGAAGAAGCTCAGGAAGGTGCCCACCGGACAGATGTTGTTGCAGTAGGTGCGGCCGTTGCGCCATGCCAGGATGACGATGGCGACGAACGTCACCGCCGCGATGAGGAAGGTCGGCAGACTCCGCATCCAGACCTCCTTCGAGTAGAAGGCGTAGCTGTTAAAGTGCTCGCTGACGGCGGCCAAACCGTTGTTAATCCACTGCCAGACAGGGGCGAAGAGGCTCTGCACAATGCGGCCGTAGGCGGAATAGGGAGCGAGGAGTGCAACCAAGGAGCCGATGCCCGCGACGAGCGCGACTACGAACACCCCTAAAAAGATGTATCTCAGGATGTTGTGCGCTTTCGAGAAGGTGTAGCGGTTCTTCTTCGCCCAATTGTGGACGTGCGCCACCCCGTCCTGGAACACGCCGAGCGGACAGATGACGGAACAGTAAACACGCCCGAACAAGAGGGTGATGATCAGCAGGATAGCCACCACCACGAAGTTGAGGGCGAGGACGGCAGGCAGGAACTGCACCTTGGCCATCCAGCCGAGGAATCTGTGCAGCGTCCCCGTAAAGTCGAGGAACATCAGCGTGATGCCGAGGAAGAAAAGGGCCGCGAGCACCCGCCGGATTCGTTGTAATGTCTTTTTATGCATTTGAGCTTTTATGGGTTAAGGTTTAAGGGGTAAGGTTTAAGGGGTAAGGTTTAAGGGTTAAGGGTTAAGGGTAAGGGGTTAAGGTTATGGGTTATGGGTTATGGGTTAATTTGAAGATTGGGAGACGCTGATGTTTGAAAGGGTGAAGCCGCCGTCGTTGTTGAAGGTCACGAGGGCGGTGATGGCGGGCATGTCATCGTAGTGGAGCACCTTGCCGGTCACGAAGTTCACACCGGGTTGCGCCAGCACAAACAACGAGTCGCCGTTGATGTTGTAGGAAATCTGTTCACCGAGCCAAACGGCATCGTCGAAGAAGTCTCCCATATCCTTGACTGTATTCGTGACGGTTGCCAACTCGGTCTCCCCGTTATAGAGGGTGATGTTCTCCCCTTTGACGGAGTACGTCAGCTCCTTTCGGAGGGCTTCCTGTATTTCGTAGGGGTTGATGGTACCGGCAACGTAGTGGGGACCGTCGTCGCGGAAACCGATCTTGTAGAAGCGTTCCACGTGGGTGCCCGTGCCCTCGACGGAGACTCCAGTAAGCCAGAGCTCACCGGTGGCCGCGTTGTAGCGGGCGGCAGGGGTGTTGCCGTGGCGGATGTCGGCGAAGATGGTGGCGCGGCCATCCTTGGCAATCACGATGCCGAAGCCCTCGGAAGAGGTGACCGAGTCACAGCTCACCAGACTCCACACTTGGACATGGTTGACGGTATCGTTGAGAATCATCTCGAAATTCTTGTCAAGGACGTGGCGGTCCAGCGTCGCGACGACGAGTTCAGGGGCTTTGCCCTCATTCACAGGTTCCTCCAACACGCCTTTCACGGGTTTCACTTCTGCTTTTTTCCCTTTGCAGGAGACGGTTATCGCACCGCAAAGAATCACCAGCACGACAACGCCAATCCATTTCAAATGTTTCATATTCACGTTCTTAATCGTTGTTTATTTTCCAAACCGCAAAAATACACATTTTTTTCTTTGAAGCTAACGTATATTTCGCAAGGGGTTCGCAAGTATATGGCGGTCACTTGGCCAAATCCCCAATCCTAAAAAAATGTATCTTTGCGCCTCTAAACTGTTCTGCCCTTTAACCCCTAACCCTTAAACCTTAAACCTTAACCCTTAAACCTTAACCCTTAAACCTTAAACCTTAACCCTTAAACCCTAAACCTTAAACCTTAATCCCCCACAATATGAACATCAAGAATTACATCGAAGAGAACGAAACCCGTTTTTTGGACGAACTGTTCAGCTTGCTGCGCATCCCGTCCATCAGCTCGCAGAGTGAGCACAAGGACGACATGGTGCGCTGCGCCGAGCGTTGGAAGGAGCTCATCATGGCCGCCGGCGCCGACAAGTGCGACATCTACCCCACTGAGGGCAACCCCATCGTGGTGGGTCAGAAAATCATCGACCCCGCTGCCAAGACCGTGCTGGTCTATGGCCACTACGACGTGATGCCCGTGGATCCTATCGAGCTCTGGAACACCGAGCCTTTCGAGCCCGTCATCAAGGACGGCAAGATCTGGGGCCGCGGTGCCGACGACGACAAGGGTCAGTCGTTTATGCACGCCAAAGCGTTCGAGTACCTGGTGAAATCCGGCGCCCTGAAGTGCAACGTCAAGTTCATGCTTGAGGGCGAGGAGGAGATCGGCAGCACGCAGCTCTACAGTTTCTGCGAGCAGCACACCGACCTGCTCAAGTGCGACGTCATCCTCGTCTCCGACACGGGCATGATTGCCACCGACACACCCTCCATCACCGCTGGTCTGCGCGGTCTCTGCAACATGATCGTGAAGGTCACCGGTCCGAACCGCGACCTCCACTCCGGCATCTTCGGCGGTGCCGTCGCCAACCCCATCAACGTGCTCTGCGACCTCGTCTCCGGCCTCATCAACGACAAGGGCGAGGTGACCATCCCCGGATTCTACGACGACGTGGTGGTGCTCTCCAAAGAGGAGCGCGCGCTCATCGCACAGGCTCCGTTTGACGAAGAGGAGTACAAGAAGTCATTGGACGTCAAGGCTTTGTACGGCGAAGAAGGCTACAGCACCATCGAGCGCACGGGTATCCGTCCGAACTTGGGCGTCTGCGGCATCGAAGGCGGCTATACCGGCGAGGGGTTCAAGACCGTGCTTCCGGCCACTGCTTCCGCCAACATCTCCATGCGCTTGGTGGCCAACCAGGACTCCCACAAGATTGCGGAGCTGTTCCAGAAGCATTTCGAGAACATCGCGCCCGACTACGTGAAGGTGGAGGTGATTCCCGCGCACGGCGGCGAGGCCTACCGTTGCGGTGTGGATGTGCCTGCCTATCAGGCGGCTGAGAAAGCCTACATCGATGTCTATGGCAAACGTCCCATCCCGACCTACAGCGGAGGCAGCATTCCGATTGTGGCGCACTTCGAGAAGGTGCTGGGCGTGAAGTCCATCCTCTGCGGCTTCGGCCTCGCTGAGGACAACATCCACTCCCCGAACGAAAACTACAAATTGGAGCACTTCCGCCGCGGCATCGAAGTGATTACGCACTTCTACGAACACTTCTGCGAATAGAAGCGGACCGCAAGATATAAAAAAAACGGCGGGCGCTTTGACACGTCCGCCGTCTTTCATCTGTTGTGTTACTGCTTGCACTTGACGACGTTTGCACCCCATTCCTCGTTGAGCTCGGCCTCTTTGGCCATACACTCTTCTTTGTTGGACGTCTCATCCTCGTACTCCGGTGCGAGATGCATGACATCCGTCTTGAGGTAACAATGGCATCCGACCTTGTTGCAAGAGGTGGAAAGACCAGCCAACAGCAATGCTGCTGAGACTAAAACCAAAAGTTTTTTCATAATGCTTTTCATAGACTTCTTTGTGATATGTAATAAGGACAAGTGCGATTGCCATTGCGGAAGTCTGTGACACAATGATTTCGCATCTGCCCTTTCAAATGGGTTCAAAATGACAAGCACACCCCTACCCCACTGGGAGTCGGCCCCACACGCAGCTGCATGGCGGAAGAGGGCGCATTGGCGCCGTCCGCGATTCGGTTCGCGGTGGCTCTTCCCTTGACGGACAGTACGACAGCGGGCACGATGAAGGCGGTGGTCACCACAGCGCTACCCAAGAAGACGAAGAACCCCGAGAAGGCACTTCGCATAATCAATGGTCCCAAAGCATCGTTGTCGAGGAGTTGTCTCCCGTACTTCGCTGTTTGGACGAATGCGGCACAGAACTGGTAGAAGCCGAGGCCGGCACAGACCGCTCCTCCGCCGGCCAGCACGTAGAGCGGGATGCTGACAATCCGGTTGACCTTTGACTTACGCCAGTCGGCATAGTCGGAGGTCGAGAGGAAGGACTCCAAGTCCGCATCGTTCAGTTGGAACAGCTCGCCGTCACCCGTGAGGTACATGTGGCCACGTTGGAAGTATAGCTTCCCGATGCCGCGATCCTTCCGGAACGCGTCCAGGAGCTCCTCCTTGGTCATCAGGGCCGGCTGCGGCAACGAGTCGTAAAGGTAGAGCGTGTCGTAGGTGACCTGTTCCTCGATGATGTAGAGGGTGTCCTGCGAGGGGCTGTCGCCGTCCACCTGCGCCCAGGCCGACGTGACGGCGAAGATCCCCACGAAAACCATTATTAACCTTAACCAATGAGCTTTCATATTGATTTATGATTTGTGACTTGTGACTCGTGATTTGTGACTTGTGAGGTGTGACTTGTGAGGTGTGACTTGTGAGGTGTGATTTGTGATTAGTGATTTGTGAACGGTAAACCTTAACCCTTAAACCTTAAACCTTAAACCTTAACCCTTAAACCATGCTACCGATTGGAATCCTTTATCACGACGGTTCGGTTGTTGTGCCGCAGGACCTTTTTCACCACGACGGGTGGAGGAGCTGCGGCGGAATCGGGTAGGTCGTCGGAGGAGGGTTCGGCTTCGGGATTGCTGGAGGGCGTTGCGGTTCTGGCCGGGGTCGGCGCAACCGTCTCCACGGAGGTTTCCGGGAGTTCCACCTCGGCCGTTGTGTCGGTGGACGGCGGTGTTGCGATGGCGGCGGTGGGCACGGGAGGCGGGGGAACGGGCGGCGGGGGAACGGGCGGCACGGGTTGCGGAGGCCGGAGCATGACCGGGAGCAGCATCGCGCCCACCGCGGCGGTGCCGAGGCCCACGGCCAAGGGGGCGCGGAAGGCGTGGAAGCGGACCCGCAGGGGAAGTTTCGTGGTGGCCGCGTCCTGGATGTCCGACGCGGCGAAGGGGTGTTGCGGAGGCAACCCCAGACCGTCAAGGCGACTGCGACAATAACGGTCGAAAGCGGCATCTATGCCGAAAAGTGGTGCAAAGAACGTCATAAGCGGTGTGTGTTTATGTTGTGATTTTTGGAACAAGATGATTTGCAACTCTTTGCGAGCGCGCATAAGGCGTGATTTCGAAGTGTTGGACGATATGCCGAGCGTCTCGGCAATCTGGCGGTGGTTGAGACCGTCGAAGACATAGAGGTTGAGGACGGTGCGGTGATGGACGGGGAGCTGTGCGACGGCCTCCAGGATTTCCTCGCGGGTGAAGTCGGCCTGGCGGATGGCCTCCAGCATGGTCTCGGGCGAGAGATCCTCGTCCACGTCCGGAAGCACAGACAGATACTGTTCCGCCCTCACCTCCGTCATGCGTCCCTTCTCCCTGAGGTAGTCCACAGCGGTATTGATGGTGATGCGGGTCAGCCAATGGCCGAAGCTCTCGGTCACGCGGAGCGTGTCCGCACGCTCCATGGCACGCAGGAAGGCGTCGTGCGCCAAATCCTCGGCCACCTCGCGTTCAGACACATACCGATAGCATATCCCGATCATCTCCGCGATATGCCGCTGGTACTTCCTTGTCCAAAAAGCGTTCGTCGCATTCATACAGTTTACTATTTGCGGGTGCAAAAATAATGTTTCTTTCTACACCAACCATACTGTCCCGTCAAGAAACATCGTCCTTACATACTATAAGACGCAAAAAAGTGATATGGTTGCAACATGAGTGAATTTTTTTTTGAAAAAAAAATGAGTTGTGTTGTAATATGCTGGTGATTAGTGAATTGTGACTTGTGACTTAAGACTTATGACTTATGACTTATGACTTGTGACTTGTGACTTGTGACTTGTGACTTGTGACTTGTGAGGTGTGAACGGTAAATGGTAAACCTTAACTCTTAAACCTTAACCCTTAACCCTTAAACCTTAAACCTTAAACTTTAAACCCTCTTAATCACATACGTCACGATACCCCAGACCTGGAAGTTGTTCTCTTCGGTGACTTCGATGGGTGGGTAGTCGGGGTTGTGGGGCATGAGGAAGAGGCGGCCATTCTCGACGTGGATGCGCTTGAGGGTGAACTCGCCGTCGATGAAGCAGACCGCGATCTGGTCGTTGGAGGGCACCAGCGACTTGTCGATGACCACGATGTCGCCGTCTTGGATGCCGACGCCCACCATGCTGTCGCCGGTGATGCGGGCGTAGAAGGTCGAGGCTTGGTTCTTGACCACATAGCGATTAAGGTCGAGCACCGGCTCGGCGTAGTCCTCCGCCGGGGAGGGGAATCCGGCGTGAATGCCTTCCACCACGGGAATCTTGTCGTGGTGGGAATGCGGGGTGAAAATGTCAAGGTTGGCCATACTCGGTTCGTTATTTACAAATGTAGAGACGCGCCATAGCGCGTCTCTACAATATTTCGGTTTGTACGCAGAGACGTGCCAGGCGCGTCTCTGTATGGGGTTAACGATAAAGAATCACGTTGCGGGATTTGTCAATCGTGAACTCACCCCACTCCTCGCGGATGTACTGGTCGCCAACCACGATAGCGGCGGGCAGGTTCTTCTTGATGGTGACCTTCACGTTCTCGGAGTAATCGTCGCCGATACGCAGCTCCTCGAGGTAGAGGACTGCGCCCTCGATGATGCTACCGTCCTCCTGCTTGATGGCGCCGGCCTTCTCCTCGAAGTCTTCCAAGCTGATGAAGGACTCTTTCAGGAAGCGGGTGGCGTCAGCATAGTTCATGAGAACCTCCTCGCTGTTGTCGCCGATCTGGAACTGCAGCGACTTGCTGTTGGCGTAGCAGGTACCGTTGACCTTTTCGCCATCGATGGTGACGGGCACGGTGCGCTCTTGGACAACGGCGATGCCGGTGGGCACCTTCGCGATGGTGTCGTTGGTGGGCACGTAGTCGTCACGCAAAATGGTGAACTCGGTACGACGGTTCAACTGGTGGGCAGCCTCCTGTTCCGGCTTCGACGGCAACGAGTTGATGTAATCCTCGGTCAGGTAAGTGCCTTTGGCGAAGAAATATTTCTTACCGTTGTAGGTGGAGTACATGTCTCTGTCCAGACGGCGCGGAACACGCTCACCGTAGCCTTTCGGCACAATACGGTCGGCGGCGATGCCTTTCTCCAAGACGAGGAAATCCACACAGCTTTGGGCACGCTTCTGGGACAGCACATCGTTTTTCTCCTCCGTGTCACGCGCGTCGGTGTGGGAACGCAATTCGATCACGATGGTCGGGTTTTGTACCATAATATTATATAGGTACATCAGAGAGTCTTTGTATTGAGGCTGCAGGGTCCAGTCTGCCAGCTTGTACTGTACTTCGGGCAGCACGATAGGCTCCTTCGGGATGGGCTCGAGCATGAAATCTTGCTTGAGGTCGGTGTTCTCGGTGAGGCCGACAGTGGTCTGCTTGGCGGTGTTGCCACGCTCCCAATAGCCACTCTTTTTGATCTTGATGTCGTAGGTGGTGGAGCCGAGGATCTTGGCCTTGTCGAAGTGGTAGTAACCCTTCACGTCCGTGGTGGTCTTGAAGGAGGTGCCGTCGGAACCGACGAGTTCAACCTCGACGCCGTCCATATACTGACCGTTGTTCTTGTCGCGGACGTAGCCGGAGAGCGTGAAGACGATCGGGCGGAGGAGGAAGTAGTAGATGTCGTCGCCACCGCGGCCGCCCTGACGGTTGGAGGAAAAGTAGCCCTTCGCGAGGTACGGGGATTTCGACTGCGGGTCGATGGCCTCGTTTTCGTCGAAGATGATGCCGATTTCGTCACCGGAAGAGTTGATGGGGACCATCAGGTTTTCGGGTTCGCTGAACTCGTTGTTCTTGTAGTGCGACACAAAGAGGTCGAGGCCGCCGAGGCCGGGATGGCCGTCGGAGGAGAAGTAGAACTCCTCTTCGTTGCGCCAAGCGGGGAACACCTCCTGGCCTTCGGTGTTGATCTTCGGTCCGAGGTTGGTGATGTTGGTGAACTTGGCGGTCTTCTTGGTACGGGTAGCCGTATAGAGGTCGTAGCCGCCTTGGCCGCCGGGTTTATTGGAGGCGAACCAGATGGTGAGTTCATCGTCGGAGATGAACGGATGGACGTAGTTGTAGGAGGAATCGCCGAGGTCCACGATTTCGGGTTCACCCCAGGCCTTGCCTTTCTTCATCGACTTATAGATGTAGCAGCCTTGGACTTTCTTCTTGTCTTGCGGGCATTTGGTGAAGTAGAGCACGGTACCCTTGCGGTTGGCGGAGGCTTCGCCCTCGTTGACACCGCTGTTGAGCGTGCCGCCCTCGTCCATGGAGGTCACAGGCGACCACTCGCCGGGCCAGTCGGTGTTCTTGCTCTTGGGTTTCGTGGAGACATAGATGTCGGAGAAAGCCCCGGTAGTCCATTGGTCGGTACCCTTGCCGGTTGAGCCCTCGCGGTTGGAGGAGAACATGATGGCGTTACGTTTCTCGTTGTTGGCCCACCGCGGTGCCCAGTCGTCCTCCTTGGTGTTGAACTTCTTGAGGTTCTCGACCTCGTAGCGGGTGGGGTTCTCGTTCCACATCTTGGCCTTGTTGCAGCCGTCGATGCGGACATCCACACGCGGGTCATCGGAGACGCGTTTCTTGTAGTTGTTGTAGTACTTGAGCGCCAGGTCGTAGTCGCCGCGCAGGTTGTAGATGCTGCCCAAGTGGAAGAGTATCATGGGGTTGTCCTTCTGATAGTTCTTCTTTTCGAGGCGGAGGTACTGTTGCTCGGCTTTCTTGAGGTCGCCCATGATGCGGTAGCACTCGGCAATCTGGAAGGTGGCGCGCTGAATCTCCACGCGGTTGGATTTCAGCTTCTTGATGCCCTTCTTGTATTCGTTCAGCGCATTCTCGTACTGACAGTCGCGGAACAAGTTGTCGGCCGGACGCAGGATGGATTGCGCATACGTACAGCAAATGCTTGACAATAAGAAGCTTGCGATGATCAAACAGACTTTATATTTCTTCATTTTACAACAATTTTCCCAATAAAATTTAAGGCGGCTAAAATACAAAAAAAATAAAAACGACCGACGTGAATTTTTTTTCTTTTCGATGTAACGAAATCGGGGGGACGTGCGACAAAGGCGGATGTGAGGGGGAGACGGTTAAGGGTTAAGGGTTAAGGGATAATTAAGAATGATGTACGTTGTACCCTGGATATGTTGAACATCTTCCTTAAGCAGCCCTGGAGGGGCAAGACGCGCGAAGCGCTAATAACCCCACATAAGGCGAAGCCGCAGTGTGGGGCCACGGACAAAAAAAAAACACAAACTTACCGAATATGAAAAAAATATACCCTTTCATGATCATGCTGCTGCTCTGCGGATGGGTGCAGGCGCAGATCGACAGTTTGCAGTTGATTCCGGCGACAGTGCCGTTCAGCTGCGATTTCAACAGCCAAAGCGAGAACCAGCGTTGGATCCTGACGCGGTCGAGCTGCTTCATGGCTGAACCCTCGAACCGTTTCGTCATCGGCACGGGCACATCCGTGGCGGGCGGCGCGGACAAGTCGCTGTATGTCAGCGGCGACACGACCGGACTGGAAAGCTACGGCGCCAACAGCGAGTCCTGCCGGCTCTTTGCCGAACGGATTCTCGATTTCGGGAACATCCCGCAGAACTGGGTGCTGGAGCTCGACTGGAAGGCGTCGGGCAACCAGAACGGCTCGAATCTCCTCGGCGGGTTGAAGGTCTTCCTGCGCGACACCGCCGACCTGATGCCCCAGGAAACGCCGGACTATGCGGAGGAGCATCTGGAGTTAGCGGTGAACGACACCGATTGGCGGCACATCCGCATCCCCCTGCAGAATGTCTCGGGGGTGAAAACGCTGCAGTTCTACACGTGGGGCTATCTCAACGCGAATGCGCGGCTCGTTCCGGCGGCCATCGACAACATCGCTATCACACCGGCCACGTGCGAGGCGCCGCAGTTCACGGTCACGACGGTCGGCACCAACGCCGCCTTCAGCTGGCCAGGATCGGAAACGGACACATTCCTGATTATCTACCGGCTAGCTTCTGAAGGCACACAAAACAGTGTGTATAAGACGGTTACAGGAAGCATGGACACGATTGGGGGACTGCTTCCCAACCGTGAATACATTGCTTGGATGGCGAAGATTTGTGGCTCAGACACCTCCGCCATGTACCTGGGAACGCATTTCATAACAGGTTGCGGCACCTACGAGGCCCCGTTCGAAGAGCACTTCAGCTCGAGCCAGCATTGTTGGACACTTGATCCGACATTCAGCGTGTTGTTTGAATACATATATACCACAAATTACGCGTCATACACCAGCAGCCCGGACTATTTCGGCTATTTTGACACAGCACGCGCCATCTCGCCCGTAATCGACGTCTCAGACTTGGACAACCCTTACCTCAAATTCTCCCGCATTCAGAGCGAGTATGATGGAGAGCGTAAGGATTTGGACTTGTATTACCGTGAATATGAGGAAGATGAGTGGCATTACATCGGGACCTTTATCACGCCGACGAACTCAAATGAGTGGAAAACAGACTCCGTGGCGATTCCCTCGCACTCCCCCACCCTGCAACTCGGATTCTTCTCGATACAGCATGAGAACCAGCAGCTCTCTCGTATTTCTTTGGACGATATTTACATTTATAATGGCCCTGACTGTGAGGTGGTTTCGGACGTGGCATTTGCGGGGCAAAGCGGTGACACGGCCTTTATCCACTGGGTGTGCAACAATCCTGCAGGATGTAATGTGCGTTACAGAACGTCTGCCACAGCGGAGTGGGTCTATACAAACGACCTCGGCGGCTATGCAATCATTGAGCCTCTTGCGTCACTCACGAACTACGAGGTGGAAGTCTCGTCCTCTTGCGATTCGTTGGTGTGGTTTTCCTGCGCGTTCACCTCGCAGGTGGTCGCCACGCTATTGCCTTATTTCACAAACTTTTCCGACACCGCCGACCGAAGTTGGCAGTTAGACAACGGCACCTGCCTCAACCATTGGATGATGGGTTCGCAGGACGGCTATCCGCAGATGACCAGCGCCCTGTTCATCACGCACGACGGGACGACGGCGGGGTATGGACAAGACCATTATTACACGGTTGTCAGCGCTTCCAAACGATTCAATGTTAGTGATATATCTACGGTGAACATCGAGTTTGACGTGCTTTGCGGCGGTAACAGCAACTTGGATTATCTGAAGATGTTTCTCGCCCCGGCGGATGTGGAGTACGCTGCGTCAGAGAACAGCACGAGCTTTTCCGCTTATGACTATCAGGTTTACGCGGCCAATTTCCACGAGTTTTTGAGCCAGACAGAGTATTCGGGAGGCGATTACAAGCTGAATCTCACGCAAGGTAACGTGCTGCATGTCAATATGGAAATGCCGAACCCAGCACCGAATGGGGAGGTGCAGTTGGTGTTTGTTTGGCAGAATGACCACAGTAATACCAGCAATTATGGCATCTACGTTGATGAACAGCCTGGCGCCGTCGTCACGAATGTGCACGTGTGGCAGAACGACTGCGACGTGGTCACCGATTTGCAGGTCGTGGACATTGTGGGAAGCCACGCCACTGTGACTTGGACGCCGCCTGCCGTGGCCGATGACTTCGTGGTGGAGTACAAGCTGCAAAGCGATGACTGGACTTCGGCCTCGACCTTGACGACAGATACGAACTTTTTGATTCTGAACGGATTATTAGCAGACACCGTTTATAACGTGCGGGTGCGGGTGAATTGTGGCAACGTGTTGGGCGTTGGGAATTGGCGCTACTGTTCTTTCAACACGGCCTGTGCTATTGTGGTGACAGACAGCACCCCCTACGTGCAAGATTTCTCCACAGCACCAGATTGCTGGATTATGGCGGTGCACCCGGATCACTCATGGAGTTATCTCAACTATAACGGGGCCATGTACCACCAGCACCACTATCAGGCGGGCTTGAGCGACACCTGTCCCCTCTACTCCCCGATGATGGACATTTCCGCCGTGAGCCATCCTTATCTGAAATTCTCCCATCAGCAGCAGGGAGACATCAATTTCCACCATTTTGACTATCTGAAAGTGGATTACCGGACCAGTTCGTTGAGTCCGTGGCAAACGCTTGTCTTGTATGATATGGAGATTTCCGCGTTGAAAACTGACTCCATTCCCTTGCCTGATTCGCTCAATTACATCCAGTTCGCCTTCTTAGCCGTCCAAAACGACGGCGGAGGTGCCATCTATCTTGATGATGTCTCCGTCTATAACGGGCCTTCGTGCCTGCCGCTGACCAGCGTATCGGTGGTGGATGTGACGGGGAGCGCGGCTGCCATCTCCTGGGTCGGGCATAGCGAGAATGGCTACGTGGTGCGCTACCACGACCTCTCCGACACGGCGTGGAACTATGTCACGACTACGGACACGTTTTTGATAATCAACAATTTACTGGGATCTACCACCTATATTGTGCAAGTGTCCGGCGACTGTGACGAGCCGAACTGGCTCTCCGCGCAGCTCTCTACGCCGCTCATCGCCGAGGACCTGCCCTATTTCACGGACTTCGCGCCCACTTCCGACCGCGGCTGGTTGCTCAACAACGGCGACTGCGCCAACTATTGGACGATGGGCGAGGTGGACGCCGCCAACCACGTGAACGCGCTGTTTGTCACCCACGACGGCAGCACGCCGGGGTATAGCAACACGGACATTTCGGTAGTGACGGCGGAAAAACTCTTCGAGATGGGCAATGCGGATTCCGTTGTGGTGGAATTCGACATTCGTGTCGGCGGCGAGTCCCGTTATGATTTCATCAAGCTGTTTCTGGCACCGGCCAATACGGAATATTCGACCTCAACCACAAGTTTCCCGTCATACGCCGGGACGAGTTACAGCACGAATGCCTTCAACTTCACGCCGTTTTTCAGCCTCAGCACCGACCAATCGCATTCGGCGCCTTATACCTTCGCGCTTTCTACGGGCACGGGCATGGTGCATATCGCGGCGGTGATGCCCAACCCGGTCGCCAACATGGTGAATCTTTCCCAGGCAAAGGTGGTTTTCCTATGGAGAAACGACCATCTATGGGGTGACCAGCCTGGCCCGGTCATCACGAACATCTCGGTGCGGAACAACTCCTGCGCGCCCGTGAGCCAGCTCACCGCCTCCAATGTGCTCTCCACCACTGCCGACATCTCCTGGAGCCCCGGCAACGGCGGCGAAACGGAGTGGGTGCTGGAGTACAAGGAGACCCCAGCCACAACTTGGAATCAGGTGGTCATATTCGGCACGCCGGGGTGCGCGCTGACGGGGCTGACACCATCCACCGACTATGAGGTGCGCGTGCAGGCGGATTGCGGCAATGGCCAGTCGATACCCGTGCAGACATCGTTCACCACCACGCCTTGCGACTACTTCTGTCCCTACACCTTTGTTTTGTACGACAGTCGTGGTGACGGCTGGAATGGCAACGCGGCCGTCCACGTGATGCAGCAGGGAAGCGACATCGCCTCCTTGGTGGCCATCGACCATCATTTGCAGAACACGCCGACGTACGACACGGTGCAGGTGAATCTGTGTCATAATGAGAACATTACGTTGCAGTGGACGTGGGGGACATGGTGGATGGAGAATGGCGTGACCGTGCTGGATCCTGACGGGAACATGGTCTATACGGTCGCGGGGATGTGGAACCACGACAGCACGCTGACGACCTTCACCGCGAGCTGTCCGTTCGTCGCACCGATGGTGGTTACGGACAGTGCGGGCAGCATCACACAGACGGAAGCGACGCTGCACGGCCACATCGCGGATATGGGCGAGCTGCCCATCGTGACGTACGGTTTTGAGTGGAAGCCGCTGTTCGCCACCGACTTCACTGTGGTGACGGTCACGGGCGACAGCCTCGTCCACTCGCTCAGCGGCCTCGCCCCGAGCACGGACTATCTCTACCGCGCCTTCGCCACGACTGCGGTGGCGACCACCTACGGCAACGAAATCGTCTTCACGACGTTGGATGAGGAGATTGCGCCTTGTCCTGCCCCCACCGACCTGCACGTAATCGACTCGGCGGACTACAGCATCGCCGTTGCGTGGACGGAGACCGGCGACGCGGAGCAGTGGCGAGTCCTGTACCGCGCCTCTAACGGTCAGATGAGCTCCGACATCGCCTACGCACCCTCCTACCTCATCACCGGATTGCAACCGGGCACCGAATACCAAATCCAGGTACAATCGGTCTGCGGGCTCCAGTCCAGCGACTGGACACCTGCCG
>Ga0247608_10005163_pt1 | contig 14251 bp, 9 predicted proteins | sample 176DNAGHGlowgp2_FD_193490 | JGI IMG/M metagenome (GOLD analysis project Ga0247608, IMG submission 193490) | Sheep rumen microbial communities from Palmerston North, Manawatu-Wanganui, New Zealand - 1766 DNA GHGlow gp2 | ecosystem: Host-associated > Mammals > Digestive system > Stomach > Rumen ...
GACCGGGACGGAGTTCAATATTGTGAATCACCGTACCTACAGGAATGTTGGCGAGCGGGAGAGCATTACCAATCTCAGGCACTGCCTCAGCTCCAGACATCAGTGTCGTACCAACCTGCAGTCCATTAGGAGCAATAATGTAACGTTTTTCACCATCTGCATAGTAGAGAAGAGCGATGCGAGCCGAACGGTTAGGATCGTACTCGATAGTCTTCACCACAGCAGGAACACCATCTTTCTCTCGTTTGAAGTCGATCAGACGATACTTCTTCTTGTGTCCGCCGCCCATGTAGCGTACGGTCATCTTACCGGTGTTGTTACGACCGCCGGTAGAGCGCTTGCCGTAAACGAGAGACTTCTCTGGCACGGATGCAGTAATATCCTCGAACGTGCCAATAATCTTGTGTCTTTGACCCGGAGTTACGGGTTTTAATTTACGTACTGCCATTTCTATTAATCAATATTGCTGTAAAAATCAATTTCCTCACCCTCTTTCAGAGTGACAATAGCCTTCTTGAAGGCGTTCTTCTGTCCCTTTACGAGGCCGGCCTTTGTATAACGCTGGCTACGCTTGCCAGCATAACGAACCGTATTCACATCCTCAACAGTCACGTTGTAGAGTGCCTCGACTTCTTTCTTAATCTCAATCTTGTTGGCCTCAGGACGTACGACGAAGCCATAGCGATTAGGCTTTTTCTCCGTAATCTTGGTCATCTTCTCAGTGACCAGGGGTTTTATAATAAATGCCATAGTCTAAAGTCTCCTTTTTACTTGTTTAAGATTGCGTCGATGGCCTCCAGCGACTTCTCAGTGATGACGAGCACGTCAGCGTCGAGCACCTTGTAGGTGTTTACGTTGACAGCCTCGATAACCTGAGCCTTCTGCAGGTTGCGAGCCGACAAATATACGTTTTTATTTGCTTCTGGCAAAACAAAGAGCATTTTCTTGCCGTCGACCTTAAGATTCTTTGCAATATTTACGAATTCCTTCGTCTTGGGAGTCTCGAGCGTGAAGTCCTCAACTACCAATATTGCATTCTCCTGAGCCTTGTACGACAAAGCTGACTTACGGGCCAGCTGCTTAACCTTCTTGTTCAGCTTGAAGCTGTAGTCACGGGGTGTGGGACCGAATACGCGGGCACCACCACGCAGCAGGGGAGAGTTGATATCACCATGACGTGCGCCACCGCCGCCCTTCTGACGACCGAGCTTACGTGTAGAACCAGATATCTCACTGCGTTCCTTAGACTTAGCGTTACCCTGACGCTGGTTGGCCATGTACTGTTTTACGTCCAGATAGATGACGTGGTCATTAGGCTCAACACCAAAGATAGCCTCATTCAGGGTTACCTTTCTTCCGGTCTCCTGACCGTTGATATTCAATACACTAACTTCCATTTCCTTACTTCTCGATTAAAACAGTTGAACCATTGCATCCAGCGCAGCTACCCTTCACAAGGAGAAGGTTGTGCTCGGGAATCACCTTTAACACTTTCAAGTTCTGTGTAGTTACACGGTCACCACCCATGTGGCCACCCATACGCATTCCCTTGAACACCTTAGCGGGATAAGAACAGGCACCGATAGAACCTGGCTTGCGCAGACGGTCGTCCTGACCGTGAGTGCTCTGGCCTACGCCACCGAAACCATGACGCTTCACAACGCCCTGGAAACCCTTACCCTTAGAAGTACCTACAACGTCTACGAACTCTGCATCAGCGAAAAGCTCTACGGTGAGTGTGTCACCCAGGTTGTAGTCCTCTTCAAACTTGAACTCGGCCAAGTGGGCCTTCGGAGTTGTGCCGGCCTTCTTGAACACACCCATCATGGGTTTTGTAGTGTTCTTTTCCTTAGCCTCGCCAAAACCGAGCTGAACGGCTTTGTAACCATCCTTCTCAACTGTCTTGACCTGGGTCACAACGCAAGGACCAACTTCGATAACAGTGCACGGCACGTTCTTGCCGTCGGCACTGAAAACGGATGTCATTCCGATTTTTCTTCCTAATAATCCTGGCATTTCAGTTTAAAATTTAATAATAATGTTATAATACAATGTTTAATTCTCTTTTTTAAGTGTCATTTTGCCTTTTAAACACCTATATACACACAAAAATGAGAAACAGCCCACTCCACCCTTTTGGAGACATAAACTGCTCTTTTTCAGTGTATTGATGGCATTCTGCCAGCGCAATAACCACTTTTGCGGCTGCAAAGGTACACATTTATTTTTATACAACAAGCGCGCATTAGTACATTTTTACAATTATTTAACGTAATTTATGACAACGGGGATGTGTCTTTGCTGACACATCCCCGTCTATTGAAGTTTTATGGTTGTACTTTTCTTATCTGATCACGACCTTCTTGCCTCCGATGATGTAGAGGCCCTTAGCCAATCCATTCAAGCTGTTGCCGTTACGTACCAGCTGACCCTTCATATTATAGATGCCAGCGGGAACCTTCTCAACGTTCTTAGCAAAGTTGGCGATACCCGTAGGCGTAGCACCAGGGATAATCTGCTCATACTTTCCGAAGTATGCCAAATGGAAGTAGTCAATGAATGGCATCTGACCAGACTTATTAGGCAGTTCGATGCGGAAGCCCACCTTTACGCTACCCTTCTCTTCCAGGGTGAAAGGAATATAAGAGTGGAAGTAGTCAGAACCCTTAAGCATATCGTCAATCAAGGTACCATTACCATGACGGTAGTCCCAGTCATTGGTCATAGCCATCATGCCCTCCAATGTCAGACCTAAGGCCTCGTCCTCATAGAAGAAGGGATGTACGTCAGCGCTGTCGTTATTGGCATATACCTTACAGAGGGTCATGTAGTTAGGCAGATTCTCGGCAGTATAGTTAGCCGTAGAATAGGTCATATCAACACGCACTGCAGCTTTGACATCCAGCAGGTAATTACCAGCAGGCAGACCAGCGACGGTCTGGCTGAACTCCTGTGTCGTCTCATCAGGACCAGAGCTACCAAACCACCAGTTCACGCAGTCTGTACCACCAGGTAGTACACCATTCTCCGTCTCCACAGTCCACTCTGTGCCAGCCTCCACGTCGAAGTCAGCGTTCTTAATCATAGAGGTGAAGTCGAACGAGCTACCCTCCTTAGGAGATACGCCACTGACATAGAAGTCATTGATAGCATCGTATATCTGCTGAATCAGAAGGTCGACATCTGTCTTGTCAAACTGAGAAGCCACGGGATCCTCCAGCACGTACTCTGCCTCCTGCATGGCAAGATACAGATCACTCTCCTCAAAGTCAACACCAGTCATATCGACATTCTCTATAGCCTTCTTGGCAGCTTCCAAGGCAACCTGCAGAGCCTCGAGGCTTTCACCCAGCACAGCCTTAGAGTAGTCAGCCAAATACTTGTCCTTGTCGCCAACAAACTGCAGTTCCACCTCGTCCCATGCAATCCAGTTAGCATCAGTATTCTCGTCAATGTAGAGACCAAAGGTCAGCTCACCACCAGCAGTAGGCTTATCAAAACCAATCATATAGATGTTAGCAACGCCATTGGCAGTCTGCACAACCATCTCCTGATCCTGCAGACGCAGTGTGACACCGCTCACCTTCAAGTCAGGCTGATCCTGACGGGTAGCCAGGGCAGCTGCCTTCAGCACGTAGTAACCCTTTGGCAGCTCCAGTCCGCTAGGCAGTTTGTTCACGGTCTGACGTGCATAGTTGGCCTCACCATAGTTGGTATTGTTGACCCAGCACTCCATGAAAGGCTTGCTAAAGTTAGTCACGTTACCAGAAGTATTAATGTGCAGAGCAGGATTGGCAGTACCGCCATTCAACACATCCCAGCCATCCATCGAGTTCATGCTACCATTGGTAATCACGTTGGCAGGATATGCATAGCAGGCATTAGCCACACGGAATGTACTCTCAGCCATCTTCAGGTCTTCCAGAGCTACGTCAACAAAAGATGCACCAGCCTCAGCATCATTAGCGAAATCTGTGGCAGCAGAGGCCAGCTGACCCTTGGCGGTGTTAATAGCCTCTTGGAAGGCTGCCACACCATTAGTCATCACGCCCTCAGCAATCAAAGCCTCAGCATTTTCGATGGCAGTCTTGAGGTCGGTATAGTGTTTATTGTATGCATTGAATGTCTTCAGTCCAGCATCCAGTCTTTCCTTGGCATCTGTCAGTTCGTCCAGTGTACCAGTCTCAATCATCGGAGTAATCTCATTGATAAGAGCCTGCAACTCATTACGATAGAAGGGGGCATCCTCGCTGGCCAGTGCAGTAGCGGCGTCAGCAAGAGTCTGTGTCAAAGCCTCCTTAATTGCAGCCAGCTTCTCAGCGTTGACGATGTTGTTATACACCTCGGGGTCACCAATATAATATAAGGTAACGTTATCCCAACCCAGCCAGTTGATGTTCAGATCCTTGAAACGGAAACCGATAGTAGGCTCCTGACCCTCTGTCACATCGAAGTCCACACTAAAAGCAGCAGCCTTATCACCTGTACCGATATCTGTCAGACCAATCTGACGTACGGCCTCGTCAGCATAGAGTTCAATCGTGGCAGCGTCCTCTGTAACACCCTCGGTACGCTGGTTAATTACCAAGATATCAGCAGTCAGGCGATAGTGTCCTGCGGGCAGACCTGTCACCACCTGTGAGATATTACCCTCGCCGTTGATATTACCTTGAGAGGTGTTTGCCCACTGCTCCACGAACTGCGAGATCATGCAGATATCACCATTCTCCCAAGAGCGGGTGGTCGAGTAGTTCACGCTACGACGGTTCTGCTTGAAGTTCTTCACGGTCCAGCCTGTCACAGATGTCGAGTTGTTACCGTCCTTGTCAAAGCTAGGGTTCTGCACCTTCTCAGTAGCATCAACATGTCCGTTAGCAAAAACGTACTCGTCGATAGCCGACTGCAGCGCAAGCATAGCAGAGCGTACAGCCTCGTTGGTCTCCGAAGTGGTAACAGCAGCCTCTGCATCATCAATGGCACTCTGCAATGCAGCCTTACCATCGGTGTAGTGGTCGCTGGCCACAATAAATTTTGCATCCTCGATAATAGAGGAGAGCGATTTGGTAAAGACAACCTCAGGGTCTTGACCTTCTTCTTGTGCGAAGCCTACTGTCATTGAGAACAGTGCCATCGCCACTAAAAGTAACTTTTTCTTCATAATCGATTGTTTAAGAGTTTGATAGTTGTTTCAGAATTTCGGTGCAAAGATACGTCATTCTTACTAAGAACAACATATATTTTTGGGAAAAGTATAGTGTTTTTTGTCCAAAAAGACTATTACATGGTTGCTTATCCCATGCTTAGCGTCACAGTTCTGCCCTGTGCCATAGACTGTGGCACGTCGACCAGACGCTGGTTGCGGGAGCCTCTGAAACAAAGCGTCTCATCACGCTGTGACTTGACAAAAGGACCGTCGACCAGCACGTCGACATAATTCAGCAGGGCTCGCTGTCGCGGGTTGTTCATCAGGTGCTCAAACGTAAAGCCTGTATAGCACCAGATGGTTTTTGTGGTTCGTGTCTTGATGGCCTGTGCCAGCTCTGCGAACCCCTCGGGCTGATACATCGGGTCGCCACCCGAGAAGGTAACGTTGGCATAGGGGTCTGCCTCAATAATCCGCATAATCTCTTCTGTCGTCATGGGATGTCCTCCGTCGAAATCCCATGACTGCGGGTTATGGCAGCCCTCACACTTATGGCGGCAACCAGCACAATAGATGGAGGTCCGGAAGCCCGGACCATCCACCATCGTATCTTCTATAATGTTCAGAACACTAATCATCTTCTTCTAGTTGTACTAGTTACTCTAGTCCATTTAGTCTTCCTAGAACAGTTGCTGATTTCCATCATCGATATGGGTAATGCGGTCATTCAGCTCCGCCAGTTTGCCGCTGTTCCAGCGATCTGTGGTTCCTACGAGATAGCCCGTGATGCGCTGCAGACGGTCTATGTTATGACTATGGCAGCGCGGACATTCCTTCAAATCCTGCGTAGCATTCTCGTAGCCGCAGTCCATGCAACGGTTGCGATTATGATTCACCGAGCCGTAACCCATGTTCAGGCGGTCCATCATATCCACCACACTCATTATCACCTGGGGGTTGTGAGTGGCATCGCCGTCAATCTCTACGTAGAAGATATGTCCGCCACGGGTCAGGTCGTGATAAGGCGCCTCTACCTCAGCCTTATGACGAGCTGAGCATTTATAGTACACAGGGACATGGTTCGAATTGGTGTAATAGTCACGGTCCGTGACGCCAGGAATCACACCGAAGTCACGACGGTCTTTCTTCGTAAAGCGACCTGCCAGTCCCTCTGCCGGTGTGGCCAGCACAGAGTAGTTATGATGATATTTCTCGCAGAACTCATTCACTCGGTCACGCATATAGGTGATAATCCTCAGACCCAACTCCTGGGCTTCCTCGCTCTCACCGTGATGCTTGCCAATGAGTGCCACCAAGCACTCGGCTAGTCCTATGAAGCCGATACCCAGCGTACCCTGATTGATAACACTCTCCACCGTATCGTTGGGACCCAGTTTGTCGGCACCTATCCACAGACTCTTCATCAGCAGAGGGAACTGCTTAGCGAAGGCCGTCTTCTGGAACTGGAAACGGTCGTCCAACTGCTTGGCAGTAATCTGCAGCATCTCGTCCAGCTTGGCAAAGAACTGTCCTACGCGCTGTCCCTTATCCTCCACCTCACGACACTCCAGTGCCAGACGCACCAAGTTGATGGTCGAGAACGAGAGGTTGCCACGGCCTATGCTGGTCTTCGGACCAAAACGGTTCTCAAACACACGGGTGCGACAGCCCATGGTAGCCACCTCATGCTGGTAGCGCTCAGGATCGTCAGCTCGCCACTCGTCACATTGGTTGAACGTGGCATCGAGGTTCAGGAAGTTGGGGAAGAACCTGCGTGCCGTTACCTTACAAGCCAGCTGATAGAGATCGAAGTTACGATCCTCTGGCAGGTAGTTCACGCCGCGCTTCTTCTTCCATATCTGAATAGGGAAGATAGCCGTCTCGCCGCCACCTACGCCCTCATAGGTCGAGAGCAGTATCTCACGCATTACACAGCGGCCCTCTGCCGAGGTGTCCGTACCATAATTAATGGATGAGAACACCACCTGGTTGCCACCACGCGAGTGGATAGTGTTCATGTTATGGATAAAAGCCTCCATGGCCTGATGCACACGACCCACCGTCTTGTTGATGGCATGCTGACGCACACGGTCTATACCCTTCATGCCGTCGAGGGGCTGCTTCAGATAGTCCAGCAGCGGCTCATAGTACAGGCTACTATAGTCCTCGCCGTTCAGGTCCTCCAGGTATTTCACCTCTTCTATATATGTAAGGCGCACAAAGGGAGCCAGATAGAAATCGAAGGCAGGAATGGCCTGTCCGCCGTGCATCTCGTTCTGAGCACACTCCAGTGATATACATGCCAGAACCGAGGCTGTCTCAATACGCTTGGCAGGACGTGAGGCGCCATGTCCTGCAATAAAGCCACAGTTCAGTATATGGTCCAGGGGGTGCTGCACACAAGTGAACGACTTCGTGGGATAATAGTCCTTGTCGTGGACGTGCAGATAGTTATGTGCCACAGCCTCGCGACTCTCCTGCGACAGCAGGTAGTCGTCAACAAAGGGTTTGGTGGTCTCCGATGCGAACTTCATCATCATGCCAGCTGGTGTGTCGGCATTCATGTTGGCATTTTCGCGAGTGATATCGTTGTTCTTCACGTTAACGATATCCAGGAACACATCACGGGTCTTGGCCTTACGGGCTATGCTGCGCTGGTTACGGTAGGCGATGTATTTCTGGGCAACATCCTTGCGGCTCGACTTCATCAACTCCATCTCCACCAGGTCCTGAATCTCCTCTACGGTCATCTGGCTCTCTCCACGCTGTGCTATGCGGTCTGTGATTTGATATAACAGACGTTCGTCCTCACCCTTGTCGGTGTGGAGCATGGCCTTTCTGATGGCAGCCATCACTTTCTGTTCATTGAAGCCGACGATACGTCCATCGCGCTTCACTACGGTCTGTATCATGAGTTTATTCGTTTTTTAGGTTATCTATGAAAAACGATTGCAAAGATACGAAATTTTGCTGAAATCGCATCCTTGCAACCGTTATTTCTTCTGTTAAAAAAGTTCAATATTCGAACGACGAGCCACCAAGGAACTCACGTAACAATGAGGTGGGTGGAATCTGGTCTTCAGGTATAGGACGTATGTATCTCAGGAACTTACGCAATCTGTAGGCCTCGGCATACTCTGGACAGTTTTCGGGTACCTGCTCAAGTAAAGGTTCAGCCTGACTCTTGATAACAGCCAATTCGAAAAGCATGGCCGAGTTGAACATGGCGTCGGCATTCTCCTGATAGGGGAAAATCCATTTGTTCTCGCCCCTACGCACCGAGGGCCAGCGACGGATGGTCTCCTGTGCCGACACACCACGATACTTATGGTCGCGGATGATACGGCGCAGCAGGCGATTGTCGGTTGTGGGGATATAGTTGTGGTTGTCCAGCAGCAACGTGGTGAGCGCCGAGGCATACACACGGTATATCTGCTCCTGCGGCACACCCTCCATCAGCTCTGGATTCAAGGCGTGAATACCTTCCACCACTAGTATATCATCATCGTTCAACTTCAGTTTCTTTCCACTCTTCACGCTCTTACCCGTGGGGAAGTCATAGCGGGGCAGCTCCACCTCTTCGCCACAGAACAGGGCATTCATCTGTTCCCTCAGTAGCGGCAGGTTCAGGGCGTGCAGGTTCTCAAAGTCATAGTCGCCACTCTCATCGCGGGGCGTCAGCTCGCGGTCCAGGAAGTAGTCGTCCAGCGAAATGCCGATAGGCTTGATGCTGTTTACGGCCAGCTGCACCGAGAGTCGTTTGCAGGTAGTGGTCTTGCCACTCGACGACGGACCAGCAATCAGCACCAGCTTGATGCCTTTCCTGTTGGCTATCTCATCGGCAATGCGTGCAATCTTCTTCTCCTGCAGAGCCTCGCTAATCTGAATCAGCTGCGAGCTGAATCCACGATCAATACACTCATTCAGGTCGCCAATGGTGCGCATACCCAGAATATCCTGCCAGCGATGGTGCTCCTTGAATATGCCGAACATCTTGTCCTGCATCACAATCTCACCAAGTTCCTCAGGATGCTCTGTCGAGGGTATCCGTAGCAGCAGTCCGTCATAGTATTTCTCCAGTCCGAAGAGGTATATCTGCGACGTGTGGGTCAGCAAAGCACCATAGAAATAGTCGTAATAATCGTCTATATCATAGAAAGTGGTATAGAGCGAACCTGAGCTTTTCAGCAGCTTCACCTTCGAGTAGGTATGCAGGATATTGAACATGTGAATGGCATCCTCAGTGGTAGTCTCATGACGGTGAATAGGATAGTCGGCATCTATAATCTCCTGCATGCGCTTACGGATATTCCCTGCATCCTCAAGGGTCACAGGGTGACCAATGTCCAAATCCACATAATAGCCGTTGCTTACGGGTATGTCGATAGCCACTTTACAGGGCGAGTACAGGTCGTGCACAGCCTTGCAGAGGATGAAGAACAGCGTTCGGGTATAGGCACGCTGTCCTGATGTCGAGGTAATATCCAAGAACTCCACGTTCTTGGGTTTATAGAGACGGTAGTGCATACCCTCCACCTTATTATTTACATGCGCGAGGATTGGCTCGTGTGTCATTTCAAGCCCCATCGCCATGTAAGCATCCTGCAACATGCTGCCCATTGGTATTTCATAAGTCTGACCATTGTTCAGACAGTTAACCTTGACTGTTTTTTCCATTGTCGTAATATTAGTTGGGTGCAAATTTACAAAAAGTTTCTTGAAAAAAATTCCTTTTTTCATTTTTTTTTATTAATTTTGCCCACGAATTCCGAAACCTAACAAGCAATTAATATGATACTCACAATCTTCACGATGCTCGGCTCGCTGGCGCTTCTTATGTTTGGTATGAAGTCCATGAGTGAGGCCCTGCAGAAAATGGCTGGTCCACAGTTGCGTCACGCATTAGGAGCCATGACATCCAATCGCATTACTGGATTGTTAACTGGCTCTGTCGTAACAGCCTCTGTGCAGTCATCAACGGCTACCACCGTGATGACTGTTTCGTTTGTTAATGCTGGTCTTCTCACGCTGGCCCAGGCCATTTCGGTCATCATGGGTGCGAATATCGGCACCACGTTCACTGCGTGGATTATGGCATTGGGAGCATCGTTCGACATCAGCATCGTCTCATATATCGGATTCTTCCTGGGCATCATCCTCATCTATATGAAGAAGCACCGCTATATCGGCGACTTCCTCTTCGGATTGGGTTTGCTGCTTTTAGGACTCACCACGCTGCGTCTTACAGGACAGAAAATGGACCTGGGACATAATGAAGCCGTGCTGAGTTTCTTTGCCTCTTTTCCCAAAGACTCCTATCTCACCGTCTTCGCATTCCTGCTTCTTGGTGGCGTGCTGACCTTCTGCGTGCAGTCCTCTGCTGCCGTGATGGCTATCACCATGCTGCTCTGCGGCAGTGGCGCCATGCCTATCTCAATGGGTATCGCGCTGGTGCTGGGTGAAAATATCGGAACGACTATCACCTCAAACCTAGCTGCTCTCTCTGCCAATACGCAAGCCCGCCGTGCTGCTCTGGCCCACATGTTCTTTAACATCTTCGGCGTGCTCTGGATACTCTTTGTGTTCTTCTGGTTCGTCGAGGGTGTACAATGGGTTGTCGAGTATTTGGGCAGAGAGATGTTCCATCAGGATATGGCCCATATGGCTAAGGACAAATACCTCACATTCGTACTGGCTGCCTTCCACTCGGGCTTTAACATCATCAACGCCAGCATTCTCATCTGGTTCATTCCTCAGATTGAGAAGTTTGTATGCTGGGTTATCAAGCCCAAGAAGGTGGACGAGGAAGAGGACTTCCGCCTGCACTTCATTACGGCTGGCTTCATGAAAACCCCAGAACTTTCGGTGCTCGAGGCCCAGAAGGAGATTCAGTCCTTCTCCGAACGTATGCAGCGCATGTTTAGCATGGTGCAGGAATTGCTCGACCTCTCATCGAGCGAGCACAGCAAGGAGAAGAACAACGAGCAGGACTTCAACAAACTCTATACCCGTATTGAGAAGTACGAAGGCATCTCCGACAATATGGAGCTCGAGATTGCCAAGTACCTCGAGAGCGTCAGCGATGCACACCTCTCTGACGACACCAAGGGTAAGATTCGCGCCATGCTGCGTGAGGTCAGCGAACTCGAGTCTATTGGCGATGCCTGCTTCAACATGGCTCGCACCATCAACCGCAAGTATGCCGCCAAGGCCGACCACTTCATCGAGAAGCAGTATAACCACCTGCACCAGATGATGGCACTCACCGACCAGGCACTCACCCAGATGAACAAACTGATGGGAGGACGCAAGGAGGCTTACGACGTCAACCGCACGTTCAACATCGAGAACGAGATGAATAACTACCGCAACCAGTTGAAGGCTCAGAACATCATCGATGTGAACAACCACTTATACACCTACGCCGAGGGAACCATCTATATCGACCTCATCAACGAGTGCGAGAAACTGGGCGACTATGTGGTCAACGTTGTAGAGGCCCGTATGGGAACCAGACAGAGGGAACCCTAATTCTTTCCTCCTGTCGCTCATCACCTATCATCATTAATCAAAGAGATAGGCTCCAGGAGCCTATCTCTTTGATTTAGGGTGCCAACTGATAAGGAATTACTTAATATTCAACACCACGATAGACTTGGCAGGCACCTGCACGGTGAGGACATTGTTTTTCAACTTAGCATCGTTGAAGGCCTTAGGCGACACCACCTCAGGATGCTGGAAGTCATTAAAGTCATCCACCTTCTTCGAGGTAAGTATCTCACCACTAACACTTTTTGCCTGATAGCCTTCGAGACTGAAGTCAATGGTCTGCGCCTTATCGAGGCTCACATTGGTGATGGCCAACACGAGACTGCCGTCAACAGTCTTGGCAGCCGAGGCCGACAGCATAGGACAAGGACGATAACCTGCATCCTTGGCACCCTCCTTCTCCTTGAAGTAAGCCTTACTCACCTGAATAGTCTCAGTAGGCAGATCGACAGGCAGATAGGTAGCCTCCTGGAACGGCGTGTACATCTTAAATACATGATAGGTTGGTGTGAGCACCATGTGGCCCGTGCCCTCCTGGTCTGTCAGAATCATCGACTGCAACACATTGACAATCTGTGCAATGTTTGCCATCTTCACACGATCGGTGTACTTATGGAAGACATTCAACGACAGCGATGCTACGAATGCGTCACGCAGGGCGTTCTGCTGATACAGGTGACCAGAGATGGTGCCTGGTTCCTCGTCCCACCATGTGCCCCACTCATCTACAAGTAGGCCAACGGTATTCTTCGGATCTTTCTCGTCCATGATGGCCTTATGGCGCTTGATGACATCCTCTATCTCCAAGCATTTTCCCAGTGCCCAGTAGTACTGGTCGTTGGTGAACTTCGTGGCAGAGCCTTTAGGACCGTCCCAGCCAGAACAGGTATAATAATGGAGAGACACACCCTGCATCCTGTTGCCAATCTTCTCCATCAGCACCTCCGTCCAATTATAGTCATAGTCTGAGGCACCACTACCAATACGATAGAGCTTGTTGCCAGTATAGTCGCGCAGGTAGGTGTTGAACTTACGGAACTCGTCGCTGTAGTATTCTGGCGTCATGTTACCACCACAGCCCCAGGCCTCGTTACCAATGCCAAAGTATTTCACGTGCCAAGCCTTATCTCTGCCGTTCTGACGGCGCAGGCGAGCCATTGGAGTGTCGCCGTCTGAGGTCATATACTCCACCCACTGGGCCATCTCCTTCACCGTGCCTGAGCCCACGTTGCCGCTGATATAAGGCTCGCAGTCCAGCATCTCGCAGAGGTTCAAGAACTCATGGGTACCAAACGAGTTATCCTCGATGGTGCCGCCCCAGTTGTTGTTACGCAGCGACGGACGCTGGTCCTTTGGACCAATACCATCCATCCAATGATAGTCATCGGCAAAGCAGCCACCTGGCCAGCGCAGCACAGGTACCTTCAGGGCTTTCAGGGCCTCGAACACGTCCTTGCGGTAGCCCTTGATGTTAGGAATCTTCGAGTCCTCGCCCACCCAGAGGCCGCCATAGATGCAGGTGCCTAGGTGCTCAGAGAACTGTCCATAAATTTCACGATTAATCTTGGCTCCAGCCTGATCGGCGTGAACCGTAGCCTTGATGGCATCCGCTGCTGAAGCAGTAGCGGTGACAGCCAATGCGATGGCTGTTGTCAGAATCACTTTCTTCATGTTGTCTTAGGATGTTATTGTTGTGAATGTTTATGCTTTCTTGGTTCGTGTGGCCCAGATGAAGTAGCACATCAGGAGGATGTAGGCCGCAAGGGCTGCAAACTCCGACAGCGGATTGGCCAGCCATTCGCCATTGATGAAGTCCAGTCCACCAAAGCGCAACAGGGCGCTGATAACTCCCATCAAAGCACCGCCAGCGATGAAGCCCGAGGCGATGAGGGTACCCTTCTCGCCACGTTTGTCGTTCACCTCTTTATCTTTAGAGCGAGTGGTGACATACCAGTTGATGGCGCCGCCCACCAGCAGCGGGATGTTCAGGTCCAGAGGGATAAACATACCTAATGCAAAGGCCAGTGCGGGAATCTTCAGCCACGTCAGCACGATAGCCAGCAGGGCGCCGATGCCATAGAGCAGCCAAGGCGCACCAGCACCATTCATCATCGGCTCAATGACAGCCGCCATCGCGTTAGCCTGCGGAGCTACGAGATGTCCCTCCTGGTTGGGGTCGAAGCCGTAAGTCTGATTCAGCAGCATCATCACGCCACCAACAGTAGCAGCAGACACCAACGTACCTAGGAACTTCCATTGCTGCTGTTTCTTAGGTGTCGAGCCCAGCCAGTAGCCAATCTTCAGGTCCGTCACAAAACAGCCTGCCATAGACAGTGCGGTACACACCACGCCACCCATGATCAGTGCTGCCAGCATACCACCCGCGCCGTTCAGTCCCACTGCCGCCATCACCACCGATGCCAGTATCAGCGTCATCAGCGTCATGCCAGAAACAGGGTTCGAACCCACAATGGCGATGGCGTTAGCAGCCACCGTGGTAAAGAGGAATGCAATGACGGTGACCAGCAGGATAGCCACTACGGCAAACAGCAGGTTGTG
>Ga0247608_10005166_pt1 | contig 14245 bp, 15 predicted proteins | sample 176DNAGHGlowgp2_FD_193490 | JGI IMG/M metagenome (GOLD analysis project Ga0247608, IMG submission 193490) | Sheep rumen microbial communities from Palmerston North, Manawatu-Wanganui, New Zealand - 1766 DNA GHGlow gp2 | ecosystem: Host-associated > Mammals > Digestive system > Stomach > Rumen ...
GTAGGTAAGTATAGATTTCTATATAAGTTTCTTTTTCATGATTACTCATATCATCACCCCTTGCTGGTGGTATATGATATCATACATATTTTTGTTTGTCAATATTTTTTAATTATCTGTTGGTGTGGGTATGTGGAGTTTTTTCAATAATTTTGAAGGTAAAATACTACAAATGCTTTTAAAGTTAATTATGAGATAGATACCACCTGATACGATACCTGTTATTAAGATATTTATAATTTGAGCTAATCTGCTTGGACTACTAATTGGTAGGAAGGTTTTAAATAATTCAAGGATTACTATAATGATAATTGTCGATAATGTAAATTTAGGAATTGACATAATTGTTTCTTTATAATCTAGATGCATTGTTTTATTTAAATAATGCATGCTAATAACATTAGAAATGATGAAACATGCTAAGGTAGCCGTAATGGCTCCATAGTAAGATGGAAGGTTAAGTTTACTAAAGATATACATTAGGGGAATATCTAAGATAACATTTGTTAATTGACCGATAATGACACTTTTATAAATTATTTTTTCAGCATTAATACTTTGAAGAATCGAATTTGTTACAATATATAGGCAATCAAAGACAGTAACAATAATACTATATTTAATAATTAAATTACCAAATTTGTTTGGAGTATAGAAGATATTCCACATACTATTTGACATAATGCTCATATATATGGCTATTGGTAAAATTATTAAAAGAATTATTTTTAAACATTTATTAAATGTTTGATTCATCGATTTGGTATTCTTTTCATTGTAATCTTTTACCATATTTGGAATAAGACTAATTATTAAACCTGTGGCTATTGAGGTGATAATATTATTTATTTTAACCCCCCATGTTGTAAAGACACTACCAATAAATTCTGTGTTAGCGGCACTAAAAGATAATTTTGGAAGAGTTTTAATTATTAAGACCATATCGATAAAGTTAGTTAAATTATTTACTAAGTTAATGATAATGAATGGGATAGAATATTTTATTATTTTTTTTATAATAATGCTATCTTCTTTTTTGCTTTTAGTGATATTAACATCTAATCCTAATTGTTTTTTGTTTTTTTTAGTTATGATGTCAAGATAAATATAGGTGACAAAGCCACCAACGAAGGCAGCCAAAGTAGATGTTACAATGGCATATTTTACGGGCAATTTAAAGATATTAACACATAGATAACTACCTATAACTATGATAGCAATACGGACTACTTGTTCTATGATTTGGCTAATCGATGGTTCTTTAATATATGTATGTCCTTGAAGATATCCTCTTTTAATACTTAACATGGGAATTATCAACAAGGCAAATGAAATTGATCTAATAACCAATGTAACATCTTCAAGAGTGTTTCCTCCTTCTAAATCACCAATAATAAAATTGGCTAAGATTGGAGCAAAAAGAAAGCATATTAAGAAAGAAGCCACTGAGAATATTACTATTATTTTTGTTGAGATTTGAAACATTCTTATTTTTTTGCTTTCTTCTTTTAAAGTTTCATATTCACTTGTTAATTTACTAATTGCTAATGGAATGCCAGCGGATGATATTATTAAAAAGACGTTATAAATATTATAAGCATATCCATATAGGGTGCCACCTTGCTCACCAATTATTTTATAAAACGGGATTACGTAAATAATACCTAATATTTTTGTAACAATGATGCATGCAGTAGCTATAAATGCACCTTCTATAAAATTCGATTTTTTTAATTTTGACATTAATAAATTCCTCTTTTCCGTTAGATTGCTATTTTCTTTATTATATCAAAGCAAGGTATTTTTGTAAATTGTTAGTATCTTTTTTATGTTTATAACATATATTTAAATGTATCAAGAAAGGAATGATAAAATAATGGAAACACTTAAAGTAGGAACAAAATCTAATCCTAATTCAGTGGCAGGTGCACTTGCAAATGTCTTTAGAGAAAAAGATAGTGTAGAAATTCAGGCGATTGGGGCTGGTGCATTAAATCAAGCGATTAAGGCAATTGCAATTGCTAGAGGATTTGTAGCACCATCTGGTAAAAACTTGGTATGTATTCCCGCTTTTACCGATATTGTAATAGATGGGGATGAGAGAACAGCAATTAAATTGATTGTAGAGGCTAAATAGTCTCTTTTTTATTTTAAAAAGAAGTAGACTATGTTACTTCTTAATTAATGAATATAAAATTGCTATTTCTTTGTTTGTGAGTTTACGGTATTCTCCAGGTTTTAATCCTGTTAGATCTAAGTTAGCATATTGTTCTCTTTTTAGTTTGATAACTTCATGACCAAGTGAAGAAAACATGTTTTTTATTTGATGATTTCTTCCTTCGTGAATAATAAGTTCAACTAGTGACTTATCATTTTTCTTGTCATATTTTTTTAAATTAACTTTGGCTCTGTGAGTTTTTTTACCGTCAATAATTATACCTTCACGAAGACATTTTATTTCATATCCTGTTACAAGTCCGGATACTTTGGCTATATATTTTTTTTCAATATTACTAGATGGGTGCATTAGTTTATTTGCAAGATAACCATCATTAGTTAAAATAATTGCACCAGTAGTGTCATAATCCAGTCTACCTATTGGATAAATTCTTTCTTTTGTTGTTATTAAATCTGTAACTGTTTTTCTATTATGATCGTCAGTTACTGATGAAATTACTTCACGTGGCTTGTTTAATAAATAATATTCATAAGACTTATTGTTATCTAAAATAGTATTTTCAACTTCAATAGTATCACTACTTTTTACTTTGGTTCCTAATTCAGTTATTATTTTACCATTGACTTTTACTTTACCATTTATTATTAATTCCTCGGCTTTTCTTCTTGAAGTATAACCTAGGTTGGCTATTACTTTTTGTAATCTTTCCATACTTCTCACCTGAAATGATTATATACTATTTTTTTAATTTTAACAATAATATTTTTGTTTTAGTAAATCATTAAATAATCGTGTATAATAATGGTAGAGGTGATAAAATGTTGGCACTAGTTACGGGAGCAAGTTCTGGAATTGGGAGGGAAATAGCAATATATTTATCAGAACTTGGATATGATTTGATTGTAGTAGCTAGACATAGGGATAAGTTGATTGAACTACAAGAATTTCTCAATACTAAAGTTTTAGTTTACGAATATGATTTATCTGATATTAATAATTGCTACAAATTATATGAAAAAATAAGTGATAAAAAAATTGATATTATTGTTAACAATGCTGGTTATGGATTATTTGAAAAATATAGTGATGATAATTTAGAAGATGAGATTAACATGATAGATTTGAATGTCAAATGTCTACATATATTTACAAAGTTATTTGTAAATAATATAAATACTAAGTATATTTTAAACGTTGCTAGTTCGGCTGGGCTTATGCCTGGAGGTCCTTTAATGAGTACTTACTATGCCACTAAAAATTATGTATGTAGTTATACTCTGGCTATTTATGAGGAACTTAGACGAGAGAATAGAAATATAGGAATATCGGTTTTATGTCCAGGACCTGTCCAAACTAATTTTAATGATAGGGCTAATGTTAAGTTTAATTTAAAGTCTTTAAACGCTAGATATGTGGCCAGATATGCTATCAATAAAATGTTTAAGCAAAAATTAATTATTGAACCTGGGATAAGTGTTAAGATAGGGCTATTCTTTAGTAGATTTTTGCCAATAAAGCAATTGCTTAAAATAACTTATAAGATTCAAGAAAGAAAAAACGTCAGAAATTAATTTTGACGTTTTATTATTTATAAAATAATTACAAGAGCAGTAACAGCAGCTAATAAAATAATTAGGGCTATTACAAATCTCCAGATGTATTTTAACCATGTTGTATAAGGAATGTCAAGGTATGTTAAACCAATTATTAGGATTAGGCTTGTAGGTCCTACTAGTTGAAATACGCCATATATTCCTTGTAGTAATACAGCTACTGAACCATATATGGATTCATCAGTAATTAGACCAATTATGTTAGAGAATACTCCCGCAATAATCCAAATTGTATCAACATTCAAAATACATCCTAAGAATGCTAATAATGAAGATATAACATAATTAAATTTACCATAATTTGAAATAATTATTTCTAAAAATCCATTATTATATGAACAGATTAGTACTGTATAGGCAACTGTTATTAAGGCAACAATTGGTAACATTTTCTTAACGCCTTCAGCAAAATTGTCAATTACATCGTTGAATTTTATTTTATTTACTAATGATATTATTAAAGTTGCAAATACAATTAGCATTGACATATATACATATGAAGCTAATATATTTCTAGTTGTGCGCCATCCGCCTAATGCTGGTAAATCTTGTGAAATGATAGTTGGTAAAACAGCAATATCTTTTATTTTTAGTCCTGTTAACCATGTATGGAATTTATTAAATATGTCAATACTAAATAATTCATTCCATGGAACCATTCCTAATACTAAGATGATAAAAGTTAGGCTTAAGATAACGATTAGTGGCCATGTTTTAATATCTTTATAGCTTCCTTTAACTTCAGCAATTAGTAATTCTGAATTTTCAGAAAGTTCATATTTAACTTTCTTCTCTTCAACATTTTTAATATGTTTACTTACAAAGTAAATTAGTAATGCTATACCAACAAAAAGTAATAATAATTTAGGAAATACATTATCAAATTTATTATCTAAGCCAATAAATTCTTCAAAGGTGTTAATACCATATGTATTTGGGTTAATAAAGTTAACAAACATACCTCCAATGTAGCCAACAATTATACTTCCAACTGTTGCACTTAGGGCTACCAATTTATCATATCCTAATAACAATATTATAGATACGACGAATGGAATAAAGATGAACAATGGAATTGTCATACTGGTAAGTGAAGTAATAATTGCAAATATTAGGATAATTATATAGATTACTTTTTTATTTAATGGTTTTAAAAATGTAACAATATTATCTAATAATTTTTTATATGATGGAGTTTTATTTAGTACACCATAAAATCCACCAACTGATAAAATAAATAAGACAATATAACTAAAGTTTTGTAAAACTATACTAAAATAGTTAACTAGTAAATCAGCTATACCTATTTGTTCTAATCCATTTCTTCCTGGTAAGATATAACTTATTAAAGTTATTAATAATAAAATTATACTTAATATTTTTAATAAGCCATGTTTTTTAATATCGGTTAAGGCTATGGCTACAATGCCACCGACTAGTACTTCATACCATAATCCAATCCAGCCAAATACTAGAAATGCTACGATGGCTACGATTAGGGCTACGGCACATACAAATATTGTTTTTTTGTTTTTAATAAAATCAAATATTTTTTTCATTTTTCCTCCTCTTTTAGTATCACAAAGTCTTTTCTTTTTAACTTTTCATAATTATTACTTTTTTTTCATAGTTGGAAATAAAATTACATCTCTAATGGAATCTACTTCGGTAAATAACATACATAATCTATCTATTCCATAGCCAATTCCACCAGCTGGTGGCATACCATATTCTAGGGCTTCAATAAAGTCCATATCGATATCATTGGCTTCATCATTTCCTAATTCTTTTTCCTTGAGTTGTTCTTCAAAGCGTTCTAACTGATCAATAGGATCATTTAATTCTGTGTATGCATTGGCAAATTCTTTGCCAGCAATAAATAATTCAAATCTATCAACAAATCTAGGATCATCTGGATTTCTTTTTGTTAATGGTGAAATTTCTACAGGATGTCCATACAAAAATGTTGGTTGAATAAGTGTTTCTTCAACATATTTTTCAAAGAATAAATTAATAATATGGCCAATACTTTCTTGATGTTTTTCAACTTCAATGTCATGTTCTTTAGCCAATGATAGAGCTTCTTCTACACTATTTATTTTTAAGAAATCAATACCTGTCTTTTCTTTGATGGCATCAGTCATACTGATTCTTTTAAATGGTTTACTTAGATCAATTTCATATCCTGTCCAATTAAAGGTATATTTATTGAATACTTCTTTAGCAATTGTCTTAAACATACTTTCAGTCATTTCCATCATACCTTCAAGATTAGAATATGCTAGGTAGGCTTCCATCAAAGTAAATTCTGGATTGTGTTTAGGGTCCATGCCTTCATTTCTAAATACTCTACCTATTTCATATACAGCTTCCATACCACCAACAAGTAATCTTTTAAGTGGTAATTCTAGGGCAATTCTTAAATACATATCCAAGTTTTGAGTATTATGATGTGTTGTGAATGGTCTTGCTGAAGCTCCTGTTAACAATGTTGATAAGACTGGAGTCTCGACTTCTGTAAATCCGCGGCCATCCATAAATTTTTGGATACATCTAATTATTTTAGGTCTTGTAAAAGCAACTTTTTTGGAATCATCATTCATGATTAAATCAACATATCTACGGCGATAACGTTCTTCAATGTCGGTTAGGCCATGAAATTTTTCAGGAAGTGGTCTCAATGCTTTAACTAAATGAGTATACTCTAAACATTTTAATGTTACTTCACCAGTTCTTGTTTTCATAACTCTTCCTCTGACTCCAACGATATCCCCTAGATCAGCCGTTTTAAATAATTCATATGACTCTTCACCAACGTCATTTATTGATATATAAATTTGAAGTGGTCCAGTTTTATCTTTGATAGTAAAGAATGAAGCTTTTCCCATTTTTCTTATAAACATTATTCTGCCAGCAATAGTATATTCATCGGTAATATTTTCAAATTCATCATGGTCTATATTTTCATATTTTGCTTTTATTTCACTATTCCAGCCAGTTCTATCAAAACGGGTACCAAATGGGTCAAGCCCCATTTCTTTTATTTTATTAGCCTTTTCTCTACGAATTAATTCTTGATCAGTAAATTCGCGCATCTTTATCATCTTCTTTCTTTTATTACCATGGTACCAGCCATCAAGTCATGTAGGCCACGGCTATCTTCTTTAAATATAACTAATATTAGCGATACTATTATAAAGATAGTTTCTATTATGCTTATGGTAAAGTAGCATGGAATGTATGTTTTTTTATTAACAATATTAATTAGTATTAAGCTTATCGTTGTTGAAGCTATTCCCAAAACAATTACCGATCTTATTATTCCTTTAACAATAGTAGTTGGTTTCTTGGTTTCTTTATCTACTACTCTTAAATTAAGTAATTTTTTACCTAATGTCTGTCCTTTATTCATATACTGAAAGACTACAAAATAGCCGATTGTCAAAGCAAGACTAACGCCTGTAGAAATCAATGTATCCTTTTGATTTTGATATAATAAATCATTATATTCACTATAAAACTCATCCGTAGTTATTTCTCCAGCAGTGTACCTTTGACTTAATGAACTAATAGTATTTTCAACATTGATGTCAGTATTTGGCAAACTATAACAGATTAATGAAGCAATTACACTAACGATTAGTGTGTCAATAATGTATGCGCCAATTCTTTCTAGAAACGATGCTTTCATATTTAAACCTCTCTTTTCTTAATCATTATATAATTTTTTTAAGTAATTATCAAGTATTTCTTTTATTTCTTCTTTAGTTGTGGCTTTAAAAATAAGGCTTTTTATTTCTTTATGATATGGCATGCCTTTAATGTACCATGCAATATGGCTTCGCATTTCTAATACGGCAATATGTTCTTTTTTTATTTTTAAGAGATATGATAAGTGCTTATAGCACATAGCAATTTTTTCTTCATAAGTAGGTTTTGCTAAATAAATGCCTTCTTTCAAATAGGTATCAATTTCTTTAATTAACCAGGGATTTCCTAATACACCTCTGCCTATCATGATAGCATCACACTTGGTATATTCTAGCATATGTTTAGCGGTTTCAATACTGGTAATATCACCATTACCAATAACTGGGATATTAACATTTTCTTTGACCTTTTTGATAATCTCTAAATCGGCTTTACCGCTGTATAACTCGCTTCTGGTGCGTGGATGAACAGTAATGGCACTAGCACCGGCTTGCTCACATATTTTAGCTACTTCCACGGCATTTATGGAATTAAAGTCCCAACCACTACGAATTTTTACTGTAACTGGAATAGGAACTGCTTTTACAACAGATGAGACAATTTCGTAAATCAATTCAGGATTTTTTAGTAGGGCAGAACCTGCTTGTGATTTAATAGCAACTTTAGGAACGGGACATCCCATATTGATATCGATAATATCGGGATGCATTGTGTCATATACTAATTTAGCTGCTTTTTCAAATGTTTCTTTATCGCTACCAAAAATTTGCTGAGATATTGGTCTTTCTATTTCTTCAAAATATAGCATATCTTTTGTCTTTTTACTATCATAGACCATACCCTTATCGGAAACCATTTCAGCACATACTAAAGCAGCTCCCATTTCTTTACAAATTTTACGAAAAGCACTATTACATACTCCAGCCATGGGTGCTAAGATAACTTGTCCATTTAATTCAACATTACCTATTTTCCATTTCATTTTTATCACCATCTAACTTGTAATTTATTTATTTTTATATTATAATGTATTTGTCAAGGAAACTTGCATAAAATAATAAGGGAACATTCAGTTTTCTCATGTTGAATGTCTACCCAATTTATATTTGGTTTGACATTTAAGTCGTTGACTTAAGTGTCTATTTTTTTATTACAATTACTAACATAGTAAGGAGTAATAAAATGATAGTAATGTATCTAAGAATTTTGATAACAAAAATTCTTTTTTTCATCATTATCAAACCTACTTTCTTCTTCAAGAATAGAGGTGGACACCTTGGCAACTAATATTTCCTAAATAATTATACATAAAAAATGCCATAAATACAAGCCTTTATGCTTATTTATGGTATGTTTCATTATTTAATATTTTAAAACTACGATATATTTGCTCAAGGAGAATTAATCTAAATAATCCATGTGGATATGTTAGTTTTGAGAATGATAATCTACAATTAGATTTCTTTTTTATTTCATCTGTTAATCCGTCGGAGCCACCAATAATAAAAGTAATACATGGGTTAGTGATAAATGTTTTATCTATTTTATCTGCTAATTCTTTTGATGATAAAGTTTCACCATCAATACACATGGCAATTAGATAATCTCTTGAATCAAGATGTTTTATGATTTCATTAGCCTCGTTGTTAATATTACTATCTGGTAGTTCAATGATGTTAATTTTATGATATTTACTAATTCTTTTTAAGTAGTCGTTTATACCATCTTTTAAATATTGTTCTTTAATTTTTCCAACACAAATAATTTTTATCATAATAAACCTTTCTTTTTAATAATTTCTATATACTTTTAATTCTACGATTCAATTGTTTTAAAGTACTCATAATTATTAACAGCATACATCTTAATCTTTACAATACACTGTTAAGTAATTAATGGAACCACATATATGATATTTTTCTTTAACGTAACTAATGATATTACTAGGTGATTGCCAATGGTTACTAGCATCATTTATTAAAAATACTTTATTGTTACTATCTATTATGGAATATATTTCTTTTTCACCGTTTATACCAAAATTACCATTCATAAACATATCAAAATATTTATTATACTTATTTATGTTTAAATCAAATAAAGAGGCTGATATGTCTAGAATATAAACATCATAATCTTTTGAAGTAGTAATTATATAATTACTCATACTATTAATTACATTTTGCTGTGTGATAGATGTAGGAATATATTTATATATACCATTACTGATTTTAGTTGAAGATATGTATGAATTTATATTAGTAACAATGATAAATATAAATATGGGAAATATGATGTATGTATATAGATTACTTATATTTATATTTTTCAATTTATTGTCAATAACATAAATTAATAATATAAAAGGAATTATTAGAGAAAAGGCGGCATGGACTTTATCTAAAATTGGTATAATAAATGATAAACTTGCTAAGGAATATAGAAATAATATCCATAGTTCTAATTTTCTTTTGTTTATATACGTTTCCAAACTTATAGTTAAATAGATAATGATTATTCCTAGTAAAATTGTTGTTGATATATATTTGTTAGTAAAAGCGGTTAAACCTATGATTGCTAAATCGTAGAATTCAATATAACTTTTAGTAATTACTAAATATATTGTAAATATAATAGTTGGTATTAAGGATATAATAATTTGTTTAATTATAAACTTTAGACTTATATTTTTTTTAAAATAAATTTTTTTTAATAAGATTAAGAGAATGTTAACTAAAGCAATAATTAATCCTGAACTTTGTTTATTTATAATAGTTAATCCAGATATTAAAGGAATAATAATATTTAATATATTGTTTTGATAATCTTGATTTTTGAGATGAAAATTTATTAATAATAAAAGCAAGATTATTTGAATAAAATTATAATCTAAGTAACATGATTTTATTAAAATTAAGACTGATAAGAAAATAATTAAATATTTTAGAATTGGTTTTATTTCTAATTTATCTAATATGTTATCTAGTAAATATAAAATTGTTAGATAATAAATAAAATATATTATTCTAAAAAATAATAACGATGAATCGATATTTAAAATAATACTATTTAAATAGCAACTAAAAGGGGTAGATATAAGATTGAAGTCTTTATAGGGAATAAGTCCATCATGGATATTTTTAGCAAATGAAAAGTTCCAAATTTCGTCCATATTACCAAGTTTTTCATTTAAAATAATAAATAAAAGAAGCATAGATAGTAACCCATAATAGATTATTTTCATTAACTTCTCATTTGAAAATACTATTTTTTTCATACTATGCCTCTTTTTCTACTAAAAATCTGTTTCTTCGATTTTATCGATTAAATCTTCTAGTACTTTATTATTTTTTTCGTGATCGTTTAATGGTGGAACATTAAAAATTATTTTAGAATTTGATTCATGTTCAAAATCTTTAATGTCACTTTCACTTAGTAAGCTTTTGTTTAATACTATTTTTTTACCATATAATTTATCAAAAATATTTTTATTGACTAACATTAATTTATTTAGTTTAATGATGCTAGGCTCAATCAAGTGAATTACTACATCACATAATTCATCACTATAATTATTTAAATCTACCAAAATAAATTTGGCATTACCAAATTTATTAATGGCAGCTCCTAAATTATTTTGATTAACGGAATACATATCTTTTTCGTTAAAGAAGCCAAAATCATTTTTATTTACTTCAATGGCAACTGTGTATTCTTTTTCAGATAAGGTTTTCTTTAACATATATATTAAAGTTGTAGCACCGGCGCTAGCTGTTACATTTTTAAAACCTATTACTTTGGCATTTCTAACATTTGTTACTACTGGATTGGGATTGTTATTAGTTTTAATACCTAAGAATTTATTCTTTTTATCTGATGATACTACTGTAGTGACTGGTTCATTATTACTTAAATTGTGATACTGGGCTACATCTTTATAAGTATTGGGGTGATTATACATGTACATAAGGGACTGTTTTGTTTCACCAAAATTATAAATACCTATACTTATTAATTTGGATAAATAGCTATTATTGGTCATCAATGTTGGATCTAGCAATAATATTACTTTATCCATATCTAGTCCCATAGATAATTTTTGAAGATTAGCAATGTCATTATAGTCTTTAATGGCTGTAATATCTAAGAACATACGATTAAAAAAGAAATTAGAGAATGTTCCAATAATTTCATCGGCAGTAAATTCACCATTTATAGATTTTATAACATCAATATCTAAACTATTCAATAATCCTTGATTTTTATTCGATACGATAACATTCATTCTCTCATCTCCCATTTATATTATTGTTCGTAGTTATGTGAATATTTATGATTCAGCCTCTTCTTTTTTAGGTGGATCTAGTCTTTTAACTACTTTAGCTTCACCATTAATTTGAATACTTCCATCTTTAACGTGACTAGCATTATTGTTGGCTGTATACATATAAAATCTGTTTATTAATGGTAAATTCATATATACGAACGTATTTACTTTATATGTAATAACGTTATTTTTTTCATTAGCTTCAAGAACGATACCATGATAACAAAATTTTGCTGGATCAAGTGGATCTTCAGAGGCAATTATTCCATCACCGGCTTCACATGATACTTTATACGTATATGATGATAATATTTTATCGAAATCATTTAATACATTATCATCTCCAGAATTAAGTAATTTTTCAAAGTCAACGATATCTTTTTCTTCAATATAGCTAATAATACTATTTTTTAGTTTAAATGCTTGGGCATAATTAAATGAAATTGCGGCAAAAACAACATATATGAAAATAAATACTAAGAGCAATCTTATCATGAACATGCCACCAAAAGCATCTCTCATATACTATCACCTATTCCCTTACTATTGGTCTTGTTTCACCAGAAATTTCCCATTTACCAATATCACTTGTTTTATCGACATCACTATTGTCTGCGGCTTTAATTGCTCGTAAAAAACCAATATCATACCTGTAATATGTTGTAACTTGATAATACACACCTAATTTATTGGAACTTGTCGGTTTGTCAATGCGTCTTATTTTTATGCCCGGTTCAAAACAAAATACTTCTTCTCCGTCTTCACTTTTACAATCAGTAGGACTTAATGGAGTAACATATCCTAACGTTCCTACGAGTACGCTTTCAAAATATTCTTCCATTTTCGTCAAGTCATCAGCGGACATTGAACCAATATCATCTATTTCATTATCCTCAAGATAAGAAACAACTAAGTCCTTGGCTCTATATGCCTTGGCATAATTTAAAACTACAGCCGTTAAAAGAATATAAATTAAAATAAAAATTAAAAATATTCTTATCATAAATGAGCCACCAAAGGCATCTCTCATGTTCTCACCCACTTTTTTTGCTTATAATATACTTTGGCCAACACCTTTAGTCCTCGACAAAATATATTATAATATTGGAAATTATTACTCATAATTAATAAAGTAACAATTTCCAATACTTGTTAATATATTTATTTACAACTATTTGCTACGTCATCCCAATATTGTCCAGCTGGACATTCATGACCACCACTTGGATCCCATAAGCCACTTATTCTATTTTTAATAGTTGGCCATAATGCAGCCAATATAGCACCAATTACAGCAATAGCAACTAAAGTTATTACGGTCATTGAAACTTCTCCTGTTGCTTCTTTCATTTTTTCACCTCCCTATCAATATAAATATAGTATATCATATTTTTTTCTTTTTTGTACAGTATTATGCTCCAAGCATTGAAAATGATGCAATTAACATAATAATTAGCGATGCTCCACCTGTGCACATAAGCATGGTCATTGTTTGACGTTCCATTGTTTCTAGTCTTGCTTTATATTTTTGTTCCCTTGCTTTTAATTGAAGTGATGATACGGTTTTAGAGAACGATAGCATTTGTTCATGTTTTTTTTCTTGATCTCCTAAACTTAATCTATACAACAATCTCATCATACGCATTGAGTCTCTTACTGGATATGCATTAGCAAAATCCATATAAGGATCAACACTTGAGTCACCAGAATCAATTTTAGCTACTAATTCTTTTAATCCTGGTCTAAATACTTCAGGTGCATCTTCAATTGATCTAGCCAAAGCTACTGGTACTGTATAGTGTTGAACTAATACCTCTAAGCTTTTTAAATAGTATGGCAATAATGAATCGATAGTATTCAAATGCTTTTTATAAAAACTTTTTAATTGAATGTATTGTAATTTAAATACTAAGTATCCAATTACTAGTGCTACGACTATATATAATGGCTTAAAATTAGCAATAAATATAAATAAGACAACAACAATGGCAATTAATCCTTGAAATACTCTTTTACGAAATACTTGACTAACATCATATACTCTATCACCATATTTGGCTCTTAAAAGAAATTCGTAGTCTTTTTCTTGAAGTAATTCAAAGATATTTTTATTTTCGCCAAAGAATTTGGCAGTTGATATTGTGCCATTATAAATAAGAACAAACATAACAATGGCACCAACAATTAATATTTCTAAATACATTATTCTGCCCCCACATTCTCATTATAGAATCTCTCACCTTTAAGTAAGAAATAACTATTTAATATTACTACAAAATGGACCATTGCTTGCATAAATATACCATCTATCATGGTAATATATCTTTCAACTCCTAGTATTAATTGAATTAACATAATTAATGAATACAAAGAGACACCAAACATGATAAATTGTCCATGGAATTGCTTTCTATC
>Ga0247608_10005167_pt1 | contig 14242 bp, 16 predicted proteins | sample 176DNAGHGlowgp2_FD_193490 | JGI IMG/M metagenome (GOLD analysis project Ga0247608, IMG submission 193490) | Sheep rumen microbial communities from Palmerston North, Manawatu-Wanganui, New Zealand - 1766 DNA GHGlow gp2 | ecosystem: Host-associated > Mammals > Digestive system > Stomach > Rumen ...
AGTTACATTCCCTTTCCCATCCGTTCCATCATAAGTGCTTAAATCAACATCTCATGACCTTGGTGGTTGGTTCGTTCATCTAACTACTGCATTAGCGTCCTGTCATGAACGTACGGCATTAACCATAGAGTCTATTTGCTCTTGTGTGTACCCCATGTCTAGCAACGATTGATTGTATTTGTTGTCTGCCATTTAGTTAATTATTATAAGGTAAATCTAAATATTCTATACTCCAATAATTTGAATTATTCTGAATGTTAAGGTCGTTTCCCTGTGGCTCTCATGTAGAGCTATTATATGTCTGGTCTTTCATTCTTAATACTAGGATGTCGCCTTTCTTTAAGTCTGTTTCTATACTTCACTGTGCTGTCATCTTAGAGAACAGCTGTCCTAGTGTATAGTCTCATCCTGCTCATTCCCAGTCAAACACAGCTATTCATCATTTGATGGCTATTTTGTACTGGTCATTGGCATCCTTCCTATACACATCCACATAACAATACACCTTGTCAGTAGAGGAGGAGAGTAGGATTTCTTCCTTGTGCATGATTTTATACCTACCGTCCTTATTGATTAAGCAGCTAAGCGTTCACATAGTAGAGATTAAATCTGCTGGTATTTGCGTAATGTATTTACCTAGTACTAGTGGTGCGTTCTCAGCTGACTGCCATCAAGGATTGAAGTCTTGTCTGTAATAGTTTGGCAGCCGTACTTCTACAGTATTAGTTGTAGTTCAGTCACCCTTGTCTCATATACAGAGTTTCTTACTAGCCTTGTCGTTGTAATACTTCCCAGAAAAGATGAGAGTGTCTCTAAGCTGAATGAACTGGTCGTATGTAGAATCAGCATCATTCGCTCTAATAGGGTACTCTCATGGAGTAACTAAGTAATCGTGCTGTCAGTCGTACTGTGTTCGTTCCATCTTTAATTTATGTCATAAACGTTATTAACTTTGTCTTTGCAATGGTATTTGATGTCTAGCTGTCTTACTATTGGTGTTGCGTGGTCTTCGTCTCATTTAGTTATTACTATTGCGTATGTAATAGTCTGCCAATCAAATCTGAAACTAGAGTTGCCATTATTTAAGTCGTTGAACAGATTAGATTTCTCTGCTCTAGTACCAGCATTAGTCTGGTCTATATGCATAGCATGATGCCATCCATTAGCTACAGTGAACTCAAATGTGTTTCTCCATAGGTTGTTAGGACTTACATATACATCTATGCTTCAGTTCTCATCTGTTAGTGGATTAAGTTCAAAGTTCATCCTTATTTCATCTAGCATCTTGGTTACTGTTCATCATTCCTTTCATTCAAACTCTCTAGAAATCAGAACTCACTGGTCTTGGTAACCATCTACCCCTGTGTCATAGAGTCTCATCTCTCGGCATCCATCCTCAGTAGAAACATATAGGAAACCTTGATTCTCACATACTCAGTAAACCTGCTGTCAGTTTAGCTCATCAGTTAGTTTCCATTTCATGTAACCCTTGTCGTAACTAGCAGGAGTCTGTATGAACTGGAATACTCCATACGCATCAGCTATGTAGAATCTACCAGACTTGTATGCAGCATTAATTCCTGTAGGTCATACAAAGTATGGTGCTTTGAAATTTATGTCTAGAGGGTCAAGTCATGCTCTCTGGTGGAATAACTGGACTGGTACATTACCAATCATCTTATTCAGATTTACATAACCGTCTGTTCAGTCTATACTAGTAGTATAATAATCTATTCCGTTTAGTGAGTATACGTGTAATACTCTCTCTCCTGTAAGGTCTACTACGTTATATACAAACGTGTCTCTTAGGTTGTTGTTTCCTTGGTAGTAGTATACTTTAGTATTCCATCATTCATCTACTGCTCGTACCTTCAAATATTCAAAAGTACAAGTCAGACCAACGATGGTTACTCATTTTTCATAATCTAGTACTTTCTTCCATCCCATCTTCCTGTCTTGAATAGGAATTGGGTTTTCTATGTCATAGTTAGGATTATTAGGATTTGCAGCGTCTAACTCTGGGTAGTATACCCATAGTTCCTGACCAGCACCTACTACTAGTCTTGTATTGTTATAATTGAGCATTGCTGTTATGTTTCACTGCATAGGAAGTCACGCAGTACTAGGGTCAGAAATACTTTCATCTGTGGCTTCTGTGTGGTCTAATGGAACTGTTTTATAGTCTATTCCACTAGCAATGTTCTTAGCAAACACTCAGTGGTAAGGCTCTCATCCTATTTCTACATTCACACCGTACCACATGAAGTCTTGGAACACAACTCATGGACATACGTCCCAATCAGTAGCTGGTTCAGACTGGTCTCACGTACTACTTCAACCACTAGTGAAATTGCTATGGTTAAACATAATAGGTGTTGCTAGTCATTTTACATTCAATGCCATTACTCAGTTGATTCAGCAACTAACTAGTTGGCATTCTTTATAGTGGTTAGAAAACGTTGCTTTATTTGCTAGTTTAATACCATGCATCTCATCATCACAGTTTATATTAGCAGAATACTGGAAACTATGCTCTAGTCAGTAATATGGGTCTAACGCAGTTCAGTCAGTCCAACTAACTTGCGTTATTCTTCATCAGCTTCTAGCTTGTTGTCTTGGTTCTCATACTGCCATTGTCTGTTACTAGTAATGACTAAAATATGTTGTGTTGGCAAATCATTCCTCCACAGGTCTCTTGTCCTTATTTAATCAATATATGTTGTCGTGTAATGTATTGTCGAATTGTGAATAATACCATTGTGCTTGTTCTGGATTCTCAGCTTGGTAAAGTCTGAATGTTATATAGTCCTCAATAGCATCATAGAAGTACCATGGTAAGTTTAGTGTCTCTAGGTCAATAGCGTTACTACCAAAAGCTTGGCTTAACGTTAATGGTTGTTGAACAAAATTATAAGTCAGAGTTAATCATCTCTCTACATCCTCTAATGGAGTAGGGAATATTTTAATACTAGTTGTATATTTACCTGTGCTTTTGTCTAAAGAAGGCACGAATATATACCTTGGATTTACTTCAGAAATTCTACCCCATATGTATGGTTTTCATCTCTGAACTCATCATCTCTGTTTAAGAGTGTAAAGTGGCTTTCCATCATCATCTAACTCGTTCTCATGAACATACTCATATATGTAGTTACCTTCTTCATCCTTCGCTCGATTTGACTCTATATATTCTCAGCTTTCATCTATTAACACATGTTTCCTGTATGTGTTTAGAGCTGGAGAAATGTTATAGTCTCCGAAGTCTATTGGCTTACATACTCTATAAATAGGATTACCGTATTTGTTCTTGTGGTATGCTACCCTTAGTTGTACTATTGAGTAGAAGTCTTGTACGTGTTCCTCATCATCAAAAACTGGCAATGGGTACTCATCCTTGTCCATCTCTATGTTGGCATAAGTAACACTAGTTGAATGTTTGCCAGAAACATATTCCAAAATCATCTTCTGGAATATTAACATTCATTTATTAAACCATGCTAGCCATACTTTCTGATTTACTTGTGTGTCTCACCTCAACTCCTCTAAACACCAATTGTTATACATTGTTTCTAACGTTGCCATATATTGCTGCTTAAAATATAAATAAGTCTGTTTATTACTAGGAGTAAGTCTACCTACCCCTAGTGTATAATCAGAATTAGTCTCCTTCTTCTGCTGTAAGTAATTCTTGCCATGCGTAGTCTGTACCAGCTCTTGACTCCATTCTAACGATGAACAAGTCGTTAAGAACAGCACATCCATACATACATTTCCATCCAACTGTAGCTCTCTGATTTAATGGGTCTTCAGTTCCAGCAGCTCAGAATGGTTTGTAGAATGTTTGAAGATTTTGTAATGTTCAAACTCCGTAAGCACCATCTCTGAATGCGTAAGAAGGTCGAGCCTTAAATTCAGTTGCTTCACCAGCATTTACAGTTATAGGTTGTACATTAGATGAAACATAGATGTCGTAATTAACTCATGCTGTAACAAATCCGTCTTTGATTCCTTTGAAGTCTTCGTAGATTAATTTGTTCAACCATGTATTAGTAGAACTAGATTTAGCATAGTCTAAGAATACGTTAGGATGCATAATAATCTTGAATCTTTCTCCAGTTTGTCCTTGTGAAGCTAAGAAAGTACAAGCTTTAAGAACTAAGTCTAAGTCCATAGTGTCAGCAGCTGTTAATGTGTCTCTGCTAGTAGCAGTTCCAGCAAACATGCTTCCAATAGAACTATTTAACAAAGTGTCTTGAATGTACTCATCTATAAGTCTTCCAGCATTGTTAGCTAATTCTCTACCTTGTGCAGCAATTATTGGTAACAATGTTTCTACATCCAATACATCTGAAATGATTGAGAAGTCTCCTAATTGAACAGGTACAGCAGTAACTGTTTTTACTACGTTAGTGTGTCCATCTGGAGTAACTCATTCTACTAAAGCAGCATCAGAAAGGCTAGTTCTCATTACTCAAAGGCGAGGCCAAGTAACTGATTTGTAACCTTGATGAGAAGCTTTAGTTCAGAATCTCATGAATACTGTAGAAGGTTCTCCATTCTCTAAGAATGATTGTCTTAACAAGTAAGTTAAGAAATCGTTTTGTGTGTAATCAGCAGCTGTGTAGTTAATATTTCAAGATTGCATAACGTTAACAGCTGTGTTGTCAGCAGCAGAAGTTGATTTAGCAACGTGAAATCTGTTTGCTCAGTTTGTTGTGTTAGACATAATAAATAAATGTTTAAAGGGCTAAAAGTGTTAGCCATCCAACATTAATTTCTATACCAAGATTGTGTCTTTGCTAGTTGTAAGAGTTCTTCTGTGTTCATCTCACTTAGCTTTTTCTCTCCAACCTCAGTCGTTGGATTGGCTCATGCGATGACACTTCTAGGTCAAATATTAGAATCTGAATCTACTTCAGGTTGTGGTGCTTGCTGTACTTGAACCTTCCCATTTTGTCACTCATACAATGAAACTAGGTCATTGATGTCTAATGAATTGTATTTGTCTGCGAACGAATCAAAGTCTCATTCGTAACCTCTACTCTTCATAGTGTTACTAAAGTAAAGTTTCTTGTCAGCAGCTCTACCTGCTATTTCGGCATCTAATTTTGCTTGAAGAGCAGCCATCTCTTGACTATGCTTTTCTCTCAATGCAGCATAACCAGATTTTTTCTGTTCCTCAGTGCCATCAATTTGGTTGTCCATGTCGGTCATGGTTAATAGAATACAATGTAAAGTCGTGCCATTGTACTAACACGAATTGATTTATAGGCCTCAACTTGCCTTAATTGACTAGTTTAACGACATGCAACTTCGGTCTTCGATTATTTGAGAGTCTAATCTACTTTCTCTCCCCTTAACATAGCCTCAGCTTTCTTTAAGTCCTCTTGTGCTTTCTTTACTTCCTCTGGGTCTGTTGTTAAGACATTTACTAGTCTCTCCATTTCTCCCATACCCACTATTAAAGCACCTAGAACTTCATACTGTGTGAAGCCATCTACTTTAGGGTTAATAAAGTTGTCTCTAGCTAGTACTAGGATGTTCTCTTCCTGTTTCTCCACCCTAAGCTTCATGCATTTCTTCAATACTTCCCATCATGCACTCTGTGCTAGCTCTTTTACTGCCTCAATCTCCTCATCTGTAAGGTCGTCTGGATTTTTAGTTTCCTTCTCTTCCTCTGGTTGAGTAGCATCGGCTTTCATCAATTCTTCCTCTAGTGCCATTACTTGTCTTTAGCAAATAAAATAGATTTATTATTCTGAATAACCCACTTGATTGGTTTCCCCCAGTTTACCTCCAAGCAATACTTCACTTGGTCTAGGAACAACGTCTTGTCAATGGTGTTAAATCAGTCCGTCATTATGGCGATGTCCTCCTTAGAGAGCATCCCTATTCACTTATGGTACTTCCTTAGGTAGTTGTAAATCATCTGTCTGTATACCTCCTTCTTGTACCTCTTAGCTTTCTGCCTAGAGATTTCCTCGACATTAATCTTCTCCCTATAAGGTTCTTCCTTGATTAAGTCGTTTATGTCTCTAAGTATTTGCCAAGTCATCCTATAATTTCTCAGTTAAAAAGTCTTTAAGTTTTTCTACCATCTTTAAATCTACATTGTGTTTCTCTAACCACTCCTTGCTCTTCTTATACACTTCTGTGGTCAATCATTTGCTCTGCAAGTAATCCCTAATGTCTGCTGGAAGCTTAAACATAGGAAATGGTGCTGTCTGAGCCTCAAATACGATTCTTCACTTAGGTTTTGTCACTACAGAACTACCAACTGTTCATATAATTTTCTCTTTCTTTAGTTCTCTCCTAGTGAAACCAACCTTTTCTGCATCTGAATTTTCAGACACGTTTTCTTCTTCCACTGGCACATTGTTAAGCACAGCATCAACAACGTCGCTTATTTCATTTTCTATAACGGTACTACCTGTGTTTGTTACATTTTCTACTACATTTTCTACCGTTTTTTCTGATTTTTTTGTTGACTTTGTATTAGTTTTAGTAGACCGTCAGCTTTTTTTTGTTGCCATTACATAATATTATGAAATAAATCTAACCAATCCCATTACTTACATCTAGTGACTGCATTCATCATACGTTCATAGACTGTCATCTATTAGCATGGCTTCATGCCTCGAACCCTGTCCCGCTATTTACGTTGTCAGTAGTTCCAAAATTTATGTTAGTTAATGGGTCGTTATTCTCTCATGCGGCTTTGAAGTCTGTTACCTTTGGCTGTGCTGCCATATTTAACTCTTCTGTTCCTAGTCACTGTGTTACCATATACTGTAGTGCTTGTATAGCTCTCTGTTTGGCATCAGTGTCTTCTGCTCTATTATAGTACCATAGTCTCATCTGTACGTTACAGTCGACTGGTATATAAATAGAAATATTCTGATTGAGTAGAAGTACGTCCTGCTTACACTGGTAGTCCTCCATGCTCATCTCTGTTATTGAATCTATTTCGCTCTCATCCAATCCATTATAGTAGGCAATAGCTCTACGTATATTATTTAATAGGAATGGTGGTGTTCTAGGGTCTGAAACTAGCATGTTGTACTGCTCTACATAAGCACCTTTCTTCTCTTCATACATAATAGACTTTAATATAGGGTCTATTACCATGATTGAGAAGTCTCCACGGATGTCCTTCTTGCTAACCTTCTTATATGTTCAGCTTAATCAGTTATTTGTCCTTCTTATTACTTTCTTAGAACTGTTCCTCCAATGGTATAACATGAAGGCTCTATATAGCTCTGCAAAGTCCTTAGTTCAATAACTTAAAATCTGATTCTGTAATGATGTAATCATATTAGCATTGATTTTCTGGATTTTACTAGCAGTAGCTGTATTAGGGTCACTGTTACTAGAAAGTCATAATCATTGTGCTGTAGCGTTAGTAAATGATTCTGCTAACGCCTTATTCTTAATCATACCAAGAGAGTTATATAAGTCTGAACTTATTTGACTCTGTGGTAATTCATATACCATACTAGAAATAGGCTTAGTCATGTCCCTCATCTTCACAGGAAACCATCTATTCTTAATACTCTGGTTCTTCAATGTGTTGATGTTGTTCATGAATACCTGTTCATCTATGAAGATGTTTCCACCCATAGCCTCTCTGGTAACCTTAATCTTATATAAGTTAAGCAATAATTGCTCTGTTCTATGTCAGTCTTCTATAATATTTACTAATGATGTTCCCCACCAATCCTGTGAATCATACGCAAATCCATATACTGCTACAGGTATTACATTGTCTGTCTCAGGCACATCATATATGTCTAGAATCTGGTCACATAACATTAATACTAGGTATAATTTGTCCTCGCCAGTCTCCTCATCATATATATATGTATAGTGGTAATGGATTGTGTAATGTCCTGTTGTTGCATTGTAACATGTACAAATACTTCTTAGGAACGCATCTTCTGTCTCTAGTCAGTTAATATATACATCGTAGTTATTAACAATCATCTCTACGAACTCTTTGTTAGTAGCTACTGGTAACTTCTCTAAATCTGACCTAGTAATAACTCTGTCAAATCAAAAGAAAGGGTAGTCCTTAACCAAGAGTGAACCATCGTTATATGGGTAGATGAATCTAGGGTCAATCCTTTGGACTGTTGGTACGTTCTTCTTGTTGTCATACCCACTAAAAAGAAAAACGGCTTTTCAGTATTTACATATGTCCTCTAGTCACATGTAACGGTCGAAATCCCAATGCTCATTAACATAATCAGTCTTGAACATGTCTGTGAAGTTCCTTGCTTCCATCTGGTAGAGAACATTCTCGTCCTCCCAAGAAACATCTGGCTCGTTTATTATACATGTGGCTTGCATAGTCCTAGAAACAGACCAGAAAATCTGACTTCTAAGCAGCTCATCATTCCTTTTAGTTGAATATATGTCCTTCTGAGACATAAAAAGAGAGTTTTTAGACCTGTTGGCTTCAAAACCATGTCTGTACTCTCACATTATTTTTTGTCTTAATTCGTCTGTTAGTTTTACCATTTACCTTGCTATTGAAGTTAAATAACTACTAATCTCATCATCGAAATATTTTAAGTATGGGTACATTCTCATAATCATAGTGTCTAACAAGTCTGGACTCCTTCATATTCTTGCTTTCATCTTGTCCTTAGACTCTATTCTCGTCTTCCCATCTATACTCTTCTCGTCTATATACACGTTCAACATCTCCTGCGTGAGTATTTCCCAGTCTTTCTGTGCATCTAGGTGTTCCCATTTAACAGCTATTTCACCTTTCTGTACCTTCTCCTGTAATAAGAACGCACATTGGCTCTTTAAGTTCGCATAGTTCTGTTTACCTGCTGTTTCTACTGGCTTAGAATTGTTCACAAACCCTGTAGAATAGGGGATTCAATCTAGCACTCATCATCATACTCCATCCGCATCTATTATTATGTTCCTTGGCTCTATTTCGTACTGATTCTGAATTAGTTTTATTGATGTTTTTACTTCCTCTACACTGCTCTTAGCATAAGTCCATACTCTAATCCATGTGTTTCATCTCCATAGACTGATTCTAGTCGTGTCTTTTCAGAACCTAGCTACATCGCATATTAAGAAGTACTGGTCTCCATGAGATTCGTTCGTTTTCAACCTAGCTAAATCTCATTGCTTGAATAATAACCACGTATTGTCATCAAAGTCCCACTTTCCATACAACAGCCTCTGCTTTGTTCTCTCACTGGCTCTCTCCAAGTTCGCTATATAACCTTTGTCTATGAAGTTGTTTGAGTATACTAGTGACGGTATGAACACAGCTCTGTCCCCATCCTTATGCTTCCCCTTATAATACCTCTCATAAACATGTCATGGATTAGGATTAAATGTTTCTAACACCTTACCTAATATTCCATACTCCTCATTCTTGAACCTTCATACACGTGTCTGTAGAATCTCTATTCACTCTAACGGACATTCTGCACTTTCCTCTACAAACGCTCATGTTAGTTCCAGACTTCAGAACCTGTTATATAATGGGTCTTGTGGTAAATAGCATCATTCCCTTAATAATATTTGACTACCATTAGGGAAGGTTATTACATTGGACACGTTATTAAGTTTTCAACGCATTCATTCTGGTATGTTGTAGTCCCTGTAGAACTTCTCCAAGGAAATAACAGAAGTCTGCTTTATATTCTTAATAGTGTCTCTAACTAGAGCATACCTAACTCAATCATACTCATTACACATCCTCCATAGCCAGATGATTCACAAATAAGTCTTTCAACCTCATGCTCATCATCCGTAGCCTATAGCAGTATGGTAATTGTCCAAAAGCACATCAAAGGCTTTCTGCTGATTCTCTGTTAGCTTAATCTCTACGTTTGACATTATATTACATAATAGTGCTAATCTAAAATTTTTTTTGCCTCATTTCTTCTCTCATCCTCCTTAGATGCTCTTGGTAGTCTTCCTTTGACATCATCTTCTTTAATTTCTTGTTCCTGTCACGAATGGTGTTCATGTTGGTAGAAAAAGGTTTCCTAAACATCTCTTCGTCATCCTCTCTAGGTATTCTAGCACCAATCCACTGCTGAAACTCTAAGAGGCTAATCTTCTTAATGCTTCTTCCTCATTCTCCCACGGTGTCAATGGCTCTGAGAAACTCACAGATGAGTCATAAGCAGAGCTTTGCTTTGTAGGTGTCTGAGAGTCACTGTTTGTTGTATTGCTTTGTCATTCCTCACTAGGAACTGAAATAAATTGTACCTTAGCCGCTGATTCTAGTTGTCATTCGTCATCTAATCATTGAACAGGATTATACCTCTTCTTGTCTCTAAGCTTCAAAAACTCTAACGCTGTCTTAGCGTCTCATTGCCTTATTCTCCTCTGTACTGCCGCTCTTGCTACCATCTTCGGAAACATTTTCGCTCTCTCTACTCTTAAAGCAAAATCTGGGTTCTTGTTCTTATGATTAACAAATGATTGGTAACTGATTCATGCTGTAGTGACAGCTTCCTCTACAGTACAGTCCATCATCAAACACTCCTCTATAATCCTATACTCATCCTCTCATATAGTGGGTGTTTTTTTAAATGTCTGATTTTTTCATGGCTTTGGTAACATCTCATCCACACTCTTAACCTTAGCCAATGTCTTAAAGTCTTTTACTTCTTCTCACTTCATCTAGTTGAATAAATTTTTAAAGAATTTTTTAATCCTATATAATATTATATGTAGCCTCACCTTCATCCTCCTGTCTTTGTCCCTCTTAGAAACAACAGCAGGTGTGTTAATAGCCTTATACAGACTCCAGTGAAGGTTCTTCACCCTGTGTCTAAACGTAGCATACGTTACCCATGGCTTATGTGCCTGTTGCATCTTCTTGCGATGAATCTTCCAACAGTGCGACATGCTACCATACATGTTGATGTAGTTCTGCTCTTTCTCCATCTATTCTTTAGGTAAGAAACTAAAAATATGTGAAATAACATCACACGTCCATCAATTTCATAGCATCTTGTACCTCTGTGTATTACTTACTCACTCCGTATAATTGTCTGGTAGAGTTTGTAGTCTTTCACATTCTACAGGTGTCAGCTTTCTTAGCGTCTTCCCATTAAATATTACTTTAGGGTCTTTGTAGTCCCTTGCACATAAAGTCGGTGCTTTCTCCGTCTTCCATCATTGCTGTTCGTATTCCCTACTTCATGGTGCGTATGCTATTGCTATTACTGGTACATTTCCTCATCATGTTCCCATTGCCGCAGGCAACGTTGGAGTCTTTATTTCCAACCCTTCTATTTGCTTTATTCTTGATGGGAATGTCATCTTTTCTATAAGACTCTCTGTGTCGTTTAGAATTTTCCCCTTACTACCAAAGTTCCTTTGGATTGTTTTTAGCTGAGTCTCTGTTAAGTAATATTTGTCTTCTACTTCTTCTTTAATTATTATGTCCTTCAACAATATTCACTTGTCTTCTGGCTGCGTAATTCATGGTATATTAGTCCAATATAGTCTCTTCCTATTCTGAGCTGACACTAAAGCACTGTTAATCTCTATTGGCTCTACTCACATGTAACTACTTATAACATCTTGAAACCCTTTCTTCATCTTCACATTCTCTAAGAGAAAATATTTAGGCTGAATCTCTTTTAGGAGTCTCACAAATTCGAAGAACAATTTACTCCTAGGGTCATCAAAATTTAACATCTTTCATGCCATAGAAAATCACTGACATGGAGAGCCACCTATGATTAGGTCTATGTCCTTATAATCTTCTCACTTAACCTGTGTTACATCTCAGATTTCTATTATGTCTGGATGGTTCTTCTTCGCTATTTGTATAGCATACTTGTCAATCTCACTAGCATAATAGACATCTATAGGTATTCATGCTCTCTGTAGTGCCTCATACCCACAAGCCATTCAGTCAAATAAACTTAATACTCTCATTAATATAATAAGAAAAATAAAAGACTAATGTCTCTTAGCATATTCCTCTCGTATATGTCACCAATTCCTATATGGTTTATGATTAGCTCTGAACTCCTCGCTCTTAGTAGTCCATAGCTTCTCGTTCTCTTTTACTAATTTTGGTACGACCTTCATCAAATCATAATCCCTTCACTTAGTCCCTTTCCTTAATTGAGTAAACTTAACTAATCAGTCCTTTAACTTCTGAATAGCTCACTCTCCATACTTCTCTATAATATTCTTGTCGTACTCCTCATTCACCATCATCTTCTCCACAGGATTTCACTTAGGTCATGTAATCCAATTACAGTTATGACACTGTGCGTTCAAATTCTCTGGCTCTAGACATATAGTAGTAAATTTCCTACTGTACCTATGTCAACCAGCCAACCCTTCCCATTCACATAATTTATTACATGAAATACATCTTCATCTTCCATTCTCATCAGTGTCCCTTAGCTTAGCATTCTCCTGTGCTAGCTTCATGGCGAACTCTAACGGTTTTATTTTAGGTCACTCTGATTTATATACCCTCTTAGGTCTGTTCTTTAACTCCCTAATGGCATTAAGACATTTCCTCCTATACTCTTCCTCCTTCTTCCTTATATACGCCGCCTTCTTCCTCTCATACCTCTCAATCTCATACTCAAACTTTAAATCTACTACCTTTCTCCTCCTGTTGATTAAATTGGCGTATTTAAAATCAGCTTTCTTCCTCATTGCCTCCTTCTTCTTCTCCCAATATAACTTAATACTAGCCTCAGTCTTTACCATTAAAAGAAAAACCCTCTATAAAAATAATAGAGAGTCTCCCTACTACTAGTAGTAGTTTCTTTACAAGCTATTTCAGATTTAAAAATTTTTTTCACTTTTTCAATACCAAAATGTAGATGACCTACATTCTATTCTAAATAATCATCATATATAGTTAAGCTAATCCTTCATGTCTTCTCTTTAACCTTATATTTATTACATGACAACTCGTCCCCATCATACTTTTCTACCTCTCTCTCCTCTTCTCCCCATATTACTACAGCTCATACCTCTTTGATGTATTCTATTAACTCTTCTAATGTTCAGATTTCTTTTTCTCGTTCCTCTCAATAATCCCCAGAAGCTTTGTCTACTATAAATCTCATCCTATATTTTATATTAACTAAAAGGAAGTTCTGCTTCAATCTGCCTTTCTTTCTCTTTTATATAAGCTCTTATGAAATCACCAAAATCTCTTATATATTCTCAGTCCTCTCATCTAAAAACATCATAAGCAATCCTAGCTCATTCCCTTTCATCATCAGACAATAACTTGAACTTTAATTCTTTTACCAAGCACTTCAGCTTGTTATTCTCTCTTTCTAGCTCAATAATCGTCCTTGAAACATCATTAGCATCTTTCTTTTTTGAAACCATCTTTATATAATTAGAATTATAAAACTATTCCTCTCACTTTACCATCCTTTGTATTCACTCCTTGAACGTCTCCTTGTCCTCAGTAAACTTACTACCCATTACAGACTTAATCTTCTTATAACATACATCTACTATGTCCGCACAATACTGTGCATACTTCCTCATCTCATTTTCATAATACTCACAATTAATTTTTAACTCCGTTAAATCTCAATTACTCTCTTTCATGGTAGCAATCTCACTACGCAATTTCGCTACCAAAATTTCTAACTCCTTTATTTTTTCATCCTTATTCACTAAATAATACATCCCATTTTCCTTATAAACCTCCCCACGAATAATCATTCTTTGTACTAATGACCTGTCTTCTGGACACTTCCCTAAATACTCTAACAACTCTCTTTGTGTGCTAAACTCCATTTGCCTAATTAAGAATTAAAATTGTAGTTTATTCACTACGAAATATATACTGAAAAAAATATAAAATACAAGCCGTTTTGTAGTATTTGTACTACTGTTGTTTCCCAAAAAAATAGCGAGGTATAATGTTATAATCTTTCCCCCACCACGCATTTGGGGGCCACCCCCTTTCTCCACGTTTCACCAGTCACGCTTTATTGTTTCACTGTTTCCCTTGTCACTAGTCACACAGTTGGAATTGAAAAACGAAAAACTGTAAAAACTTTTTTACACCCTTTCTATAGTTATAGGTAAGAACTAGGAAAAGAGTGTAAGGAAGATTTTACTTTCTGTGAAAAATAGGTTATAAAAAGTGTAAACAATATTTAAAATACATGCGTAAAATACAACTAGGTATTAAGTAATAAGTAACTAGTAACAAGTAAGTATTAATTGTGTATTGTGTATAACTAGTAAC
>Ga0247608_10005171_pt1 | contig 14232 bp, 14 predicted proteins | sample 176DNAGHGlowgp2_FD_193490 | JGI IMG/M metagenome (GOLD analysis project Ga0247608, IMG submission 193490) | Sheep rumen microbial communities from Palmerston North, Manawatu-Wanganui, New Zealand - 1766 DNA GHGlow gp2 | ecosystem: Host-associated > Mammals > Digestive system > Stomach > Rumen ...
GAGTCGAACATGATGCTAAAGTAATAGCAACCAGTGCGAATAATATGATCTTTTTCATTTTTCAAGTTGTTTGATGATACGTGAAATATAAGTCTCAGACTCTGGATAAAGTGATATTTCTTTCTTTAAGAAGTCAAGACCCTCTTGCTTTTTCCCAGATTTGTAAAGTAGATATCCATATTCTGCATACATGCCTGGAGGTACAACACCACGGACACCCTTTTGCTTATCGGTGAGTTTCTTGTACTGTTCAAGAACCTTTACTTGACGTTCTTCTGTAGGCTCTTTATTGTACTCGTATGCCACGTCTTCATAGTTATACCAAGTGTATAATGTCTGTGTTGTATTACATGATGTAACAAACAGAGCCATTGTAGCGATAACGCTTAAATAGATTGTTCTTTTCATATTTACGGCAACATTATTTGTTTAACTTCTTGTGTAGAAACAAAAATCCTCTTTTGATACAAAATCTTACCATCACTAGTCACCTTCAGGTCTCTGGTACCTGTTGCGATAGCATACTGTGTCCCTTTGCGACTGGCTTTCTTAGCTTTAACAACTTCTGCAGTGAAAGGGGCTGCGCCGTCAATAGACACTTGAACCTGTTCCCCACCATATTCTTTCTGGCCAACGAATAGCAGATAGGCAACATCGTCTTTACCACCTTGCTGAGCAACAGGGAGATGTGCTTTACATCCTACCATTAAAAGTGCAAGGCCAAAGATAAAAATCAGACTCTTTTTCATTTTATTTGTTCAATTATGTAATTAGACATGTTTGTAGAATCGATTGTTTCGGAAGATGAAACTTCCACGAAAGAGTATTCTGTCTCAGGAGTATCGCCACCAGTAGATATGACTTTTGCCGTACCTACATTCTTACCAGGAAGAGTGATCATGATTCCAGTTTGGGGATTCTTAACCTTCTTACCCTGGGTCTTCACATTGAAAACCATTCCGGTCTTGATTCCCTGACTGTTGCCACCTGCAATAAGGATGGCATCACTATCATAAGAAAGAAAATAAGTCTTCCAAGGACTGTTTGTACATTTATTAATTATATTCTCCACAAGCTGATTAATAGCTTCAGAGATAGCCTTGTCACTTAGTGTGGCATCATAGCTGGCTTGTCCTCCCACACCCATGGTTGTCTTCGTGGTTAATTCAGCAGAGCCTTTGGCTTCATCCGAATAGATAATAAGTCCTGTGGAAACATCAACAAGACGAATTGACACAGCTGCTTCTACTGTTTGCGTTTTCTGAGAAGTAAAAACTCCATTCTTACCGGTGTTCTTACGGCCATACTCTGTAATGGAACCAATAATCATGTAATCTGCGCCTATTGTAGAAGAACCACCACCATTTTTCTGACATTCCTCTAAAAGAGTCGCAAGATCACTGCGCTCGAGCAATAGGAATTTGCCTGAAGAAGCAAGTTTGGCCGAGAGAATGTCAAGTGCCTGTTTCCCCATAGGATCATTCTCCTTGTCATAGAAGATTCCCTTTGCGTACTGGGTCTCATTAGAAAACCTGCCAATGGCAACTTTTCTTTTGAGTACCATACCATCGTCTTTGACAGTATTAACTGTCGTTTCTACGATTTCAGTTTTTCTCTGAGCTGATGCACCATAACTGATGGTAAGCATCAATGCTAACATAATTAGTTTTCTCATATAGTTCTGTTTATTATGTTATTTGATAATTTTGTAATCTGCAAATTTAAATAGAATTTTCAATTTATTATTAGTTATTTTAGCTTTTGATATTCAGAGAATTACGAATTTAACCTGTCAGGTTAATAGTTAACTGAAGCGTCTTAGCGTTTATCTGATTTTTCAATACTAATAACATTACCGCAATAGGGGCAGTTGAAGCTGTTGAAACCAAGTTGCTCCTTTTCATGATACCCTTCGACAAGTGAAGCCATTGGTACCTGCAGGGCCTTCGCAAACTTTGCAAGAACTGTGATGGTAATATTCTTCCTTTCATTGACTACCTCACTCACATATTGTGGAGATACATTCATGATCTCGGCAAGTTGAAGGGTATTAATATTATGTTCCTTCATGATTTTATCTATTCTAAGCATAACTTACCTCCTTTTTAAAAGTCACAGAAACAGTCATCATTACAATCTTCAAAACTGTCACTTTCGTAGCCACAACTACAATCGTCATGGTAGCCGTAGTCATCATGATCCATACAGCAATCATCGTAGCCATCTTCATAACCACGATGATAACTGTCAGTAGAGAAACTGGAATGGGTATTGTTACTCCGCCCGCTGTTCCTTAAACTGTTTATCAAAGCACCGAATAAAAGATAATCGAAAAATCCCATAATAGTTCACATTTTAAGTTTGACAGTGCAAAGGTAAAATGTATCAGTGCAGTCTATCCGCACAGATAAAAATAAATATAAAAAATAGGCAGAAAATTTATATTCCTGCCTTATATTTATAGATAAAATGATGTCTTATAATAGCATTTGTTATCTACAATTCCTTTTTTTTACTCCCTTATCCAAACCGATTGTCTACTATTGGTATAATAACAACACTTTTGCATATAATACTCTGTAACGAAACTTAAAGTTTATAAACCTAGTCGTTTCTTCTCTATTTGAACTCCTAATGATAACATAATTTTCAGACTGTCTATAACAAACATAATCTGAGTGCCAATACCTTTCTTCTTTGCTTCTTCATGTATGTATATCCAATTGTCAATATAGGTTTGATTAATCAATGAAACGAGATCGTTAAACTCTTCTGATTGGTATCTTATACCTATTTTTTCAAGAAGATATTCATCGAAAATGTCTATTGGTGATTCTTCCATCATCTCGTCAAGGAGGATTTCTGGAGCCTCAGTATTACCTTTAGCCCACTCAATAGTGAGTGCCATAGCCGCAAATACGGATAATAGAGAAGAATAAACAGGAGCATGAGTATTTACTTGGCTAGGATTATGATTCATATAATACTTCGTAACCTTATAAGATATACTAGTACAAATTGCAATCGAATCTTCTTCGATAGTTACGACAGAATCAGAATCTATATTATCAATATATCCCTTTTCTTTAAAAGAATTGAATATTCTTTTTCTTGCTTCCTCTATAATCTGAGGTGCAATTTCATTACTGTAATTTATTTTTGCCATAATAAAATATATTTGTTTACATTAATATCCTTAATAATCATGTTATGTTTATTCTGCTTGGTGTTAAAAACCAAAAATCTCTGGATCTGGTCCATATCCTGCCAGCGACCTCATGATTAGTTCTTCTTCATCTATATCTGGTGTCCAACTTTCATAGGTTCTACTTTTCTTGGCTCTCTTTTCTTCCTTCTGCTTCTCTCGTAGAATTCCTAGGTCAATACAAAACTGCCCTACAATTTCATCAAAAATAACAATTAAACTATACATGGCAACTAAAGGTTTTTGCGCTGCTTTCTTTTTTCTGATGTCATTGATGATATAATTTTTACGATTGATAGTAGTTACGATGTCTATAACAACAACGACCAATTGTTTTTCTTTTTCTTCTATTTTACTAATATCACCAACAACATAGGTAATATCCTCTTGTCTGAGAAGCTCAATAAACTCGTTTTGATACTTCTTTTGAACATCTTTTTCTATTTTTTTATTCCATGGCAATAGTACAACGAGATGCTGGCTGGAGTTCAAATGTAACTCTAGTTCGGTTATTGCCCTGGTAATACATGAGAATGCATTATGATTAAAATTCCATTTTCCTGCATTGACTCTATTTACAATATATCTGTCATTCTTAAGTTTCAGATCCAATTCATAATTTAACTGTTTGGCAAAGCTACAAGAGTTATGAAAATAGTGCCAATAGTATGCCTTCCCATCTGACTCAATACCAGAAGGATGTAATTCTTTGTCAATATTACTCGTTTTTATTTCACCATTTATGCAATAGCGAAAACGTCCCATCAAATAATTCTTTTTTTGATGATCTTTGTAATAATTATAAGATATATTACGCCCAAAGATCCTTCTACTGGAAATGGAGAAAGTGTTCTGGCTTTCAATCCAATTAATACTACCAATATCAACCATAACAAATAAGTTTTACCAAAGAGCTTCTTGTAAATTGTCTAAAACGCTGTCAGTAGGGAGGTCATATGAAATGTACAGGTCATGCTCAGTAGAGCCAAATGGTCCATTCATGGAGATCCTAGTATGATAGAAATCTGACACATCTGGTCTCCAGAATTGTTTTTTATGTGGATCCAACTTTATCAAGTTGTTAAGGGCTTGTATATTTTCTTCATCATCAGGAAACACGAAGAAAGCCATATCACCCGAATCCCAACTGAAACCCCCATCAGGAGTTTCTTCAACTGTAGTCTTGGTGGCTGAGAAAGATACAATTTCTATTCCATCTACTACTTTATGCTTAAATTGCCAATCTGCAACAGGTGGAATATAAGCTTGAGTTTCTTTTTGAATTCTCTTGTTTACAAGAACCATAGATTTATGAACAGTGATTATTCCTTTGGGAGTGCTTAACTTTGCATCCATGAACTCTTCCATGTTAGGTGTCCAAAACTCACCGTCTTCGTACCTTCGTGCCAAACGCACGAGACTTTGTGCGAATTCCTCTGAAAATGGTAGCATGAATACTTCAGTATCAGCACATTCATGCGTTACAAAATTGTAGTACGTCTTCCCAAACATTTTTTCCAAGTGCTCAAATCCAGCACTACGTTTAACCTCATTAGTCTTGACAATGAGAACCTTCCCGTCAGGTTGAACGGTATTCTGTTCAATGTCGATAATTACATATTGTTTCATAACTCATCCTTTTATTTGTTGTCTTTTGTTATTAGTCCTTTTCTGAGAAGAATCTTGAAAGCATTTTTACGTTCTTCGTCTTTCATAGAATCATATCGTTCGAGAAGTATTACAGATATTTTTTCCTTCTTAAATGAGCTTTTCGTCGTTTTATACTCTAAAACAAGATCCATAGTTGAGGTATCATTCAATTTGTTAACAACAACTTGAAGTTCATCCTTAAATAACAATTCGAATAATGTTGGATACAGGGCATTGTCTTTATCCATCCACCTAGAGTGTCTGACTATTCTCAGTTCCTCCATGCTCATATCCTTTAGAAGTCTTTTGCATTCTTCTAATTTATCTTCATCCCATGGCCTATAGTTGTATTCCTTAAGGCAGGAAAAAACAATATCAATATCTTTCATATCCAATGTTTTATTTGTTGGTGCAAAGATATATATATTTATTCACAGAAGATTATATTATAACTTCCACAAGGCTTGTGAAACGCCTATTTTTATTATGCCCAATCCACATTCTCATATATCTTTCTCATAAATTGCTCCATTTGCTCTTTGATGGGAATATCAGAATCAAGGTCAATGTCATAATAATAATGAATACTCCCCAAAAGATCAGATTCCTTATCGAATGAACTGAAATTAGAATGCCAAAGGAATCCATGCCTAAATACATGAAAATCCTGGGGATAAAACATTCCTTCTTTTATATCATCATAATCCACATTAATAATGTCCCATCCATGCCATTTTTGCCAAGTCGCAAGCCATTCCGCGTTATCTTTGAAAAAGCTATGAAGAGTCTCATTATATTCTGTTTCTACATAAACAAGTTTATCATAGGGAATTATTAGTTTCCTTTTCTCAAAAAAATAGAAACGCTCATTTCTCTGAGGCTCTACATGGTTTTTTGATACCAAAGGTATTTCCCTGTTTTCTATTTTTTGCTTTTGCAGTTTTAACTCCAATTTCTCTTTGGTAGTCCATTCTCCCGAAGACGAGTCGTAAACCTCCCCCTTTACCTTCCTAATTATAAATTTCCATAACTCAGGAATAGCAAGAAATGGACTAATTAAAAGAGTAGCTATACCGACTATAACATAGATATTACCTTTATCCACTAATTCTATGATTCTATGGATGCGAATTATTGTCTTCTCTTTCATGATTCTTCCTCCCAAACAACTAAATTACGTGGAATTGTTATTACCTTTTGACTAGCACGTGTGCCCTGAATGTAATAGTTAGACGAAATGCTGTCATGGAAATGTACGATGAAAGCTTCCTTAATTCGAGTGCATTTCTCATTGATAGAATTGCTGAAAGGATTTGTTAGACTCCTGACACTGTTACTAATTTGCGGAGTAAAACCGGATTTCATCTTTGCGTCAATATCATTTTTCTTTTCTTTGATGGCTCTATAGATAATTTCTAGTTCATTTTGATAATCAGGAAGATCCTTAAAGTAAATGCCTTTTTCATGCCGTAGAAAGAGAATGAAAACAGCTTTCACAATAGGCTCCATTATTATTTCTGTTTCGTTATAATCATTAAGAATAATTCTAAAGGTTTTACTTATTGTTATCCTACTTAGTTTAGGACACGGCTTTAAATATTGCGCGATAATGGCTTCACTAATTCCTTTGAGTCTTACGGAATTAAGTTTCTCCTGAATATCTGACAATATTTTTTTTGTCTCTTCATCAAAGTTGTCGTCGGCAAGTCCATCACTTTCTAGTGTAATCTCAGAATGCGGTCCTTTCCTCCAGATTTTTCGCGACGCCAATTCTGGAAGCATTTCCTTTAAAATCTCTTCTGGATGTTTTCTTGCTTCTGCACCATCAAAAGAAATATAATCAAATACATACCATAACTTCTTAAAGTTGAAAAGGGATATGGTCGTATTGTACCAGCAAAAGCCGTGAGTGATCTTAGGCCTATTTTGTGGATATACCATATAGTCAAGCAAGAAACTGCTTTTAAGGCCACGACTATAATTGTCATCTTCGATGGTCGTATTTGGATTTGCCGTAAAATAGGTCACCATAGCCTCTGCCATCTCCTTTGAAACATGTATCGACGGCAAATAGATAAAAGTTAAACCTTTAGAAGCAAGTGTTTCTTTTATTAATTCAATATTCTCCTGTATGAAAAGATTAGCATCCTCATCATACTCATTTTCAATATAGAATATCTCATTATCTTCAGGAACAAAAGGAATATTGAAAACCTTCAATCCACGATGCTCCAGATTAAAAGTCGGATTCCATTCATGTTCTTCTCCTTGGTATTGTTTTGCAGATGGATGTTGTTTGTAAAAATCTTCCCTGCCATTGTTTGATGACAAATTCGTCATCTTGCCATTAATCCAGTTTTTGATCAAATGGAAGACAATGATATATATGATTATTGAAACAATAATGATTATAGTTACCTTCATATTAGTTTGACTTTCTGACTTTAATTTTATTACGTCACTCCATCTGGTTGGGGGATTAGAACTTCAGAAATCATGTTTTATGGCATTGACATTGATATCTGCTTTTCCCTTGCCATCTTTTCTTGTGTATTGTTGACTGCTTACTCATCAAAACTTATGATAAGTCAACAGTGGGGATGGGAAACCTGCTTTTACACCAGCATGTTCCAGCTCCATTTTTCTCTCGAAAACACTTTTATATTCCTCATATTATATATGATATATCTTATTATTACAAACCTGATGGATAAATCAATCCCAAACAAACCTTGTCGCAAGTGCATGCTTTGCAATGTGATTGGCGTTTTGGGGAACTTTCGCTCCTTTAAAATTCCAACAATCGCATACTACATAATCTTCAATGACATCAACACTGTCTGGAATCTCTAAAGTTTCAATCGCCGTTCTAGAAAAGGCTGAATTTTTAATTTCAACTACACCTTCTGGATATTCTATTATGAAATCAATAAATCCACTCATACTAAATTATTTCATCTTTTAAAAAATGCTTCAAAAACATTATATCAAAATGGATAGTTTACTGGGATAAGTTTATCTGAACTTGGAACATAATAGTCCCTTATATGCCATTGAGGACTTTTTTGAATATTAAAGTATTTCCTTACGTGTTCTTTCCAAATCATATTGTCTTTCCCGAATTGAGCAAATAGCAGAATTGCGTATGCAGAAATAGATGTAAGAGCAGTCTCTAAATTTGCAAGATAAAAATTGTTCTGTCTATCATGTTTGATTTTGTTGTAATTATCATACCACCGTAATGACTTAGTTGATGAACCTTCATTCCATTGTGCATATGGAGAAAAACTCCCCAAATCTTCATATTCATTAAATATGATTTTATATTTGTCCAATTTTAATGCTTTTTTCAACTTGACATAATCGGTAGTTTTATACATGCCCCTTACTGGAGGACAGCTATTCTCTCTAAGAATCCGACTCATCATAGAATCAATCTCAGTACATGATATCAATATAATATTTCTTAAGGTGTTGCCAAACACTTTCAAATTCTTTTTGGTAGGCTCAACAACTTGGAATGCTTTTTTAAGATCATCAATAACTAATTCTAGTTGTCTAATATGGCTTAAATATTCAGTCCTATAATACCATATTGATATATCATCATAACAGTCTGGAAACGGTATTCCATTGTCTTCTAAATGAAAATTTTGTAATTTGAACGATATAACTGGCCGAAAGATATATTTGTAATATTCACCTATATTATTCTTCAACTTATACTCTTTTATCTTGTGGTTGAAGTTCAAGTCCAAATTAAGGTCTGAAGGACGATTTGCAAGGAAATCTTTAATGTCTATATAAAATTCACCATTATCTTTAACTCTTGGAATACAATGTCTTAATCCATCTATCATTTGTAACCATTGTAGTTTTCCAGCTTTACATAAGAAAACCAAGTCACAAGAATATCTGGATTGGAGTGGGTTCCCGTCCTTCATAGATATATTATATAGATAAATCCCATCAGATTTCATTGCCATAATCAAAATAGAAAATATATAACTTCAAAATTAGTATTTTTGCATTCTACTTAATACAGAATTACCCATATTCATTTTCTTAACAAGGAATATGATTCTCTTTACAATAACTCAGCATTTCGTCATCTGTAGCAAAGCCTTTGTCACAGAAACTAAGCAAGCCACCTTTCACATCTTCAAGCACTTCAGTCTGAGCATTTATAACCTTCGTAGAACGGGTAATAAAGTTCTTAAAGTCCGTGTTAATCCTACAAAGCTTATCGATTGTATAGTAATCCAACTCATTTTTTCTGGCAGGGAATAGAATGGTGGTGTCATCTTTGTAGGGTGAGAGTTTTATTACACCTATACCAAAAGATCTGTTGAGTCGTTCCATCTCTTCCATTACATCCTCATTGATCTCAAAAGCCACCAGATAACCGTAGTTGGCCCAACTACTATTTGAAAGTGCTTGGAAGAAATACTCTTTCAATTGGTGGTCATTGTCAATAGTGCGTTTTAACTCATAAGAATACAGAGCAATGTATTCTTTAGTTTCTGTTGCTTTGAGTAAAGAACGTGTAACAGTTTCCTGGAATTCATTAAATTCAACTCCAACCATGTCTGGATGTACCCATTTTTGAGCTTGGTCTGCTCTATTGGATGTCTCGTGGAAAATCGTTTTTGAAAGAATATTCTTATCCAAGAGATAGTTTGAAAGGAGTCTATGTAGGCTACGTTCTTTATACATCTCAGTTTTTGGTTCTACTGGAACAGATTGAACTGTTTGAACACCACCATTGATAAGTGTTTCCAATTCGTCCGCATACTTAGTAATATTACAACAAGTACCTATAGAACCTGTTGAGTTCTGAAGTTTCTGGGACATTAACTTTCTGGGTATAACAACCTTTTTCCATTCTACTGTACGTCGATGTGGAAGTGCAGTATCAGGAGCAAAGTAATAATCTCCTGTAATCTCACCTACATGATAGCCACCATTACCGTTTGATGCTAAAACAATATCGCCATTTTTAAGACCAAAACAAACAGTCCACAAGAAACCTATGCAGTTCCTGGCAGTACCGGCAGATTTATCAGGATTGACCTGTAGATATTTCTCCACAAGCTTCTGCCTCCATAGAACTTCGTCATTATGCGGTGATTCGGACAAATCGCAGTCCCTCAGAAACCCTGCTCCAATATAATTGTTTTCAAGGCAGTCCGTAATGTACATGCCATGTTCACCTAACATGATTCTGTTATACTGTTTCATATTCTCGTTGTTTTATATTATCACATTTTCTATTAGTTAGCATCGTCAATGGCCACCTCTATGCGAATGTCTTGTTTCAAACGCATCGGCATTTCATCTGTAATGTTTGTATTCTCAGGAGTATAACGCTTCTTATTGCCTTCCACACTAAGACTCCATCCATTTGCAAAACCGCCATCAGGATAGATTGAAAGGGTCTTTCCATTGCAAGTGAATGCAAGCTCTCTCCAATGGGTAAGCGTATTGTGTTCAAGAGAAACGATAGGGATAAGAGAACATCTGAGATTATTATCATCCTTTAGCTTCTGTGCCCACTGGTTGGCAAGCTCTGTCAGCTTCTGATTTCTGACGGCAGAACTATACAGATTTGCCTGAATGCCCATCTTGGCATGGTAATCATCGTATTTCTCAACCTTAAACTCCAATGTGAAGTCTTTCCCTATGCACTTGGCAAAATACTCTATGGTCTGAAGTGTCAGGATCATACCGAAGATACTCTTCAGATGCTCATCCTGATAGCTGACAGCTACATTGTCACTGGATTTCTTACAATGCTCAATAAAGCTATCAATGATTGATGTGGCATTTGAATGTATAACATCACCAAGCGTAGCAGAGGTTATTGGCGGCATAGTACTTAGCAGTTTCATGTCTTTTGCCGTTTCTGAGAACTCACAATGAACCTCCTCCATGCCGGACTTGTCATAGTCAGTACGAACACAGAAAATGGCAGCATTACCCCATTGCTCATTCAAAATGGCATTCTCTCTATTGTTCGTAAAGTATAATTCGCCATCTAAGTAGGCAAGGGGATATAGACCATGTTCTGCGAACGGGTTCTTTTGTATAACTACATCTTTTGCCCATTCCTTAACCGAACGTAACATCGCCTTGATAGGTTCACGCATTACGGCATTATCCGTGTTGGTCACACAGAACAGGATAGTATCAACACCTCTAACAATAAAGTGGTTGAGCAGCTGGTTTCGCCATCCGTTGTCAGAATCGTTGTAGTCCCAGTTGTTATACTGGTCATCAACAAAGAGAATAGGCTCCTGCTTAGACTCAGCAAAGGCTTTTCTTAAATCAAGTAGTGTCTTTTGCATAGCTCCAGACGGGAATGCTGTCTTGACAGAATCAGGAATAATAGTCCAAGCCTCGTTTTCTTCAGCAATCCAGTCAAGTGCTGCATCTATATCCAGGTACTTGACATATCGGAGGGTGAACTTATCCAGCAACATATCCTTAGACTGGCGTTCCTTCGCCTGTTTCAGAAGTTCTTCAGCAGCGGATATGACATCTTTCATGACAAGCATCTTTGACAACTGATTTGAATAACCAGCACCACCAGGATTCGTGTCGAAGATACAGATATGTCCATTAGGCATGATAGCAAAATCAACAGCACCTCTTTCTTTTCCGAGAATATCCACCAAAGCCTGAGAGAACACAATGCCCAATGTAAACAGCAGATTCAACTCGTCGTCACGATTGGAAATCCATCTGTTAGTCATGGACTTATGGCGAATGCGAATTTCTGAGAAGTCGGTCTGTATCAAATCACCAATGATGACATTTCGTTTGATGACATCAATATTATTGGAACCACTGCATGGTTTGCGAACATCCTTACCGCTTATGGCGAAATGATAACGGGGTTTACCCGGCTGTTTGGATGCCATCGGATTCATGTCAAATGGGAACTTCAAAGGATTCTCCTTATCAGCCACTTCGTCTTCAAGAACCATACGGCCACATCGTGGGCAGAAGCAGAAGCCATATCCTTTACCCTCATTGTAATAGAGGATCTTGGCATTACCAGATTCCTTATTGCTCCTAATGGATATTAGATGTGGATCTGCAGGGCCACTTGTCCAGTCATCGGTGTCAATAAGCTGGGCACTGACATGCGTGAAGACATTGGAATCTATGATACGAGTCATTTCTTCATTGATGTCAGGAAGGAAGCCTGCAGGCTGGATTAAGTCAAGTGCCACATCGTCATTGACTGGCCAAGGAAGCTTGTTTGCAATGGCTGTCGAGTCATCAAAGACGGTCTTATTCTGGTCATGATAAATCTTCTTGAACGGCTTTGAGTCCTGATAAAGTGAGGAGGTCTCAACACCACGAACAATATATACAACACCATCAACGACGATGGCATTACCAGGAACATATTGAGCAATGGCTTCTCTAAGAGAATAAGACGGATTGGAAGATGTGACATTTGTGAAGTAGTCACGCTTGCCAGTCGTATTCAAGTCAAGGCTTAGTACGTTTACAGGCATGTTGGCATTTGGAGTAAAGCGACTTGTTGCCCAGTAATTCAGAAGTTTGGTATTTAATACCTCCAGATAAAGGAGATACAGTTTGTTCCTGAATTTTTTGTTTGTGGCATTCTTCAATGCTTCACTATAGTCTTCGAGCTTACTGCTTAACTCAGCGTAACAACGCCTGTTGTTCTCATAGGCATTGTTTACTGCATCATTAACCTTGCCGTCATATACCGTATCTCGTAATAACTGAGAAAGTTCAACTCTCAGTTCTTTGCTGAGGGGCTTTGAACAGTAGTCGTTGAATCGCTCATACATGGTTCCGGCTTCATCACCCAATTTCTGATCGGGGCTGATAGTGACATTGTTCATATCAAAGACTTGCAGATGGCCGCCAACTGAATCAATATGGAATGTTGTGTAGTAATCGACTACTTTTTGCTTCAAACTGCCTCCATGTGCTCCATCGGTGAAAACGCCAAAAGCACGGACTAAGAAGGAATCGACATGACGTTGTATTACCTGTGGACTCTGTAAATCCACGGAAGGAACATGTACAGGTCTGCTGATAATCTTCTCAATAGGACTGAATAGTGTCCTGAGTCCAATCGCATCAGAACTACAGAGAGTGATACAGGCACTCCTGACTTTGTTGTTACGTCCACTACGACCGGCACGCTGCTTGTAGTTGGCTGGCATAGGTGGAACAGAACTGAGCATGACAACCTCTAAGTTACCAAGGTCAACACCCATTTCCATAGTAGTGGAACATGCTAAAATGTTGATAGCATGGTTCTTGAAATCTCCTTGCAGCTCACGGGCTACATCCTTATCGACCTGGGCAGTATGCTCTGCTTGTATAAACAGGTTTGGTACAAGGTGAATTTCTTCAAGATGGTATGTGAAGACTCCATTTTCTCCCCATAAATGGTTATCCCAAAGGAGCTTCCTGTTTGTCTTAGCCCATTCGTCCAGAAGTTCTTTATTTGCTTCCTGCTTTTCATTGCCAGCATAGTAAGGGTAAGGTGCCCATGATGTTTCGTGTAGATCCTCATTCAGTTCAACAGGCTTACCAGCGGCAAGATAGGGTGAGAAACGCTTGAAATTGGTCTCGATTGGACGCAAGCATTTTGTATGTCGCTCCTCACCATCGTTTGTGGCATCACAGAGATAGACATCTTCGTACAGCTGGAAACTGAGATTCACAAGGTTAAAACGGCAAGCATCATCACGATCAGCATGCCATGCGCCTGTCTCATCAAGAGAAACAGAATCTTCAAGCAATTTGTTATTGGGGTCGTTGAGTGTGTCCCAAAATGCATTAACAACACCTTCTATTTCTGGAAAGCAGTTTGTCTGGGCATCTTTGAGAGTCATCGTACTGTCATCGCGCATGATCAATCCACATAGGTACCTGACAATACGGGAATTTGAAATTCTCCCTTGTTCGAGCTTTGGCTTGGTGACAGGACGACGACGGGGTTTCTCTGTTGCAAAACGGACACATCTGAATATGTCAATATCATTATTGCCTGGTATTCTAAGGAAGACAGACTGGTTGCTTCGAACGGTATAGTCCATAAACACCTGAATGAGGTTTCTCCAGTCGTTCTTGTCAATACCATTGGCAGGGTTGTCCATCAGCTCATTGAACCTCTCTACCTCCGGAGGAAGCTGAATGCTCTTCAACTGAGGATAGCAGGTATGGAACAGTCCTAATGTTTCTGGAGCAGCCGCTGAAGAAGGACGATTGGCGAGATACATGACCATGATGCTCTGCACATATCGGTCTATAATTTCCTGTGGAATGTTGCCATCCTTGTCTAATTCCTCACTATCTCCTGACCGTTTGATAAACAGTGA
>Ga0247608_10005172_pt1 | contig 14232 bp, 15 predicted proteins | sample 176DNAGHGlowgp2_FD_193490 | JGI IMG/M metagenome (GOLD analysis project Ga0247608, IMG submission 193490) | Sheep rumen microbial communities from Palmerston North, Manawatu-Wanganui, New Zealand - 1766 DNA GHGlow gp2 | ecosystem: Host-associated > Mammals > Digestive system > Stomach > Rumen ...
ACTGAAACATTGTGACTCGTGTGTTTTGCGAGTCAACTTTTTTCAGGGAAAGACAATATGAACGGATCAATGTTTGACATTCCCGTGGGAATAGTTATATTTGTGGGAAATTTCTAACAAATATAACAACATGCAAGAACAAGACGGCAAATACATCTTCGGCGTGGTGAAGGTGGGAGACAAAGGACAGATCGTCATTCCCCGCGACGCGCGCAAACTCTATGATATCAAGCCCGGCGACGCCCTGCTGCTGCTCGGGGACCAGAAAGGCATGGCCCTGCTGAAAACGGAAATCTTCCAGAGCGCCATCGACCAGGTCATGGAGGGCCTGCCGAAATGAGAAAACACTGGATTGACAACCTGCGCTGGGTGACTGTGCTCCTGGTGCTGTTCTACCACGTCATCTATTTCTATAACAACAAGGGGGTCTTCGGCGGCATCGGCGGTTTCGGTGACTATCCGCAGCATCCGCAGTACCAGGACGCGGTGATGTACATCCTCTACCCCTGGTTCATGCCGCTGCTGTTCCTGCTGGCCGGCATCAGCGCCCGGTACGCGCTGGAGAAGCACTCCGGGAAAGAATGGTTCAAGGCCCGCACGCGGAAACTCCTGGTTCCGGGCACCATCGGACTGTTCGTGTTCCACTGGATGGTCGGCTACTTCAACACCGTCGTGGCTGAAAGGGCGGGCGTCTTCGACGGCATGCCCGGGGCGGTCAAGTATGCCGTGATGGCCATCAGCGGCACGGGACCGCTCTGGTTCATCCAGGTGCTGTGGCTGCTCTGCCCGGTCCTGCTCCTGATCCGCGCCCTGGACAAGAAGGACCGGTTCTGGAACCGGTGCGGGAAAGCCAATATCGTAGTCATCATCCTGCTGGGCGTCCTGTTCTGGGCAGGCGAGCAGACGCTCGTCCGGAATCCGCGCCCGGACAGCCTGGACGGCCTGCTCAACCTGTACAAGCCGCTGTTCTACCTGGTTCCTTTCCTGCTGGGTTATTTCGTCTTCTCGCACGATGCGGTGCAGGAGAAGCTCGCGAAACAGTGGATTCCGCTGCTCGCCTGCGCCGCCGTATCCGGCGTCGTCCTGGTCGTCACCACCTTCGGGCAGGACGACACCTCGCCGCAATACCTGGCCAGCCCGCTCAACTGCCTGTACGGCTGGCTGATGTGCCTGGCGATGATGGCCTGGTTCAAGGCCCGCTTCGACAGGACGGGCCCCTTCGCCGCTTATATGACGCGCAGCAGCTACGGCATCTATATCGTCCACTACCTGGTCGTGGCAAGCCTCGGTTATATGATGAAGGTCCATACCCAGCTGCCGCCGCCGGCCATGTATGCCATTTTGACAGCAGCCGTGTTCACGCTGTCCCCCCTGCTGTACGAACTCCTGCGCCGCATCCCCTTCGTCCGTTGGGCCGTGCTAGGCGAAAAATAATGGGATTCTGCCGGAACTTTCCTATCTTTGCGACGCAAATCAAGACAGGATAGCATGGATAAGATTAAGATGACCGTCCCCCTCGTCGAGATGGACGGCGACGAGATGACCCGGATTCTCTGGAAGATGATCAAGGATGAGCTCATCCTGCCGTTCGTGGACCTCAAGACGGAGTATTACGACCTCGGGCTTCCCAAGCGGGACGAGACCGGCGACCAGATTACGATAGACGCCGCCCTGGCCTGCAAGAAATACGGCGTGGGCGTGAAATGCGCCACCATCACCCCCAACGCCCAGCGGATGACGGAATACAAGCTCCACCAGATGTGGAAGAGCCCCAACGGCACCCTCCGCTCCATCCTGGACGGCACGGTCTTCCGCGCCCCTATCACCATCCCGTCCATCCATCCGGTGGTGAAGAACTGGGAGAAGCCCATCACCATCGCCCGTCACGCCTACGGCGACGTGTACAAGAGCGTGGAACTGCGGACCGACTGCCCCGGCACGGCGAAATTGGTGTTCGACGGCGAGGACGGCAGCCACAAAGAGGTGGTGATCCAGGAATTCAAGGGCCCTGGCGTCATACAGGGCATGCACAATACGGACAAATCCATCCGCTCCTTCGCCCACGCCTGCTTCCAGTACGCTACGGACACCCGGCAGGACCTCTGGTTCGCCACCAAGGACACCATCTCCAAGACCTACGACGCCCGTTTCCGGGAGATCTTCGACGAGGTGTACCCGGAGTACAAGGCCCGCTTCGAGGAGCTGGGAATCACCTACTTCTACACCTTGATCGACGATGCGGTGGCCCGCGTGATCCGCAGCAAAGGCGGTTTCATCTGGGCCTGCAAGAACTACGACGGCGACGTGATGAGCGACATGGTCTCCACGGCTTTCGGCTCCCTGGCGATGATGACCAGCGTGCTCGTGAGCCCCGACGGGAACTACGAATACGAAGCCGCCCACGGCACGGTGACCCGCCATTACTACCGCTATCTGCAGGGAGAGGAGACCTCCACGAACCCAATGGCCACCATCTTCGCCTGGAGCGGAGCGCTCCGCCAGCGGGGCCTGAAGGACGGCCTGAAGGACCTGGCCGGATTCGCCGACGCGCTGGAGGCCGCCTGCTTCGACACCCTGGCCGAAGGCATCGCCACCAAGGACCTCGTGAACCTGATGGAGGGCGTCACCCCCACGCCGGTCGGCTCCGCCCGCTTCATCGCGGCCATCCGCGAACGCCTTGAAAAACGGCTCGCCTGACCGGTCCCGGCCCCGGCCTGCAACGGACGGCTCGCTTTTTGCATCTTATAATCCGGATACGTCCAGAAAGACACACAATACAATATCATTATAGGTATGAAAAAGATTGTTACCCTTCTTTCCGCAGCCCTCGTGCTGCTCGCCAGCGCCCCTGCTTTTGCGCAGGCTTCCATCGGCGCCGGTTATCTCAGTTCCGTCAATGTTAACAAATCGGGTAAAACGAGCGAAGCATTGAATGGTTTTTATGCAGGTGTTGGTTTCACCGTGCCTGTTACCGCGGGTATTAACTTCACTCCTGGTGTATACTACGGTTACATCACCAAGAGCAATGCTTCCAGCATTGGCACCATCGCATCTGCTACGGGCAGACTGCAAGAGCATTATGTCAATATCCCCCTGCATTTCAGCTACGGCATTGAACTTAGCGATGGTTTTAGTTTGTTTGCATATGCCGGCCCTAGCGCTTCGCTTGGCCTCGCCTCGACCTATACGCTGAGCGGCAACGTCGCCGGTATCGGTGGCTCTAGCAAAACCGACAACTACAAAGACGGCTCGAACTATAATCGCTTTGATGTCATGCTCGGCGCCGGCGTCGGCCTCGAGTTCAATGACATGATCCGTTTCCAGGTCGGTTACGACTGGGGCATGCTGAACCGGTACAACTCCAACAACATTAACGTCCACCGCAACCAGCTCACCGCTGGCGTGGCGTTCCTCTTCTAGAAACTTCGGTTTCATTTACAAGACGAAGCGTCCGGAATCCTTTCCGGGCGCTTCCTTTTTTTTGCTATCTTTGCAGGACACCGAATAACCAATCCTGTTTTCAATGAATATGAAAAAGATCATTACCCTTGTTTCCGCAGCTCTCGTACTGCTCGCCAGCATCCCCGCGAATGCGCAGGGTTCCTTCGGCGCCGGCTACCTCTCTTCGACCGTGGTCTCGAAGACCGGCAGCTCATCTTCCGAGAGCACGCCGATGAACGGCTTCTACGCCGGTATCGGCTACACCGTTCCCATTGCCGGCGCCCTCAACCTCACGCCGGGCCTTTACTACGGTTTTGCCACCAAGGACGTCGCCCTTGGCAAGCGCCAGGATCATTACATCAATGTTCCCCTGCACTTCAGCATCGGCTTCGGAACCACCCGCGACCTCCGTCTTTTCGTATACGGCGGTCCCAACATCTCCTACACGCTGGCTTCCAAGGCGATTGCGAACCAGACTTCCATCGACCTGCTCGGAGACAACGCGAAGCGGCTGGATGTCCTGCTCGGCGGCGGCATCGGCATCGAGTTCATCGAGACCTTCCGCGTGAATATCGGCTATGACTTCGGGATGCTGAACCACGCCGGCTCCAACAACTACACGGTCAAGCGCAACCAGCTGACCGTCGGCGCAGCCATCATCTTCTAGGGACTTCGGTCTCCTTATACAAGACGAAGAGGCTGACTGAAAAGAGATTCTTCTGCAGGTTGCACCTGCCTCAGAATGACACCAGTCTGTCATGCTGAGCAAAGCGAAGCATCTTTTTAGTCAGCCGCCTCATTTTTTGATATCGGAATTATTGCCTATCTTTGCAAACCGCAAAACGGAGGTGTGGCCGAGTGGTCGATGGCGGCAGTCTTGAAAACTGTTGAACGGCAACGTTCCGGGGGTTCGAATCCCTCCGCCTCCGCTTCTTTTATTTCCCCTTCTCCTTCTCCTTCTCCTTTTCCTCGTCCTTCGCGAAGAACTTCCACTGGAAGAGCACAAGGTAGAAGGCGCCGACCGTGACGCAGGAATCCGCGAAATTGAACACCGGACTGAAGAAGATCACACGTTCACCCTCCCGGATGATCGGGAAGAAGAACATATCCACCACTTTGCCGAACATAAAGGGCGCATAGTCCCAGATCAGGCCGTAGAACAGGCTGTCGATGATGTTCCCGACAGCACCGGCCGTAATCAGCGTCAGGCCGACCAGCACGCCCTTGGGCGCCGTACCCTTCCTGATGAGGGACGAGATCCACCAGATCAGGGCCCCGCTGAGCACGATGCGGAACAGCGACAGGAGGAACTTGCCCACCTGGCCGCCGAAGGCCATCCCGAAGGCCATCCCCTCGTTCTCCACGAAACACAGGCGGAACCACTGCCCGATCACGTAGATCTGCTGACCCAGCTCCATGTTCGTCTTGACCAGGTATTTGATTACCTGGTCGATAACCACGAGCAGGATGCCCAGCAGCAGGAGCCGCTTGCCTTGGGACAGCTTCATATCCCTAGTTCTTGCCCTGCTTGGCGAGCATCTCCTTGGCCTCGACGGTCAGGGTGGCGTGCGGGACCAGGCGAAGGCGCTCCTTGGGGATGAGCTTGCCGGTCACGCGGCAGATGCCGTAGGTCTTGTTCTCGATGCGCGCCAGGGCGCCTTCCAGGTTCTGGATGAACTTGTACTGGCGCTGGGCCATCTGGCTGGCTTCTTCCTTGGACAACTGGAAGGCACCGTCGTCCTCGACCGTACGGAAAGAAGGTGTCGTGTCTTCGATATCATTGGTACCGTTGTGCATCACGACCTGACGGAGTGTGTTGTACTCAGCCTTGGCCTTGGCGAGTTTCTCTTCAATGATGGCCTTGAACTCGGCGAGTTCGGCATCGGAGTAACGGGTCTTGGCGACCTGCGGCTCTGAAGGAGTAACTTTTTCCATATCGTTAATTGTTTTGTGTGTGTTTGCTGACTTGGATGCGCAGGGTGCCGTTGCCCCATTCGAGCGCGGCGGCGTCCTGCGGCGCCTCTTCGGTCCCCTTCAGTTCGAGGGAGACGGAAAGGGTCTGGGCGGCGACGTAGTCCGCATACTCGGCAAGCGCGTCGCGGATCTCCTCCGCGACGGCGCCGTCGGCATACAGGACGGTGCGGATCCGGTCCGTGACCTCGAAGCCGCTTTCCTTGCGGAGGGTCTGGATCGGGTGGATGAGTTCACGGGCGACACCCTCGCGGATGAGTTCCGGCGTCTGGACGATGTCCAGGGCCAGCGTCAGCGTCCCTTCGGTGGCGACGAGCCAGCCCGGCATGTCTTCGGAGCTGATCTCGTAGTCGCCCTTGGCGAGGGTGACGTCGCCGGACGGCAGGTGCAGGACGTACTCGCCCTCCGCCCGCTCGATGGCGGCGATCTCCTCCTGTGAGAGGGTGCCGAACGCGGCGGCGATCTCCTTCATCTGCTTGCCGTAGATCTTGCCGAGCGTCTTGAAGTTCGGCTTGATCTTCTTGGTGATGAGCCCCACCGTGTCGTGCAGGAACTCGATCTGCTTGACGTTCACCTCGGTCAGGAAGATGTCGCTGACGCGCTGGATGTGCTCCTTGACCGTGTCGTCGAGCACCGGCACGAGCACCTTGGCGAGCGGCTTGCGGACGTTGATGCCCACTTTCTTCCGCAGGGCGAGCACCATCGAGGAGGCTTTCTGGGCGAAGCCCATGCTCTCCTCCAGGCCCTCGTCCACGAGGCAGGCGTCATAGGACGGCATCGGACGGTAGTGCACGGAGTCGGACTCCGGCACGAGGTCCAGCCACAGGCGCTCCATGAAGAACGGGGCGATGGGCGCTCCCATCAGGGCCACGCCCTTCAGCACCTCGTAGAGGGTCTGGTAGGCGGACAGCTTGTCCTCCGTCATCCCGGCGCCCCACAGGCGCTTCTTGTTCAGACGGATGTACCAGTTGGACAGGTCGTCGCACACGAAATCCTGCACCAGGCGGCCCGCCGTAGTGATGTCGTAGTCTTCGTAAGCGGCCACCACCCCCTTCACGAGGGTGTTCAGGCGGCTGATGATCCAGCGGTCGAACATCGGCCGGTGCTCGTAGGGCACCGCCTCCGCGGCCGGATCGAAACGGTCGATGTTGGCGTACAGGGCGAACACCGAGTAGGAGTTGTACAGGGTGCCGAAGAACTTGCGGCGGACCTCCTCCACCCCGGCCTCGTCGAACTTGAGGTTGTCCCAGGGCTGGGAGTTGGTCATCATATACCAGCGGAGGGCGTCCGGGCCGTACTTGTCCATCGCCTGGAAGGGATCGACGGCATTGCCGAGGCGCTTGCTCATCTTCTCGCCCTTCTTGTCGAGCACGAGGCCGTTGGAGATCACGCGGCGGAAAGCCGGCGTGCCGCTGACCATCGTATGGATGGCGTGCAGGGTGTAGAACCACCCGCGCGTCTGGTCCACGCCCTCGGCGATGAAGTCCGCCGTGCAGCCGAAGTCGGGGCTGTCGATGCCGCGCAGGCCCGTCTGGGCATACGGCATCGCGCCGGAGTCGAACCACACGTCGATGAGGTCGGTCTCGCGTGTCATCTTCCGGCCGGTCGGGCTGACCAGGAAGATCTCGTCCACGTAGGGACGGTGGAGGTCGATGCGGTCGTAGTTCTCCTTGGACATGTCGGCGGGATCGAAGCCCTTGTCGCGCAGCGGGTTGGAGGCCATGAAGCCGGCGGCGACGGCCTTGTCGATCTCGTCATAGAGCTCCTTCACGGAACCGATGCAGATCTCCTCGCGGCCGTCGGCGGTGCGCCAGACGGGCAGCGGGGTGCCCCAGTAGCGGCTGCGGCTGAGGTTCCAGTCCTGAATGTTCTCCAGCCATTTACCGAAGCGGCCCGTGCCGGTGGATTCCGGCTTCCAGGCGATCTCACCGTTGAGGGCCATCATCTGCTCGCGGACGGCCGTGGTCCGGATGAACCAGCTGTCCAGCGGATAATAGAGGACGGGCTTGTCGGTGCGCCAGCAGTGCGGGTAGGAGTGGACGTGCTTCTCGATCCGGAAAGCCTTTCCGGCGGCCTTGAGCATCACGCAGAGGTCGATGTCGAGGGTCGGGGCGTCCGGGGCGAGACTGCTGTCGTAGGCGTTCTTCACATAGCGGCCGGCCCACTCGGCGTAGTCCGGGCTCACGTGCGTGGCGACGTACTGCGGGTCGAGGTCCTCGAGGCGGCAGAAACGGCCCTGCAGGTCCACCTGGGCCTGCGGGTCCCCGGCACGGTCGATCACCTGCAGGGCGGCGATGCCCGCGGCGCGGGCCACCCGGGCGTCGTCGGCGCCGAAGGTCGGCGCGATGTGGACGATGCCCGTACCCTCATCGGTGCTGACGTAGTCGCCCGCGATGACGCGGAAAGCGTCGCCGTCCGGACGGAACCAGGGGATCAGCTGCTCGTAGCGCAGCCCCACCAGTTCGCGGCCCTTCACGCTGCCGGGCAGGACCTCGAAAGGGACCTTGCCATTGAAAAGGCTGCCGACGAGCGCTTCCGCGACGATGTAAGTCGCGGGGGCGCCGGTGTAGGGGTTCGCGGAACGGACCTTGACGTAGTCGATATTGGGGCCGACGCAGAGCGCCGTGTTGGAGGCGAGGGTCCAGGGGGTGGTGGTCCAGGCGAGGATGTAGAGGTCTTCTTCGCCCAGGACCTTGAACTGCACCGTGCAGGTCGTGTCCTTGACGTCGCGGTAGCAGCCCGGCTGGTTGAGCTCGTGCGTGCTCAGGCCCGTGCCGGCGGCCGGGGAATACGGCTGGATGCTCTTGCCCTTGTAGAGCAGGCCCTTGCCGTAGATGTCCTTGAGCAGGAACCACAGCGTCTCGATATAGCGGTTGTCGTAGGTGACGTACGGGTCGTCCATGTCCACCCAGTAGCCGATGCGCTCGGTCAGGCTCCTCCACTCGGCGGTGTATTTCATCACCTCCTCGCGGCAGGTGCGGTTGTAGTCGGCCACGGAGATCTTACTGCCGATGTCTTCCTTGGTGATGCCGAGTTTCTTCTCGACGCCCAGTTCGACCGGCAGGCCGTGGGTATCCCAGCCCGCGCGGCGGCGCACCTTGAAGCCCGCCTGCGTCTTGTAGCGGCAGACGGCGTCCTTGATGGAGCGCGCCATCACGTGGTGGATGCCCGGCATGCCGTTGGCGGAGGGCGGTCCTTCGAAGAAAATGAACTCCGGAGCGCCTTCCCGGACGGCGAGCGACTTCTCGAACGCGTGCATCTTCTTCCATCGCTGAAGCACTTCTTCTCCCACGGCGACGAGATCCAGTCCGCTATATTCTTTGAATGTCATTTTTTTTGCCTAATTTTGCATTTGTATTATAGCCTGCAAATTTAACGATTTCTGCACATTTAACAAAAAAAGGATATGGCTATTCTCGACATTGTCCTCCTGCTCTGCTTCATCCCGGCGATCGTCACCGGCATCTCGAAGGGTTTCGTCAAGCAGGTCATCGATTTCGTGGCGATCCTGCTCGCCGCCTGGGCCGCGTTCCGCTTCTCCACGGTGCTCGCCGGATGGCTGGGCACCTATGTGACCCTCGACGAGACCGTACTGAAGGTGATCTGCTTCGTGCTGATCGCCATCGTGGTCGCCCTCGTCCTGAACCTGGTCGGCACGCTGATCACCAAGGCCCTCCAGAAACTCTCGCTGGGCTTTTTCAACCGCCTGCTCGGCATGGTCTTCGGCGTCCTGAAGGTCGGACTGATCCTCGGCCTGGTCATCCTACTGTTCGAGTCGCTCAACAGCACCCTGAACATCGTCAAGCCCGAGGCGACCGAGAACGCCGTGGTGTACAACGCCCTCAAGGACGTCGCCAACGCCATCTTCCCCATCCTGAAATCCTTCGTCACGGGCGGGACCGACGCCGCCGGTGCGGCCGCCGCCGCGACCGACGCCCTTTCCGGGAATGTCTAGGATCCTGCTCATCGAAACGTCGACCGCGCTGTGCTCGGTGGCCCTCGCCGTCGACGGCGGAATCGCCGCCTCGCGCGAGAGCGACCAGCCCCGTTCGCACGCCGCGATGACCGCCCCCTTCATCAAGGAACTGCTGGACAGTTGCGGGATGCTCGCCCCGGACCTCGACGCCGTGTGTGTCAGCGCCGGACCGGGCTCCTACACCGGCCTGCGCGTGGGCGTGTCCACGGCCAAGGGTATCTGTTTCGCCGCCGGGGTTCCCCTGCTGAGCGTCGGCACCCTCGAGGTGCTGGTCAGCCAGGCCCGCGCGGGCGGCCTGATTCCGGAGGGCTGCCGCTACGTCATCCCGCTGCTCGACGCCCGCCGGATGGAGGTCTATACCGCCGTCTTCACCCCCGAGGGGGAAAGGCTGACCGAGGTGGAGCCGCGCGTGATCGACGGGGAGAGTTTCCGCAAGGAGCGGTCCGAGGGGCCGGTGCTGTTCATCGGCGACGGAGCCGCGAAATGCAGCGAGGTCCTGGCCGGGGACGGCGCCCGCTTCGTCCAGACCTTCCCGCACGCCGCCGCGATGCTGCAGCCCGCGCTGCGGGAGTTCGAGGCGGGGCGTTTCCGGGACACCGCGTATTTCGAGCCTTTCTACCTGAAGGATTTCGTGGCGACGGTCAGCCGCCGGAAACTCTTTTGATTTTCAAGGGTTTTTGCGTATCTTTGGAATATGGACTGGGAGTTTCTCATCCCCCTGCTGATGTTCGCCTTCCCGGTGGTCATCGCCCTGCTTGACAAGCGCGCCAGGCAGAAACGTGCCGCGTCCCCTTCTTTCCCGAAGCCTACCGCCAGGGAGCAAGTGTCCCGGGAGTTTGCCCCTGAGGCTGCCGGCGGGGTTGCCCCGGAAAACCGTAGCCACCCTCGGCTCCGTAAGAGGGAGGGGCCCGCTGACGAAGTCAGTGGGAGGGGTCCTGCGCAGCAGGACGTTTTCGGGGGCAACCCTGCCGGCAGCCAGGAGTTTGGACAAGAGGGAATCCGGGCCGTCCACAAAAACGGGCCGCAGGAAGCCCCGGAGCCGGTCCAGCCGGCGGACAAACTGAAAATCGACAAGAAAAAACTGATCATATATTCGGAAATACTCAAGCCCAAATTTGACGCTTAATCCGAAAATTATTATATTTGCAAACACATTCATGAGGGTTCTGCCATGACGGCAGGACTCCTTTTTAGTTGACCGAACCAAAAACACATTATGGCAGACGTACATTACATGAGCCAGGAAGGGCTGGACAAGCTCAAGAAAGAACTCGCCGAGGCGCTCGCACAGCGCCCCGTCATCTCCGCGGCCATCGCGGAGGCCCGCGAGAAAGGCGACCTCTCGGAAAATGCCGAATACGAATCGGCCCGCGAGGCGCAGGGCCTGCTTGAACTCAAGATTGCGAAACTTCAGAACCAGGTCATCAACGCAAAGGTCCTGGACAGCTCCCAGCTGAACACCGACCAGGTCCAGATGCTCAATACGGTCAAGGTGGAGAACCTGACCAGCCACCGGGAAATGCAGTTCACCATCGTTGGCGAAAGCGAAGCGGACTTCTCCAAGGGCAAGCTCGCCGCCACCACCCCGATCGGCAAGGCCCTGATCGGCCACCGCAAAGGCGAAACCGTGGAGGCGAAAGTCCCCTCCGGCATCATCAAGTTCAAAATCCTGGATATCACATTCTGATGGCCACCATTTTTACCCGCATCGCCCAAGGCGAGATCCCGTCCTACAAAGTGGCGGAGAATGAAGACTACTACGCCTTCCTGGACATCAGTCCCCTGGCACCCGGCCACACCCTCGTCATCCCCAAGAAAGTGGAGGACGACTACATCTTCCACCTGGACGAGCCCGTCTATGCCGGTCTCTGGGCATTCGCCCGGAAGGTCGCGACGGCGCTGAAAGCCGCCGTGCCGTGCAAGCGCGTCGGCGTGGCCGTGCTCGGGATGGAAGTCCCGCACACCCACATCCACCTGGTCCCCCTCCAGACCGAGGGCGACCTGGATTTCCGCAAGGAGCGTCCTGCCGTGACGCCGGAACAGATGGCGCAAATCGCCGCCGCAATCCTCTCCGAGTATGAAAAATTGCAATAAGCTCTTCGCCCTCGCTCTGGCCGCGCTTGCGCTGGCCGCCTGTGGCGAGAAAGCATCCATCCGGGGCACCCTGGCCGACGGCGCCGAGAAGAACGTCATCGTCAAGCAGCTGGACATCAACGTCTACCGCAGCATCGACACCCTCAAGACGGGCAAGGACGGCTCATTCCGCTACAGCCTGGACGTCAAGAAAGGGCAGCCGGAGTTCATCTACCTGTTCTACGGGGACACCCGCATCGCCGCCCTGCTGCTGGAAGCCGGGGAGACCGCGGTCGTAAAGGCCGATACCCTCGGCCGCTACAGCGTCGAAGGCTCCAAGGGATCCGCCGACCTGGCCGTCGTGGACAAGGCCTACGCCGACTTCATCGCCGCGCTGGAGGCCCATCGCGACACCCCGACCGAAATGACGCGCGACTACATCAAGCATTACCGCGAGAGCGTCCGGTACGTGATGGAGCATCCCTATTCGCTGACCACAGTCCCCGTGTTCTTCGAGTATCTGGGCGAGGCCCCCATCTTCTCCCAGGCCACGGACGGCATCCTCTTCCGCAAGGGCGCCGATTCGCTGAAGACCGTCTATCCCGACTCCCGCTACGTCAAGGCCCTGGAGAAGGAAGCCGAGCGCCGGATGCGTTACCTCGAGCTCGACACTCAGCTCCAGAGCGCGCCGCAGAACAGCTTCCCCAACATCGTCCTGCCGGACATCAAGGGGGAAAGACGCGCGCTGAACGAGGTGGACGCCAAAGTAATCCTGGTCCATTTCTGGGACCTCAGCGACGCGGCGCAGAAAATGATGAGCATCGACATGCTGCTGCCGCTCTATCAGGATTTCCACAAGCGCGGCCTGGAGATCTACTCCGTGTGCGTGACGCCGGACAAGCCCGAATGGGCGTCCGTCGTGCTGGCCCAGAAGCTGCCGTGGATCAATGTGAACGACGGACTGGGCGGAGCCTCCCCCGCCGTCATCGCCTATAACGTGACTTCCCTGCCCAACTCCTTCCTGATCGTGGACGGCGAACTGAGTACGACGCCGATTTCCGGCATCGACGCCCTGTGGAAGGAACTGTCGAAGATGCTCCGCTAGGCCTTTCCGGCCAGCAGGGCCCGGCAGACGGCCTCGTCCGCTGCCAGCTGGGTCTTCAGACCCTCCAGATTTTCAAAGCGCTTCCCGTCCCGGAGGCGCTTTTTGAAATGCAGCCGCAGGTCGAGGCCGTAGATGTCCTCGTGGAAGTCGAAGATGTTCGTCTCGATGATGTCGCCGACGTTGGTCATGCCCCAGAACCGCTGCCCGGCGACCTCGACTTCCGTCAGGTAGACGCCGCGCGCGGGAATCATCTTCAGCGGGTCGTACAGGCGCAGGTTGGCAGTCGGGAAGCCCAGGGTGCGGCCCAGCTGCTTTCCGCCCACCACGACGCCCCGCAGGGTGTAGGCGTAGCCCAGCATCGCATCCGCTGCCTCCACGTCCCCTTTGTCCAGCGCCTCCCGGATCTTCGTCGAACTCACCACCACCCCGGTGGTCCCGGCTTCGTTGCGCGGCAGCCAGCCCCCGAAAACGTCCGGCGATGCCGGACCCCTCCCACTGACTTCGTCAGCGGGCCCCTCACTCTTACGGAGCCGAGGGTGGCTACGGTTTTCGGAGGCTGCTGCCGTCTCCACTGCGCCCGTGACCACCGGGGGGACGACCAGCACCTCCAGGCCGAGGGATTCGGCGATGGGGGCAATCCGGTCAGGGGTCAAGCGGTCCGAACCGAAGCGGTTGTCGTATCCGAGCACGAGGCCGTCGGCATCGAAGCGGCCGATCAGCACGTCGTAGATGTATTCGGAGGCCGTCAGCCGGGCGAAGGCGCGGTCGAACGGGAGGGTCTCCACCCGGTCCACGCCCAGTTCATACAGCATCGCCTCCTTCTCCTCCGCCGAAGTCAGCAGGCGCAGGCTGCGCGCGTCCTGCTGCAGGACGGCGCGGGGATGCTGCGCGAACGTGACGACGACCGCCTCCCCGCCCGTACGGCGGGCGAAGGAGACGAGCGCCTCAACGACACGACGGTGCCCGAGATGGACACCGTCGAAAAAACCTGTGGCGATTACAGCCATTTCACAAGCGGGAAGTCCTGCCGGTGCGGGAGGCAAGGGTTCTTCGGGAAGACACGCTTGCCGACCTGGTACATACCCGTATGCTCCGGCAACACCTCCGCCTCGAAGGTCGCAAGGCTGCCTTCGACCTTCGTCAGCGCCATTTCAGAAACGCCCTGAATGTGCAGTTCGCCCTTGGCGTCCGCCGTGGTGAACACGACCTCGACGCCGATGTCCTCCGGACGGATGCGGCCCAGGTCGAGCACGACCTTGCTCTTGAGCATGTCGTTCTGCGACAGGACGTAGGAAGCGTCCGGCTGCGAGCAGGACACGACGCGGATGTTGCCCCACTCCACCTGCATCATCCGCTTCCAGGCGGAAATCTCGCGGGCGAGTTTGAAGTCATCCTGGCACATCTGCGTGAAGCGCTCGTACTGAGGCAGATAGTACTGGTTACAATAATCGGTGAGCATGCGGTTGGTGGTGAAGTTGCAGGCCACCTGCGCAATCGTGTTCTTGATGTAGCCGACCCACACGGGCGACAGGCCGGAAGCGGCGTCCACGTCGTAGTAGGCGGGCGCGATCTCGGTTTCGATCGTGGCGTAAATCGTCGCGGAATCCAATTCGTTCTGGTAGTTCTGGTCCTCGTAGGTCCGCTTCTGCGGCAGGGCCCAGCCGGC
>Ga0247608_10005174_pt1 | contig 14223 bp, 6 predicted proteins | sample 176DNAGHGlowgp2_FD_193490 | JGI IMG/M metagenome (GOLD analysis project Ga0247608, IMG submission 193490) | Sheep rumen microbial communities from Palmerston North, Manawatu-Wanganui, New Zealand - 1766 DNA GHGlow gp2 | ecosystem: Host-associated > Mammals > Digestive system > Stomach > Rumen ...
GTCTTCCTCGTTTGTTTTCTTTCAACAGGGAGATAAGATAGGGTCATCCAACTTTTTCTTCTCAATTCCTTTGGAGATTCAAAATTAATTCTTATCTTTGCAACATCGCTTGTTAGCCCTTAGGGGTAAAGCGGGCGGTCTTATTTTATGAGAAAGACGTTTTCGAACGTCTGTCGTTGTGCTCCACGAATCTCGCAAATTCCCAAGCCACAGCAGACAGATGACAACGAAGCGTCACGTAGTGCGTTACTATATACCTCAAATTTATAGTCCGTGCTGGCGTGGGCTAACTGGCGTTGTCTATCCTGTGTGGCGAGGCAATGCGAGAGCCTGTGGAGCCAGGATGGACAGAAGAACAGACACCTACGCCTTTTTTGTATCATAAGTTCTGTTAAGACTTGCTATTGTTAGCCGAATCAGAGGTGTTTATAGGCAAGTAAATGTACTGCTGTGCATATAAACAAAACTATAATAATATGAAACAAGAAAATTTGTCTTTTCTACTCATTTTATTTTTGACTATGGTTGGATCAAATGTATTAGCAAATGATAATATAGTTGAAAATGAGGAGGAAGATATTATCACCTTCGCTGATAATAAAGTTAAGACTTTATGCGTTGCCAACTGGGACACAAATGGTGATAATGAATTGAGTAAATCTGAAGCTGCTGCAGTGACTGATATAGAAACGGTATTTCAGAATCAGGCTGAGATTACAAATTTTAGCGAATTCAAATATTTTATTGGAGTAACATCGATTGGTCAATATGCGTTATCGGGTTGCACTAAATTGTCCACCATAGAATTTCCTTCGAGTTTGCAGTCATTTGACAGATATGCATGTTATAATTCAGGCTTTGAAAATATTGTATTTCCTGATAATGTAACTTCAATTGGAAATAGTGCATTCCGAAATTGTACTGCCTTGTCAACCATTAAATTAGGGAAAAACTCTGTATCCTTTGGAAAGAACGTATTTAGATCTTGTTCAAATCTAACTTCTATAACTTTTGATGGTACAGAATGTCATTTTAATGGAGAAGATCCTTTTAGAGACTGTAATACTTTAACTACTGTAGTAATTACCGATTTGAGTGCCTGGTGTAAATCTTCCTTTGCTTATCCTAGTTCTAATCCGATATCTAAGACAAAGTCTTTGTCTTTGCGAACCTCAGACAACAACATATCAGTTATCAAGCACTTGGTAATCCCAGATGGTATTACTACAATAAACAGCTATGCATTTTATTTGTGCGAAAGCTTGAAATCAGTAGTAATACCAAGTAGCGTAACCAGCATCGGCTCTTTTCCTTTCACTGGATGTGAAAACCTTATCTCTGTAACAACAGATATGACTGAACCTGTGACAATTATTTCTACCACTTTCCCTAACCGTGCTAACATGATGCTTTATGTACCATTTGGTAGTAAGGATGTTTATGAAGCAATAAATTATTGGAAGGAATTTAAAGAAATTGTTGAAATGCCTTCATCGCTTAAGGATGGAGATGTCTTCACAGCAAAGACATCTGAAAATATTGACATGACTTTCAAGGTAATTAGTGTGTCAGACAAAACATGTCAAGTGGGTAATGGAAATGGAACTGCAGCAATTTCAACGAGTTATGAAGGCAATGTAACTATTCCATCTATTGTATATGGTTATAGTGTAATAAATATTGGCTATAGATCTTTTAGAAGAACTGATATAACTTCAGTTGTGATTCCTAATGGAATTGAATCTATCGATGCAGAAGCATTTGAACAATGTTATAAACTTACTTCAGTTGTTATTCCTGATGGAGTAAAAACAATTCGTGATGAAGCGTTTAAAACATGTACTGCGCTTGAACATGTGGAAATTGCAGGAAGTGTTCAAAATATATTCAGCGAAGTATTTAAGAATTGTTCAAAACTTCATACCGTAGAATTCAAAGATGGTATCAAAGCTCTCGGTTCTTCAATGTTCGAAAAATGTACAAATTTAACATCCGTAGTTTTACCTAATAGTATCGAATCTATAGGTTGGGGAACTTTTAATGGTTGCTCTAGTCTGTCAGAGATTACTTTACCACAGGGAACATCATTCATTGGCTCTTCTGCTTTCTGGGGATGTACAGCGTTGTCATTCATAGAGATTCCATCTGCAATAAAGACTATTGAGAATTCTGTATTCTCTGGTTGTACTAAACTTTCATCTATTGTGATTCCAGAAGGTATAACCACGATTGGAGGAGGTGCGTTCTCTGGTTGTACAAATTTGTTGTCCATAGATTTTCCCAGTACGTTAGAGTCAATAGGAAGCCAGGCTTTTGAAAATACTAAATGGTTTGAGAGTCAGCCAGATGGCGTCGTTTATATAAAAAAGATTGCCTATTGCTATAAAGGAACAATGTCTGAGAATACAATTATAACAATTGCAGAAGGAACAATAGGAGTTTCTCCAGATGCATTCAGGTCTTTAAGTAATCTTGTCGAAGTTGATATTCCAGCAAGTGTAACTTCTATAGGGAGTTGGTGCTTTAATGGTTGTTCTAATTTAAAAAAAGTAAAAATCTTAATGACAACCCCATTAGCGATTGATGCTGGAACTTTTTCTAATCGAGAGAATGCATTTTTATATGTGCCTGATGGCTGTGTTGATATTTACCTTAAAGCTAATGTTTGGAAAGAATTTCTATGTATTAAGCAATTGTCAGACCCAGAGATGTTTAGTGGGGGTAATGGAACCGAATCTGATCCATATCTTATTAATACAGTAGGAGATGTGAGAGTACTGGCTAAAAATGTTAATAACGGAACTAGTTATCAAGGTATATTCTTCAAAGTTAATAAACCTGAAATAGATTTCAGTGGAGTTACATACACCGCCATCGGTAAAGAGTCACAGCAGTTCGGTGGCTATTTCGACGGTAACAGGGTGAACATCAAGAACTTGTTAGCTACTAATGGTCTTTTTGGCTATATGTCCAAAAACGGCACCATCACAAATGTTACCATTGATGAGAGTTGTGAAATAAATGGGACTTCCCGTGATGCAGCTGGTATTGTTGGAGCAAGTAGGGGTACTATTTCAAACTGTATCAACAAGGCATCCGTGACAGCCAGCTATCATGTAGGTGGCATCTGTGGGGACAATATGGGAACCATCATCAACTGTAAGAACTATGGTGCCGTCACGGGAACCTATAGTGCAGGTATGGCAGGTGGTATTGCGGGGGATGTTGACAGCGGAAAGATCCTGAACAGTGAGAACTACGGAGATGTCAAGGGAGTTGCCTGCTGGATTGGCGGCATCGTTGGATTAGTGACTGGTAATAGCGACATCATAGATGGTTGTCTGAACCAAGGGGATGTTACTGGTACATATGATATAGGAGGCATTATTGGGTATTCTGATCCGACAGCAACTATAACCAACAACATGGTCACATCGTGTACTATTAAAGGTACATCTACCGACCCGATAGGTGCAGGTGCGATATCCTCAACAAGTACTGGCACTTTTTCCAATAATTTCTACTCAAAGGATGTTATCTTAAAAGTTGGAGATCAGACATATGATGGAAGTACTCCTCGTGGTGTTTGGGGAGAATATGATACATCTACTAGCAGTTATCTACCTAAAGATATCACAGAGAATTGTGGTGCCATATTACTCACCGAAGGTGATATAAATACTGATGGGCAGACGACGGCTCAGGATGCCTCGCTCGTGCTACAGCATGTTGCAGGTAAGACACCCCTTAACGACAATGTTAAGAAAGCTGCTGATGTGAATGGCGATGGCGAGGTGACGGCCCAGGATGCCTCGCTGATTCTACAGAAAGTGGCAGGAAAATAATAATAAGAATATGAAAAAAAGGAGTCTATTACTGGTTCTATGTGCTTTCTATGCATGTATGACTTATGCCTATAGTTTTGAAGAAGGCGGTATCTACTACAGCATCACATCGTCAGCAAACATGACGGTGTCGGTCACCTCTGGTACTGAGAAATATGAAGGCATTTGCCATATCCCAGAGTACGTTATTCATGAAGGAGAAACGTATTATGTCACTGGTATTTCTTCTAGTGCGTTTTCCGGCTGTACAGACCTTATCTCTGTTTCATTTGATTCTAACTCTTGTGTCAGTTCTATAGGTAGTTCTGCATTTTCTGGCTGTAATGGAATGTCGTCTATCACTATACCTGCGTCTGTAACAAGCATTGCTGGTTCTGCATTCTCCGGTTGTAAGACCTTAAGGACTGTCATTATCGAGGACTCTAAAACAACACTTTCATTGGGACAAGGTTCCATGAAAGGCTCCAACTATCCTCTATTTGCAGACTGTCCTTTGACAACATTCTACTGGGGCAGACCACTAAGTTACAGCACTAATTACGGATTTTCGCCTATTTCCAACCAAATTTCATTAAATAATCTTACTATTGGCCCCAATGTAACCACCATTAGTGCCTATATGTTTTCTGGTCATCCAAAGACTACCATAGAACTGCCTGAAACGGTGACGGCACTCGGTGACCATGCCTTTGATGGTTTCACAAATCTGACATCCTTTACTATTCCAAAGAATATCACCTCTATTGGGGAATATGCCTTTGCCAATTGTACAGGACTGACATCCCTGACGATTCCTTCTTGGATCTCAACGATCAGCGTAGGTACTTTCCAAAATTGTACGGGACTGAAGTCGTTCGTCATACCAAACAATGTAACTTCTATCGGCAATTTTGCCTTCAACGGCTGTACGTCAATGACAGGTGTTGTCTTTGAGGAGGGCGATGAGGTTCTGACGTTGGGTTATAATAACTATCAATCTAGAAGTACCGAACCCGAGGGGCGTGGACTTTTCTTCGACTGTCCTTTGGTATCGACATTCATAGGGCGACCCCTGTCCTACAATACAAATGAAAGAAGCGGCTACTCCCCATTTGCACGGATTGAGACGCTGACAAAGGGACACTTTGGTAATCCCCTGAAGACAATACCATCCTACCTGTTCTATAACTGCAAGTCGCTGAAGACATTAGAATACAACCCCAACTGTGCACCTACCAGTGTGGAGAGTTACGCTTTCAGTGGTTGTAAGGCGATGACGGAGACAGACATCGTGCTGCCACAGTCCGTCGTGACCATTGGCGAAGGTGCTTTCAGCGGCTGCACCTCCTTGGAGGGCTACACTATCCCCAATCATGTGAAAACGGTAGGAGACTATGCCTTCCAGAACTGTGAGAAGATGAAAGCCGTTGTCATTAAACCGTCCGTCAAGTCTATCGGAAACGGTGCCTTCAACGGCTGCACGTCAATGACAGGTGTTGTCTTTGAGGAGGGCGATGAGGTCCTGACGTTGGGTTATAATAACTATCAATCTAGAAGTACCGAACCCGAGGGGCGTGGACTTTTCTTCGACTGTCCTTTGGTATCGACATTCATAGGGCGACCCCTGTCCTACAGTACAAATGAAAGAAGCGGCTACTCCCCATTTGCACGGATTGAGACGCTGACAAAGGGACACCTCGGAAATCCCCTGAAGACAATACCGGATTACCTGTTCTATAATGTCAAGAATCTTAAAACAATAGTATATAATGAGAAATGCAAACTGGAATCAATAGGGAAATATGCTTTTGGCGACTGCAAGTCTCTTCCTACGCAGAAACTCCACAACACAATCACAGTCATCGATGAAGGAGCGTTCAGCAATTGTGTTTTGTTTACTGATTTCGATCTGCCAGAGAACCTTATGACAATAGGAAGCCATGCCTTCGAGAACTGCACGGGGTTGACTATGCTCAAGATTCCTGCCACCACAAAAAGTATCGGCAACTACGCATATAATGGATGTGACGGTCTTACGTCCGTTACCGTCAAATGGACAAAGCCTGTTACCATCTATTCTGAGACTTTCTCCAACAGGACTAATGCGGTACTCGAAGTACCGCATGGCAGCGTAGCTGACTATAAAGCAGCCAACTATTGGAAGGAATTCAAAGTGATTATAGAGATGGGCGAGGATCCTGTCTTTGTCCTGAAGGGTGATGTGAATGGCGACGGTGTGCTCTCTGCCCAGGATGCCTCCCTGATACTACAGAAGGTGGCAGGAAAGATTAAATGATAATCTATAATTATAATGATTATGAAAAAACAGTTATTATTATTCGTGTCTATGTTGTTGCCGATGGTGGCAATGGCAGATGACAGCGGTTCGTGTGGTACTAATGTAACATATACGTATGTGTCATCCACAAATACATTGACTATCCAGGGTAGTGGTGCAATGACTGATTATTATAGAAGTAGTGATGTACCTTGGCATTTTTATAGAACAGATATCAAAACAGTAGTTATTAAAGATGGTGTGACGAGCATCGGAAATTTTGCGTTCTCTGGCTGCACTGGTCTGACCTCCATCGAGATTCCCAACAGCGTGACGACCATTGGAAATTATGCGTTCTCTGGCTGCACTGGTCTGACCTCCATCGAGATTCCCAACAGCGTGACGAGCATTGGAGATGGTGCGTTCTATGGTTGCAGTGGTCTGACCTCAGTCATCATTCCCAACAGCGTGACGAGCATTAGAGATTGGGCGTTCTCTAATTGCACTGGTCTGACCTCAGTCATCATTCCCAACAGCGTGACGAGCATTGGATATGAAGCGTTCTATGGTTGCAGTGGTCTGACCTCCGTCACCATTCCCAACAGCGTGACGAGCATTGGAGGTTTAGCGTTCTCTGGTTGCAGTGGTCTGACCTCCATCACCATTCCCAACAGCGTGACGAGCATTGGCGTTCAGGCGTTCATTAATACAGCGTGGTATAACAATCAGCCTAATGGATTGATATATGCAGGTAAGGTGGCTTATAAATACAAAGGTACAATGCCAGACAATACAAGTATCACGATAAAAGAAGGTACGTTAGGAATTGCAGATGAAGCGTTCTCTAGTTGCAGTGGTCTGACCTCCATTGAGATTCCCAACAGCGTGACAAGCATTGGTGATCTTGCGTTCTCTGGTTGCAGTGGTCTGACCTCCATCGAGATTCCAAACAGCGTGACGAGCATTGGCATTGGTGCGTTCTATGATTGTAGTCGTCTGGTCTCGGTTACAGTAGAATTAGAAAGCCCTTTAACAATTGATAATTCGATTTTCTCCAACCGCGCAAACGCAACGCTTTATGTACCTTACGGTAGCACGGCAGCGTACGAGGCAGCTAATTATTGGAAAGAATTCAAAGAAATAATTGAAATGCCAGGTCCTAGATGTGCGACTCCGACTATCAGTTTCAAGGGAGGCAAGTTACATTTCGAGTGCGAAACACTAGATGTCACTTATCACTATACTATTACCCCTCCATCGAAAACAGACAATACAGGTAATGATGTTGAGGTGGGCTCATCCTATACCGTGCAGGTATATGCCAGCAAGGATGGCTATCAGGACTCTGACATTGCCACGCAGGACATCGATATACGTGGTCTGAAGGGTGATGTGAATGATGATGGCGATGTCACAGCCCAGGATGCCTCCCTGATACTACAGAAGGTAGCAGGAAAGATTGATTGGTAATATTTTTAAACTTTATATTAATAACATTATGAGAAAAACATTTCTAAGTTTGTTAGCCCTGATAGCGATGGGCACGACGGCTTTTGCTGGCGAAAAGCCAGTGATAGCAGTGGCAGATGTAGATGTCTTACCGGGCGAGACAGCATGGGCTTCCGTCAATTTGACAGATGGAAAGGCTGACACCTATACGGCGATGACGCTGTATGCTCAGATTCCAATGGAGCTGGTACCTTATATTGATGACATTGGATGTACAGTGAATGCCGCATGGGAGGGAACATCGTTCTCCTACAATCTTGACCCGCAGACAGGTATTGCTACTATTCCCTTTGCGTCATCCAATGTGATTCCTGGGTCTTCTGTCAATGATCTTGTAAAGGTGAAGCTGAAGCTGAAAGCCACAGCACCTCTTGGTGAGTATTCACTGACCTTGAAGAATACGCTGTTTGAGTACAATTCCTCGGACAAGGACTATGCGGATGATGTCACTTTCAAGGTAAATGTCGTTAACTTCCTCGTCCTCGACGAGACATCTACCGTTGCTCCTGTAGCCGCTACTGGTGTGAATGTCAAGGTGAAGCGTACCATCAATGCAAATGAGTGGAGCACGATATGCCTGCCGTTCGCTATGAGTGAGGAACAGGTAAAGGCTGCCTTTGGTAATGATGTGGAGTTGAAGAACTTCAGCAGTTGGTCGTCTGAGACGAACATAGATGATGAGATTGTCAGCATCAATGTGGGATTCACCAGTGTCAGTGCCATCGAGGCAAATCATCCTTATGTCATTAAGGTGTCAACAGCCATCTCAGAGTTTACTGTTGACGGTGTGGATATCGACCCGGCAGACGCAGAGGTGGTAGTTGGAAAAGGAAAGACGAAAGGTACCTTCTATGGCAACTATGTCGCAGGAACAGAAGTACCCGAGGAGAACCTTTTCATCAGCGGAAACAAGTTCTACTATTCAACAGGTTCCACCACGATCAAGGCATTCCGTGGCTATTTCGAGCTGAAGGATGTCCTGGATTCCTATTATGATGAGGCTCCTTCCAGGGTAGTATTTGACTTTGGTGATGTCACAGGAATACAGAAGATCAGCGCACAGGGACAAAATGACGGGATCTATTATGATCTCAGCGGTCGTCGTGTGGAGAAGCCTTCAAAGGGTGTATTTATCGTGAATGGTAAAAAAGTAATTATTAAATAAGGTATAGGAGGAACAGAATATGAAAAAGAACTATATGGCTCCAGAGATGGAGATACACGAGATAAAATCTCCCATGCTTTTAACAGGTAGTACCGGTGTCGGCACTGATAGCCTCGGTGGATTTGGAGGCTATGGTGGTGTTGATACGGGTGGAGGTGAGGATCCGGCTTCCCGTATGTTGGATGACTTACTGAATGAAGGATTAGGATTCTAAAACCTCACCATCTTATATAATGACGACTGGCAGAGCTACGTTTCTGCCAGTCGTTTTACTGTCTCTATGTGTAAAAACAAAAAATCCTGCTATCCCTGCTACAATGTGGGTGAAATGCCGATAAATAAAGGGCGGAGCCTGTAGCACGATTGGGATTTATCCTGCTACAATGGTGCTACCATCCTACACCTAGACAGCGACTGTTTTTTGAGCGGTTTGCTTTCGGCTATAGCCGTTCAGTTGTTTGGCTGTAGCCGTTCAGTCGTTTGGCTATAGCCGAACGGTTGAAAGGGCGCACCTAACTCCCTCGAAGGGCGTACCTAACTCCCTCGAAGGTAGGCACTAACACCCCATTACCAGTAACCTTTTACCTATGAGATGCCAAGGGACTGGTACCTGATGTATGATGTATGAAGGCTGAAAGCTGATGTGGGATGTATGATTAATGTTCATTCTAGACCTTTGTGTTCATTATTTTATTTCCTTAGGAGTCACCCCGAACTCCTCCTTGAAATACTTGGAGAAAAGCCGGGGAGAGTTGAAGCCTACCTGGTAGGCGACTTCGGAGACATACATCCCACTCTGCTCCAGCAACTGCTTACCACGCTTGAGACGTATCAAACGGACAAACAGCACAGGAGTCTTACCTGTCAGATGGTAGAGTTTCTTATATAACTGAGAACGGTGAACGCCCATCTCATTGCTTAACTCCTCGACACCAAAATCCGGGTCACTGATATGTGCCTCCACGATACTGATGGCATGTGCGATAAACTGCTCATCAAGGGATGTCACCGTAATCTCGGAGGGTTCTATATCCACCTCCTGTGCAAAGCGCTCATGCTGTTTCTGGTTTCTCTCCACTAATTTATGGATGCGCTGCCGGAGTATTTCCATACTGAAAGGTTTCGTGATATAGTCATCCGCACCAGCCTCCAAGCCTTGCAGCTCGTCACCAGCCATACTCTTTGCCGTCAGGAGTATCACGGGGATATGCGAAGTGTTAATATCCGTCTTTACACGACGGCACAGTTCTAATCCATCCATCTCAGGCATCATCACATCACTGGTAATCATGTCAACATCCTTCTTGCTCAACAGGTCAAGAGCCTCAACACCATTGACAGCAGTCAATATATTGTAATCACCTTCCAGGCTCTGCCGCATATAAGCAAGGAAATCCTTGTTATCCTCAACAAGTAACAGTGTAGGCAATCCCTCCTTTTCTGACGACTGACGACCGGCACTCTCCTGTTTGACATCCATGGGGGAGATTTCTTCTGCCTGTCGTGACGGATCGCCATTCTTCTTTAAAGGAATGGTGAAACGGAATACTGAGCCCGTCCCCTCTGGCTGATCAGACACGGTGATGTCACCACCTTGCAGACGAACATACTCACGGACGATATGAAGACCGATGCCACTACCCATAGACATGCGGTTTCCTGACGCTGACTGGAAGAAGCGGTCGAAGATACGCTCCTTGTCTGCATCCGGAATACCGACTCCTGTATCAGCCACCGTCACGACAACCTGTCGGTCGGCAATATCCACACCTACGGTAACACTCCCTCCCGCATCAGTGAACTTAAAAGCATTCGACAAAAGGTTCATCATAACCTTTGTCATCTTGTCTTTATCGAAGAAAGTATCCACATGCTCCACATACGACTGGAAGGAGAAACTGACCTGTTCTTTTTCCGCTTTCAGCTGAAAAGAGTTACAGACATCCCGCAGCAAAGTGATAATATCGCCATAGGAAGAAACCAGTTTCTCACGTCCTGACTCCAGACGGCGGAAATCAAGAATCTGGTTTACCAAAGAAAGCAGATGGTCCGCACTGCGATGAATCATCTGAAGGGTTGACAACTGCTGAGGGTCCTTCACTTGTTTAGACAGTTCCTCTACAGGACTGATAATCAAGGACAGAGGTGTCCGTAAATCATGACTGATATTGGTGAAGAAACGGAGTTTCATCTCATTCATCTGTTCCTGCTGCTCCTGTTGCAGCTGCAACTCATGAATCCGCTGTTTGTAAACACGACGATGATGATAGTAACGGGCAACACCCCTTACCGTCAGGACTACAATAACTATATATAAGAGGAAAGCCCACCAAGACAACCAAAACGGCGGAGCGATATGTATTGCCAGCAACAGACTCGGTTGTGAGAATTGCGTACGGGTAAGTAACTGATAATCACCTGATGGCAGGTTAGAGAAGACGATAGTCCGTCCCTCTATAGGATGCCAGGTGTCTGAGAATCCTTTCAACTGATAATAATAGGCATCTGCAGAGAAACCATCATTATCAGGATTGGAACACTCTATCACGAGATTGTTTTCATGGTAGCTCAAGGAAAGTTCATGAATGAAAACAATATCCTTTCCCAGAGTCTGAGGAGTTAACAGCCTGTCATTAACACTAACCGCCCCCAGTAATAGCTGGTGTGACTCCTCCAGCTGATTAACCTGCGACAAGAGTTTACGGGTATTCACCCGCTGGTAGCCCGTTGTCGTACCCAGCCAGAGAATACCATTGGCATCTATCTCACTGGCACGGAAATTATAATATAGCTGCTTGCCATCAGGATTGATATTGAAAGAATAGCGGTCAAACTTGCTCCTGTCCTCTAATTGATGACGCAGCATCAGTAATTCCGTGGGAGTGACTATCCATACATTCCCATCCTTGTCAACAGAGATATTCTTTAATGGGGCATGCTTTAAATCGGCTAACACCTTCACTTCCCTGCCGTTGTTATCCAACAAGGTCAAACCCTCACAGCCCTCATTACCAAGCATCCAAATATAATCGTCTTTATCTATACACAAGTAACGGAAACGTCCGTCACACACTTTCTCCCAGACAAGGTCTTTGCCTGCCTTATAAAGTCCTTCGGTGGTTGCAGCATAGAGCTGATGTTTATGATACGCTAAATCTAATGCGTATGATGGTTTCAAATGCGTGTTCATGGTATCACCTGTTACAGGGTTAAGCCACCACACACCTTTTCCTAATAAGGCAACAAAGAATTCACCTTTGTCATTCTCAACGACATCATAGGGTGAGCTGTCCTTGAAATAGCGAGTGGTATTTCCATTCTGTTGCCGGTGCCACAGCCCTTGATAATAGAGTCCGATCCAAAGTGAGCCGTCTTTACCTGAATGAAGTGCTGTAGCAGAACCGTTACCCATGATGTTCTTGTCAGTATCCCCATCATGAAGGTACACGCCACGATTTTCCATTCCAATCCACATGCCTCCGTTATGTGGAGCTGGTGCAAAAGTGAGAATGTCGGAAATGGACTCTTGTGTCGCCATGTCCACAATTTTGTTGAGAGAATAGTTCTCCTGATGACTGGTACAAATTGACAAACCACCTTTGGTATAGGATATCCACATCGTCTGCCGCTTCTTGTCATAATAGAGCATGTCTATTTTGTTACTCTGAAGACTATTGCCATCCCACGTGGAATGTAGTAAATGAGCAAGAACGTGTCCGTCAATATCACAAAGGTAAATACCATCCGAGTCCGTGGCTATCCATAATTGCTGCTTACCGTCCAATTGAAATCCCGCAATATTTGAGGGAATCTGAACGACCAACACCCATTGACGATGCAAATGATCATATTTCCACACCTTATTATCAGACCATACCCAGACATTACCCGCCTCGTCCATATTGACAAGTTTATGAGCATGGTACCCCTCAGGAAGTGTCACCTGACGAATGATTCGCTTTTCTTTGATGGATAGAACATAAAGGCTCTTGTTGGAAATGAGAGCGTAACAGGTTTCATTACGGCAGACAGCAATAATATACTCTTCTGCTCCTATAGAAAGACTTGTCACTTTTCCTGTCTTCTGATCCAACCAATAGAGTTTGTTGTCTTTGGTTGCAAGCGTATGTCCTTCCTCATCGGCATTCACATCAAACTCTTTCCATACTTTGATGTTTCTTTTAGCAAACATCGCAGGAACATCTTCCACAAACTCGTTGCGCTGTGGATGATAATAATAGACATCATTATCTATCGTTTTGATCCATAATCCACCTCCTGAATCACCAGTAATCTTATTGACGCTCATATTGATGTCGGAAGACAGCCGCTGGTAACTTCCGGGATTCCTGCTCTCCAACTGTGGCATGCTCAGTATTCCTGAGGAAGTACCTAACCATACTATGCCATTTGTGTCACGGTAGACGGCACGTACGCTATAGCCTTTTGTATTTATATGACGGAATTGCAGGTTCTTCTGTGCGTGGATTGACAGAATACTTACAAAAAAGAAAATAAACGCATAGTATTTCCGCATAAGTCTCAGGTTCTTATTTCTGCTGCAAAGATAGTGCTTTTTTCCGAATTACGACATCAAAACGTATAAGAGTATATGTCACAAATGTTGCAAAAATGTACCATAACAACCGGGTGCTATTGCATCTTTCAATTTTTAGAGTTATCTTTGCAGCAAAATCATTAACACGTCAAATATGAAGAATCTAAAACAAAGACTCATGATGGGCGTTATCCTTGCCCTCATGGTAATGCCGGGAAAGGCACAGAAATGGGAACATTTAGCAGACACCCCGCAGATGGGATGGAGTACATGGAACAAATTTCAGGGAAATATCTCTGAAGACATCATTAAGGGTATAGCGGATGCCATGGTGGAAAGCGGACTGCGTGATGCCGGCTACACCTATATCAATATTGATGACTGCTGGCACGGCAAGCGTGACGCAGACGGTTTCATACAGGTGGACAGCAAGAAATTCCCTAATGGCATGAAGGCTGTTGCGGACTATGTCCACAGCAAGGGACTGAAACTGGGTATCTACAGTGATGCCGGGACAGGTACCTGTGCAGGAATGCCCGGTTCTTTAGGACATGAATACCAGGATGCCATCCAATATGCCCGTTGGGGAGTGGATTATCTGAAATACGACTGGTGCAATACGACCAATGTCAACCCACAGGGTGCCTACCAACTCATCAGTGACGCACTGCGTGCTTCGGGTCGCCCGATATTCCTCAGCATGTGTGAGTGGGGAAACAGCCGCCCTTGGAAATGGGCAAAAGAGATTGGTCACTCTTGGCGAACAACCCCCGATATCTGGTGCGACTTCGACTCTCTGCGGGTCTTTGAGGCAGGGTACACGCAATTTGGTGTGATGCAGTGTATCCAGTTCAACGACTCCCTTCGTCAGTATGCCGGCAAGGGGCAC
>Ga0247608_10005179_pt1 | contig 14216 bp, 21 predicted proteins | sample 176DNAGHGlowgp2_FD_193490 | JGI IMG/M metagenome (GOLD analysis project Ga0247608, IMG submission 193490) | Sheep rumen microbial communities from Palmerston North, Manawatu-Wanganui, New Zealand - 1766 DNA GHGlow gp2 | ecosystem: Host-associated > Mammals > Digestive system > Stomach > Rumen ...
AAAACCATTAAAGACTGTATTGTTGAAGAATATTTAGAAGAAGTATGTGAAAAATACGAAATATCTCCAAATACTATCGCTATAGTATCAGAACTTTGTTAATAAATTTTACGACAGATTAAAAAAATACGACAGATACTACCTTTTGTTATTACACTTTAATAAGGAGTATTTACAATGCAGTATTTAGCTGTTGGATTCACATTGATGGCTTTTAGCTATTCAATCATTGATTATGTTACTTACTTAGCATAATCAAAAATTACAAACCCTCTAATTAGAGGGTTTGTTTTTAAAAAATAAATATAAAAGATAAAAAAATAAAAATAAAAAATAAGAAAAAATTAAATAACACAATTTAAAAAATTTGGGAACCCACAGGGGGTTCCGCAAATTTTTTAAATTGTGTTATTTGGAAATTGTTAAAAAGGAAAGGAAAAAACAAAATGTTTAAATTAATTAAAAGAGAAGTTGAAACAGATTACGGAAAAGAAATAGTTGTTGAAAAAAAATACAACTTATTTAAAGACCAGTGGCAAAATAGATTATGGGTATTTCAGCCACAAGACCCAGTGTTTGTAAGATTAAATAATGAAATGAAAGGTAGAGGATTATGGATTTAACGATTTACAAAGACATAGCAAGAATAATTAAGGTAACAGATAACCTAAACAAAAATCAAAAAATATTAATTAAAGCATATAGATATTTATTTATCTTCTTAATTATAAACTTTTTACTTACAGTTTCTATCGGTGTAGCTTTATGTATCTGTCAGAATAATGCAATTAAATCATCAGATGTTAAAGCTCAATTAGAAGATTATTTTGAAACAAATGTAGCAGAGTTAGCTCAAATTCAAGATGAGAAATTTGAGCTACTCTATGAGGATTAATTTATGTTAATAAAAGATTTTATAGAACAACTACAAAAACTTCCACCTTCAAAACATATCTATTTAGAAGATATGGAATATGGTTTAAGTGAACCTTATATTTATTACAACACCTCAAAAGCTAGAGAAGAAAAAGATAATTATTATTGTATATGCTATGACCCATGTGCAGCAAAGGATTATTAATTATGAATGAAGAAAATACACGCTTTGGTCAATTAACTTTTGATTTTAAACAAATAGCTTATCATTCTAAAACTTGGGAAGAAATAGAACAACAATTAAAAGATAAAATAAAAAATGAAGCAAAAGATGATGTCTTAATAAATGCTTTAATAGATTTAATTGGTTGTTTTAAACAAGCAGAAAATAGCTATAAAGAAGATATTAAAAAACTACAAAAAGACAACAAAAGAATAATCGAAAAATTCCATGAACTTAATTCTGATTATGATAAATACGGTTATGAATTAGCAAGAGAACAAGTAAGAAATGAAGCTCTAAGACAATTCATAATTAATCTAAAGAAAAAATAATTCTATCGCTGTTAAATCCGAGCATCAAGTAAGAGATATAGGCTCGTGCGATTGATAGCAACTTGGCAAAGTATAAATGCAAAGTAACAGTACAAATAGCAGTAACACACAATTAATGAAAGGAACAAAACAATGAACACTAATCAAGTAAAAGAAACAGTAGCAAACTTAAAATCAGCAGACTTAGCAGCTTACAAAGCAGGTACAAAATCTAATTTCTTAGTAGATTACGTAAGAAACGAAGTAATTACAAGAGCTTTCAAAAAATCAGCAGACTTATCTAAAGCTGTTGATATTGAAGTTGGTATGACAGTTATGAGTTACATAGCACCATCGCTTGCTTTACTTTCAAAAGATGGACAATATCCTAAATTGTTCTCTGAAGCTAAGGCAGAATTTAAAGATGGTAACATCAAATTCACATACAAAATCAATGCAGATGGTCTTTCTGATGAATACAGAAAAAGACTAAATGAAAAATTGGGCATTCAACTTCCTATTGCAACAGAAGAAGTTGTATAATAAAATAGTAATATATATGTAACTTCATATATGACCATCATACTCCAAAAAGCAAGGGGATAGCAATATCCCCTTTCCCCCATAGCGGGATAGAGCAGTTGGTAGCTTGCTGGGCTCATAACCCAGAGGTCGTAGGTTCAAGTCCTACTCCCGCAACCATTTCACCGTATAATGACACAGCCATAGCCAATAATCATTCCTTTCTTTTCTAACACAATAAATGCTATGGCTTTTTATTAAATTTATAAAGAAGTTAAAACATTCTAAGGATAATCAGGACACTTAAACTTACATGGATAAAACAAGCGCATCGTTACGATAGGGCACCATACCAGGAAATAGGAAACAGCGAGTTATTATCAGTGGATGGCTGTATACCTGAAACGGGTACGAAAGTATATAGCACTTCTTTTTATCAGTTTTCTATTTTTTGCGTCAAAAGAGGAAGTATAACAACGAGCGTGGTTTACCAGCAATGACTTGTTATGATAAGCACCTGAAACAAGTCCGAAAGTGCTTATCCCTCTTTTTTAATCCCCGGAAAACTCTGTACAGTCGTGAAACCTATCGGCATGCTATGACAGCTGAACTAGAGCTGTCATAGACTATGGCTGTATTATAAATACTATGATTGACATTCATATAGAAGTTACATAACATAAGGAAATGAAACTATGAAACAAACAACTAATTACTCACTATTCAAAGTGAAGCAAGGTAACAGGCTGATAAACCAAAAACATGTTGATAAATTAAAAGAATCATTTCAAAAACATGATTTCTTACCATCCTGTCCTATTATCGTAGATGAAGATTTCAATGTAATAGATGGGCAACACCGTCTGGAAGCAGCTAGGCAACTTGGCATAGCTGTATATTATGTTGTTGAAAAAGAACCAGATAATGATTTACTAATCGACTTAAATATAACACAGAAAAAATGGACAGCTACCGATTATATAAATTATTACGCTGAAAAAGGAAACGAACATTACATTCGCTTCCGTCAATTACTAAAAGAAATACCACTTGATGTAAATACTGTTCTTGATATGGCAAAATTACAAGACATAGGTGGGCAATATTTACAAACTGTTTTAAAAACAGGACGTATGACAGTAGAAAAAGTAGAAATAATGAGAGCGCATCAAATGTATGAACGCATTTTAACATTAAGAGATGCTCTCCGTATCAAACTAACAGGACGTATGATTAGAGCTGTAGTACAACTCCAACGTAATCCTAAATTTTCTTGGACAACTATGATTAACAAAGCAAAACAATTCTATGTAAAAAGCTATCCTTGCACCACAAAACAAGAATGGACAGATATGCTTATAATGTTATACAATTACAGTAGCACAAAAGCTACTAGACTATAAGGAGCTTTTATGGGTCGTAAAAAGAAAATTGACTTAGCAAATCTAAACATACGCAAAGCTGCAAGCGGTTTAGATTTAATCAGACAAGCAGCGCAAACGACAGTTCAAACAGCACTTTATCCTGTAACAGAGTGTCTGCAATTCTTAAAAAATATGTATACTAAACCAACTTACGAAACATTAACTATTACAAACTACGCCTGGACAAAACTAATGGCTTACATACATTTAGTAGGTGATTACGAAATCTCTGGTTTCGGTCGTATCGAGGGTGATAAAATAACAGACTTTGAAATTATAAGACAAGAAGTTAAATCAACTTATGTTGAATCTGACGCTGACGCTGTTCTTGAATTTATAATGAAATTACCACCTGAACAACGCACTGAATGGACACTTGATTGGCATTCTCACGTTAATATGGGAACAACACCATCAAGTACAGATTGGGATAATTATTCAGAAATGTTAATAGCTAGACAAAATAAACAATTTCCTGCTATGATAGTAAACAAATCAGGAAATGTAACAGCTTATCAGATAATTTGTGACAATCGTCATACTCCTATCAGTATCAAATTAGATACAACACCTATGGCAGAGCAAGATATTGATACGTTGTATGAACATTGCAAATCAAACGTCCAACACTTTTGTACCAAAGCAGTAACTTATACAACTAGCAGTAGGACAAATGCTAGTACATATCCAGCCGACTATAATTGGTACAATAATTACTATGATAATGATGAAGATTGGTACGACGCTTGGGAGAAAAAATACGACAGTAAAAAAAAAGAGGAAGAAAAATTAAACACTGCAACAGAAGAAATAAGACCAAGAGTAAGAGACATTGATTTATCATACGCCCAACAACTTAAAATGGAAGAAGATGGGTATGTGTTTGACGAAGAAACAGGAGAAGCATACAGTGAAGATGAACTTTGTTCAGAATGTGGCAAACCATTAAAAACTGAAACCGAAATGGACTACGGTATATGTTTTGAATGTTTCAAAAAGGCGATGAATGAAGAAGCCTTGGCTTACCACCAAAAAGTTCATTCAAAGGATAATACAAAATAAAAAAGGAGAAAAAACTATGGATATTAATGCAATTAACAGTTCTTTAAATACAGAAAATACACCTGCTTCAATTAAAGTAACTTTAGTTTCATTAGGTGGTGTACAGGATTATGACCTTACATCAGGTATTACAGTAAGAGAATTTAAATCTCGCAATGGCTTATCAGATATGAAAATTGTTACCGCTGACGGTACAGCTCTATCTGATACAGATACAATCTCTGGTGATGTACAATTATTTGTATCAACACCAAAGAAAAACGGTTAAGTCTTCTTTATAAAATAATAATACAGAGGGTGGCTATGGCTGCCCTCTTTTCTTATGAAAGGGAAATAAATGGCACAATTATCTGATGATTTACGTTTCCAAGAACTACCTCCAGAAGATGTCAGAGAACAAATAAGACAAAGTATGGATAAAGCAGGGTGGAAATATATTTTAATAGAACATACAACTTGGTATAATCATAAGACAAGATGTAAACATGACATATATAATATGCCCATTATAGCTCAAGGTAATACTTCAAGCAGACCAAAAGCTATTACTGAATTATATGTAGAAACAAAAGAAATAGGATCTATTTGGGAAAGAAAAGCACACTATGTATATAATAGAGATTATGTACACGTTAATATTTGTAATAGAACAAGCTCAGATTCAGGAGTTATAGAATTACCAGATAAAGATGATGAAAATAAAAGATATAAACTCTATTATGAAAGCATTTGTAATCCTATTACTCAATCTCATTTCTTTACTACAAAAAGTTTAGATGAATTAAAATTAATATTCACTGGTCAACTGATGGGACAAAATAATAATTCACCTTTTAGAACAGTAGATTCAGTAGCAGGAACTTATTATGATGGATGCTTATTAGTACAAAACAGTACTACTTTTATAAAAAGATCAGCTCCTATTTTACAACTCTTAACAAAAGCATCTATTTATGATTTGCAAAAAAAAGAATATTTACTTAAAAAGCTACAAGAAATAAAATTCCCAAAAGAAAATGAAGTAGCTTGTAAATTAATAGGAGATACTTATTACACTATTAAAACTAAAGAAGAATTAGAAGAATTTAAAGAAAGAAAATCAATATCAGCTTATTATCCTATTATTACTCACGAAATGTGTACTGATATAATAAATAACATACCAAAAATGGATATAGATTTTGGTTGCTTTGGATTAGGTTCAGCTGGTACAGGAGTACTTGATTTATTATCTCGTTCTATCTTTTTTGATAGTTATTTATTAGTAGACTTTGATACTGTTGAATCTAAAAACTTGCGTAATCAATGGTATACTCGTAATAATATATCACTTAATAAAACAAAATCATCAGAAGCTATATTAAAAAGCAGAAAATCATCTTTTACAGCAGACGGTATAACTATTCTATCTTATAATAAAAAATTCCAAGAAGTACCTTTACAAAATTTTAATTTTAAATATGTATTCTCCGCTTTTGATAGCATTGAAGCTCGACTTGAATTTGTTAAAACATTACACGATAATAAAGTTGAAGCTCAATATTTAATTGATACTCGATATGATGATTTAACCGCTTCAGTTTTCTTTATTGATATGAAAGAACAAGATCAAGTTGATTACTATTTAAATGGTTTAGTTGAAGATAAAAAAGCTTTTGATAATATAAATAAAGATAAAATAATTAAAACAGAAGAAGATTTTATAAACTATTTAGAAACTAAAAACTGTTTTGCAAATTCTTGTTCTAATACACAAAAAGAACTTATGAGAAAAATGAAACCAGGATATTCAACAGGTGAATACTTCAGTTGTCCAGGTACAACTTGTGGAGGTGAAGCATGCAGAAATATGTACAAACAAGTCTTTAATAATGTTATAAAAGATAAAATAACTTTATATAAAACAGAAGAAGAATCTTCTTGTGTTCGTCAAAACTTTATGGACATCTACCATTTTGCTTCCACGTTTGTATTTGACGCTATCCGTCAGATAGAAGATAAGCAACCAAAGCCTTTTACTCATGTAGATGTAACTACTGATCCTTTACCTAAATCATTATTAATTAGAAAGTAGGTATATATGACAATAGATCTTAATGATATACTTTTAAAAACTGCTATTTCAAAAGAAGAAGTAGAAGAAGATAAAAATTTAGACCTACATATACCTATAGATGCTTTTAATGAAGAAAGTGATGAAGATGAAGACGAAGATGAATTTGAAGATGAATATTATGATTATGACTATATAGATGATGAAACTTATAATACATTTAATGATCTTCGTAATGTCTTCTTAGCGCAAGCAGGTCTTCTAATTACAAAATATGAAACCTTAACAGATCTTGTAACTAAAAATGAAGTAAAAGAAAAATTATTACAATTAAAAAATAAATTACAAGAATGTATTAATGTAGCAGAAAACTATTCTATGAGATAATATAAAAATATAGAAAGGAGTTATTATGTATATAATAACAGTTGAAGAAAAAGAACAGATACAGCAACCACAGCAACCACAGCAACCACAGCAATCGCCTATTAAGAAAAACACAAACTTCAAAACAATTAATGAAGCTTTGCAACCTGATACATATCATATAAAAGATCATGATATATATCAAGCACAAGACACATTAGATACTTTTCAAGATATGATAGATTTTCTAGACGATATAGATAATCAGTTTCTTAAAGAAAATATAGATTTTATACACAAAAAATTATATGAAATAGGAAAAGAAATTGAAGAACTAAACGATTTCGTAATAGAAAATGTTATTGAGGATTAATAACTATGAACATAGAAAGCAATAACTTAAATAAAGTTTGGGAAGAATTAAATACTTCTTCCCATTCTATAGAAGAACTATTAGGTCCTTTCTTTGTTATACCAGCAGAACAAAGAACAACCACAGTTGATTTTACATCTACTGAAGAACTTGATATAAATATAAATAATTTAATAGATTCTATAACATCAAAACTAAATGAATTACATAGATGTATCTCATCCGATGAACATATATACTGTCCAGATGATTATGATTTTGTACAAAGGCATACAACAGAAATCTCAGTTCTTTTAGATCAAATAATAAAGCAAATGAATCTTCTTCAAGGATAAAACAATGGATAATACCACACGTTTATATGAACAACTAAAAATATATATGAATGATCGTCAACAATCACCTTGTTATATAGATGATTTGTATAATAAGTTTCAAGGTATTTTCGATATAAAAGAAATAAAAGAATATAAGGTAGCAGCTAACACTGAACCTTATACTCCCGCACAATTTACTCATTTAACAACAGCTATGCAACACGCTTTCATTGAAGGATATTTATTAGCTCAAATGGAAGAACATAGAAAAACAATTAAAGCTATGTATAATAGTTATAAACAGGAAACAGAATGTCAACAAACGAAGAACGATGTCAAGACCTCTTAATAAACTATGGCTTTGACAATGATATAGATAAATTTCTTAAGGAAGAACCTCCTAAAGAAACAAAGAAAAGAGGAGCTTCTCCTTCTTTTGAAACAATAGAATTAAAGAAGCTCCAAACAAAAAGAGAAGCAGAATTTAGGTCATGGCTAATAGAAAACAAACCTAAGCATTCTGTTATGGTTCCTATTGAAACTACCACAGCAACAGGAGTACCAGATATATTTGCTTGCTATACAGGTAAATCCTTTTGGCTAGAATGTAAATCATTAGTATCTCCTGCTGTAACCTATTTAAGAGGAACACAATACATTTTCTTTAAAAAGCTTGTTGAAGCTGGTGGCAAAGGAAAAGTATTAACTCAATTTATATTAAGACCAACTCAAAAAGCTGCAACAATATATATTTATGATGTTGAAGATATAGTATGTTATCCTATTGATACATTTAAAGAATCAGGACAACGATTATATTTTCCAAAGTCTATAAAACCAAGGCATGTCTGGTATTACAATCAACAAAAAGAATATACAATGAACTATTTATACCAATTAATATTTCTTGACAATGAAGATATTATATGGTAGTTTTTATATATAAAGGAAAAGTTATGGAAGAAGCAAATCAAAAAATATACGCATTAGCTAATGAACTAATGGAAATGAGAGAAAAGAAAAAAGAAACTGAAGAATTAGTAAAACAATATAATAATGCTATAAGAAATATAGAAGAAAAACAATTAGCTCATCTTATGGATGAGCAACGGATTTCTAAAATATCTTTGCAAAACTTAGACATATCCAAATCTTTAGTATATAGAGGAGGATATACAAAACATTCTGATCGAGATGCTTTTAAATTCTTGTTTGACAGCGATAATCAAGGAGCTCTGCATCAATATCTAATCATTGATTTAGCTGACTGTCCAGAAGCAGAATTTATATTAATGGAGCAAAAAGTACCCTATAGAACAGAGTACTCTATTCATCATGCTACATTAAGCAGTATCTTGAAAGAATTGATAGAATCTGGGAAGCTATCAACGGACGATATAGAGAAATACAATATCTATATCCAACCGCAGATAAAAGTAAAACAGAATAACTAGGAGAAAAGACAATGGGAAAATCAGAAAAACCAGCAGAAACAGCAGTAGTAGCAGTGACAGAAGAAGTACTACCTGTAGCTCCCGCTTTCACAGTAGAAACAGAAGCACAGGATATGATTATACCTTTCTTAAAGGTGGTTCAAGCCCAAGCTGATGAAGTAACCCCTGGAAAAGATAAGTATAATGAAGCTGTAAGACCTGGTAATATTTATGATTCTACTACAAGAACTATTTATGATAACCCAGAAATTATTATCTGTGGTATTAGAAAATACTATGGAGAATGGAAAGGTAATGTAAGAGGTGAACTTGTAGGAAAACACAAAGTTGATTCTGATGTAGTTAAAAATGCAAAACGTATTCCACAAACATCAGCAAAAGGAGTTCCATACTATGATTTAGAATCAGCAGATGGAAACAGACTTGAAGAAACTTTCGGTGTTGTATGTATCGTAAAGAATAAAGGTGTGGTACTTCCTGCTACATTCACACTTTCAAAATCTGCTTTTACCGTAGGTAAAACCTTAAATACGATGCTTGCAATGTATCAAACTCAAGGTGTACCTAAATTCCATTTCAAAACAAATGCTAAAACTAATGATAAAGGTTCTTGGTTTGTACCTGTATTTGATTTTGCAGGATATGAAACAGATCCAAATACTATTAATTTAGCTCAAACCCTTCAAAAAGGAATAGATAAAATTATCTTCACAGTTAATGCAACAGAACAACAAAGTGAAGAAATAGAAAATGTAGATGTTGTCTAACATTTTTTAATCTCCTTTCCTTTCCCGAGGAAATGACTCCAGATGAGGTACAGTATCGACCCTGTACCTCTCTCCCTCGGAGGTCTGATGAAAGATAGAAATATAAACTTTTAACTTTCATTTTGCACCTAGATATTTCTTTCTTAGTAGGTTTGATTCCTACTCCTCCGACATTTTGTTAACTCTCTCTACCAAGATCTAACCCTACGGGTAATGAGTAACTTCATGCTATTCCAGACTTTTACCTAACTCTCTAAACCCGTAGGTTTTATTAGGAGCTTAAAATGTCAGACATAACAACACTTAGACGACTTGAAAAATTAATGGAACTTTTTAAAGGTAGTGAATATGCTCACGGAGTGTACATTGAAGAAAAACAAATTGACCCACTGAAACCTAAAGTAAAAGGTAAAGCTGCCACTGTACCTCAAGGACCAACAATAAAACAATGGAAAGACCATTACGAAGGAACTATAGGCTTAGGTATTATTCCTATTAACGGTAAAGATGAATGTGTCTGGGGCGCTCTTGATGTAGATGGTGAATTAGATAACAATAAAAAACCAATACATCAATGGGAATGTTTAAATACAGATGGTTCTGTTGATCATATAAAATTACAAACTAAAATACAAGAATTGCATCTACCTCTAGTGTGCTGTTATTCTAAATCAAAATCAGCACACTGTTTTTTATTCGTACAACAACCTATACCAGCTCTTGCTATGCGTTCTATATTAGAAGAATTTGCAAGTAAGCTGGGTGTAGGAGGTTGCGAGATATTTCCAAAGCAAAATAAAATAAACAGAGAACAAGGTGGATATGGAAACTGGCTAAACATGCCTTATTATAAAGGAACAAGAGTAGGTGTTCTTTTACAGGAAGGTAAACTTGTAGAACAAGATATAGATACGTTCTTAGATTATGCTTTATCTAAAAGATTATCTTCATCTGATTTTGAAAAGCTAACTAACAGTATGAAATCAGATATAGAAAAACTACAAGATATTTTAATCGGAGCTCCACCATGCCTGCAACATATACTTGCTTCAGGTATTTCAACAGGCAGTAGAAATTCTATTATGTTTAATATAGCTGTCTATTGCCATAAAAGATTTGGTGAGAACTTCCAAGATGAAGTTAAAAAAATACACGACGAATATGTAAATGATCCTTTAAGTTTTGCAGAGCTACAGAATATCTGTTCTTCTGCTACAAAGAAAGAATATCAATATCAATGTAAAGATTCATTACTTAAACAATATTGTAATGCAAACGTATGTATTGAAAGAGAACACGGTATTGATTTCTCAACAGAAATAAAAACATTAAAATCAGCTACCAGAATATTAACTGACCCTTATATCTACGCTGTTGAATTAGAGATGGACGCTGGTTTACCTATGATTGTTTATGTAGATACTGATACTTTATTTGATCAAAATGCTTTTCGTAAAGCCTGTTCTATTCAACTACATAAAACATTTTGCCCTATTCCTGCTAAAGCCTGGAATGAAATATCAGTTAATTTAATTAATAGAGCTGTTAATCAAGAGCCATCTTTTGAAATGACTAAAGCAGGACAGCTATTTAAATCTACAATTATATATTGTTAATAGAATACAATATCAACGTAATGCTTTAAAAGAAGATGAAGGAGTATTTCACGATAAAGAGAAACATAGAATATATTTCCGCTTAGATGGCTTCAGAGCTTTCTTGATACGTAAAGGAACTATTGCTCAAAGCAAAACAAGATGGGCAATCAATAAAGAACTAATTGACCTTGAAGTTCCAACGAATGAAATAGATTTAAACACAGGATTATCTATTAAAAAGAAAATAGGTATAACAGAAGAAAATCTAAAAGTAGGTAAAACAACTTACGCTATGAAAGCAATACCAGACGAATATATAAAACTTGAATCGTTATTATCAATAGAACAAGAGGAAGTTGTATGAGCAAAAAAACATTACGAGATTTAAATAAAAAACAAAAAGAAATTTTATATAATGAATCTATTTCTGCTGACCTGGTAGCTATGCTTATAAACATGCGTGCTTCTGATATAACAGATATTAGATACAGACGAAAATTTAAAGACAACATTAATAAAGCTTCAAGAAACTATAGAGCAAGAATACGTGAAAAAGAAATGGAAAAATTTAAAAAGCCCTATGGCTCACGTATGCCCTGGGATACAGAAGAAGAAAGTCTATTATTAAGATTATACGAAGAAGGAAAATCAGATAAAGAGATAGCAAAAGAATTAAATAGAAGTGTTTATTCTATTTCTAAAAAAAGAGAAAGACTATTAAAGGAGCTTAACAATGAACAACATTCTTAATGATTTAAAATTAAATACAAAACACTCTGATTTATTATCTAATGAAGAAAGAGCTTATCAAGAAAAAGTTATAAATACTTTTGAACACTTAGCAGAAAACAATACAAACAAATCTATTAAATATGTATTAGAAATAACAGCAGAAGAATTGGATATAACTCCTTTAGAACTTACAGAAATATTAGATAAGTATTATCAAGAGGACGAAGAAGATGAGTAATCTGGATCCTAAAAAAACAGATATAATCTTAGCAGGACCAGGTGTAGGAAAAACAACAGAACTATTAAGAAGAATAGAAGAAGCTTTATCTAAAGGAGTAGATCCTGAACAAATAGCTTTCTTTTCTTTTTCAACTACAGCTGTAAATGAAGGGCTAGATCGTATTACAAGAAAAACAAATAAATATACAAAAGCACAATTTAAATATTTTAAAACACTTCATGCTATGGCTTATTATATAATGGGCTTTAACTCTAAACAAGTTATGTCTGTATCTATGCGTTTTAAATTTGCAAAAGAAGCTAATTTAAAATTGGCTCCCATATTAGATTTTTGTGGAGCTAAACGTATACCAACTCCTGATGATATATTATTAGATGCTATTGATAATGCTCGCCAACGTAATATGACAATAAGAGAATACTGGCGAATAAATAAAATAGAAACAGTAACCGCTACCTATGCCGAACAAATAGCAGAGCTATATAAAACATTTAAAAAAACAAATGGTGTTATAGACTTTACAGATATGGTCTGTATGGCAAACAATTCTAAATGGGAACCACCAAAATTTAAATTTATGTTTATAGATGAAGCACAAGATTTATCAACACAACAATGGCTATTTGTAGAAAAGTTAGCAAAGAATACAAAACACATAGTTATTGTAGGCGATGAAAAACAAGCTATAGCTGGTTATGCGGGAGCTGATCCTGATTACTTTTTAAATATAAAAGGTAATATTTTTACATTAACACAAAGCTATCGTGTTCCTGAAAACATATACAAACTGGCTCGTAAAGTTGAAAAGAAAATGATTAAAACAAGAAATGTATTGTGGAAACCAAGAGCCTTAGAACCTGATGAAACAATAGCAGGAGAAGTAATTAGAATAAAAGATATTCCTATAAGAGAAATGCGCTTAGGTAAATGGTTATTATTAACACGAACTAACGCTCAATTAATGGAATTTAGAGATTATATGATTAAGTATTGTGATGATATAGCTGCTCCTTTTTCTGTAGATGGACAACCTCCTATTGATTTAGATATATTCAAAGCCATAAACATATTTGAAATTATGGCAGTAGATCCTAAAGCATCTAAATTTGATTTTATAGAAATAGAAAAGTCAGATACAAAAACTCGTACTAATCAAAAACAAATCTTTATTCGTATGCTAAAAAAGTTTATGTCCTCATCAGAACCTTTTTCAACAAAACTAGATCCAACTTTCTTACACAGGTTTAGCTATGTTGATTGGTTTGAAGCCTTTGATAAAATATCTTATCCTATGAAAAAGTATGTAGCACATATACTTCCTGCTTTTAGAAAGAATCCAAATCTATTTAAAAATACAAATATCAAATTATCAACAATACATTCTTCTAAAGGTACAGAAGCAGATAATGTTATTCTTTTTAACAACTTAACAAACCAAGTATACAAAAAATGGGAACAAGAAAAAGATACTAATGATGATGAATTAAAAGTTTTATTTGTAGCTATAACAAGAGCTAGAAAAAGATTATTCATATTAGGTTCAGAAAACAGACAACATACTTTTGGAGATTTATTAGAATGAGAAAAAGAAAATCAAAAGCGGTAACTAAACCGTTATCAGAAAATGTAAATCCACCTTACGTTAAGTTTGAAAAAACAAAACATGTAGCCTGTCGCTACGGTAACATTTGTAATAAATTTGGCAGTATGCCAAACGAACAATGTATTAAAGCTGAATGTCCTTTTGCAGTTTATTCAGAATTTGAAATAGAAACTACACCAAAAGGCTTTCGTAGAGTGCTAAACTTAGGCAGCTTTGTAGATTACTAGACGTGAAAACTGCCAGCATGTCAACTGTACAAGTAACTGCATCTATCAGCTTTAACACACTATCACA
>Ga0247608_10005180_pt1 | contig 14214 bp, 13 predicted proteins | sample 176DNAGHGlowgp2_FD_193490 | JGI IMG/M metagenome (GOLD analysis project Ga0247608, IMG submission 193490) | Sheep rumen microbial communities from Palmerston North, Manawatu-Wanganui, New Zealand - 1766 DNA GHGlow gp2 | ecosystem: Host-associated > Mammals > Digestive system > Stomach > Rumen ...
GAGTCCGTATAAGTCCGTTCTTTCCGATGCAAAAAAATGCAGCCTCACTCTCATCCGACTGTGCCGGAAGTAGCTTTTCTTTACATTGGGCTGAGTGTTTTGCATATTTATACAGTTCGAAATGAATAAATATACAGTTTTGAGTGCGGCGATGCCCTTCTTTGTCAATATATTGTCATTTTTGGCGCGTAAAACGGGCGTTTTTGGCAAAAAGAGCCTCCTCGCAAACAAAAGTCAGCCACTACGACGCGATAGTGGCTGACTTTTGGAAAATAGTCACGTCCTTTTCTGTATATTTATGCAGTTTTCGCAGGAAAAGCGGCTTTCTGAATATTTTTTACACCGTACTTTCTGTGAAGCGAGCGTGTGTTTCAAGCTGGCTTACAGCCTCTTATGTTTCTCCAGCGTCCTCAGTGCGCTATCGGCGAGGCGCTGGTAGACCAATCCGAGACTGGCGAAGTGGTTGACGGCGTTGAGCGCTGCCTTGGCCACGATGATGTTGGTGTCGGCGATGGCGGCAAGTGCCTGGTCGAGAAACTCGTTGATGCCGCGCTCATTGGGTTCGCGCCCCTGCATAAAGAGCCTCGAGAGCACGTGGAATCCACACAGCTGGCAAAGCGGCTCCGGACTGGCAATCCATCCATAGGCCTTGTCGGCGGCGAAGGGCAGGTGCTGGTAAAGGTTCATGGCGGCCTGTTCGGCCACCTCCACGTTGGGGGTCTGCTCCATCCAGATGTCGACCACCTCGGGAAGTATCTTGTCGGGTGGCATGACCATGGTGGCCAGCAGCTTACATTCGCGCACGTTTTCTTTCCACAGGGCTATGGCCAGGTCGTAGTCGTGGCCTATGGTGCCGGCCATCTGCCGCAGCCTGGGCAGTGTGACGCCCCACGAGAGGTGGTAGTCGAGGCCCTTCTGGCGCATGGACTGGGCCGTGGCTCCGTCCATGAGTAGTCGGAACGACTGCTTTATCTCCTTTACACGTTGCTGGGTGGCTTGGCTGCTCATATCAGTGTGGCGTATTGCTGGCTGTAGCGCAGCATCTGCTGCGTGTAGCCCTCGCTGTAGTCGGTAAGTATGTCGGTTATCTCGCCCTGGGCGTCAGTGACGGGTACCAGGCGTGGGTTGACGAATCCCTTGTAGGGCGCCAGGTTGAGCCGCTTGTAGCGGTCGAGCACTTCGGCGTGGAGCGTGGGGTCGACGCTCACGCCGTATTGCTCCACGAGCTGCCGGGCCCCTTCGTAGTCGCCCTCGCTCTTGATGCGCTGCACCTCGGCGAGAAGCGTGGCGAAGTGCTGGCGCAGCAACCCATAGTCGGCTATCTCGACGTAGGTCTTGCCCTTTCGGCTCACCATCCTGACGGCGCCGCCGGGCTGGCTGAGACACCAGCGGGCTATGAGTGCCCGGTTGCGCATGTGGGCCTCCTCGATCTGGGTGCCGGGGGCGAGTCGCGTGAGCTGGGTGAGCAGTCCGTTCATCAGGTACGTGTAGTATTGTGCGCGGTAGGCCTGTGTGTCGGGCAGCAGCTTAAGCTCCACGAGCTTCGGGTCGGCAATGTAGTAGAGGGCGAAGAGGTCGGCGCGCGCCTCCTCGATGGTGCTTCCGTAGGCTTTCAGGGCGTCTGGGTCGGTGCCGGGCAGCAGTTGCCCGCTACCGTGTCCGAGACACTCGTGCAGGTCGGTGTGCAGGCTGTCGCAGCTGTCGTCGTAGCGCCTGATGAGGTCGAGGGTGTCGCTGTCTATGACAAACTCCTCCCTGAAGCCGCTGCCCTGTGCGGCGTGGTTGTAGGCCTCGGTGATGTTGCTGATGGTGATGCTCTTCGAGCCGTATTCGGCACGTATCCAGTCGGCGTTGGGCAGGTTGATGCCGATGGCGGTGGCGGGGTACTCGTCGCCGCCGAGCATGGCAGCGCAGATGGCGCGGGCGCTGACACCCTTGACGTGGGGCTTGCGGAAGCGCGGGTCCACGGGCGAGTGGTCCTCGAACCACTGCGCGTGGCGGCTGATGGTCTGCGTGCGGCGCGTGGCTTCCTCGTCGCAGTACTCCACCAGCCCTTCCCACGTGCCCTTGAGTCCCAGTGGGTCGCCATAGACTTCGATGAAGCCGTTGATGAAGTCCACGCTGCCTTCCTGCTCTCCCACCCATTCTATGCAGTAGTCGTTGAACAACTGCAGGTCGCCTGTCTCGTAGTAGGCCACGAGCAGGTCGATGGCACGTCGCTGCCGTTCGTTCTCAGCCACGGTGGAGGCCTGTCGCAGCCAGTTTACGATGTGGGTGATGGCCGCTCCATAGCGTCCGCCCACGTGCCAGGGCTCTTCGCGCAGCTGGCCGTCGTTGCCGCGCACGAGCGTGGTGTTAAGGCCAAACGACGGCGGTCGCTGTGGGGTGGGGCAGTGGGCTTTCTGGCGGGCGTAGTACTGCTCGGCCTCGTGCTGGCTGATGCCACGCTCGTAGAAGTTGCAGGCCGAGGTGGCCACCAGGTCGTCGCCGTCGCGCTGGTTGACGCGCTTGGGCAGGAAGTCGGGGTCGAAGAGGGCTGGCGACAAACGGTCGACGAGCCTCTCCGGCGTCTCGCCCGGCAGCAGCGGAAGCTGCTCCTGGGGCACCACGGCCACGGCCTGGCGCAGCCACGGCTCGTCGAAGCCGGGCTGAAACTTGTCGCTGCCATAGTGGTGGTAGATGCCGTTGGAGAACCAGAGGCGCTTCAGATATACCTCCAAGGCTTCGAACTGGCTGTCGTCGCGGTTTGTGAGCGGATTGAGGTAGACGGCCTCAAGGGTCTTGCGGATGGGCAGGTTGAAGGCCCCATGCTGGTCGAAGGTGATGTCGCGGCCATACAAGGCTGCCTTCGCCAGAAAGAAGACGAGCTTCTTCTGCCGAAGGGAAAGACTACTAAAACCATTCAACCGATACCTGAGCAGTTGTAAGTCGGCAAACCGCTCGTCTACAAAGTTAAGGTTTGGTTCCATGGTGTTTTTAAAGTTCTGACTTGGACTGCTGCTTGCGCGGCGTGCGCGTCACGTGCTGCAGGCGGTACTCGCGGGGCGTCATCTTCATAATCTTATAGAACGACGCGTAGAACGACTGTCGGTTGGAGAAGCCCACCATGTCGCTCACTTCTTCCATCTTCAGGTTCTGGTAGCGCTTGTCGGTGAGGATGGTCATGGCCTCCTCGATGCGGAACTTGTTGACAAACGACGTGTAGTTCATGTGGAAGCGAACGTTCACCACGGCCGAGATGTAGCGCGTGTTGGTGCCCAGGTCCTCGGCCAGCTTGCGGGCCGAATAGTCCTTGTCTTTGTACTTCTTCTGCATGACTATCACGTCGAGGATGCGCTCCTTCATCTCGTCCATCAACTTGGGACTGACCAGGCTGCGGTAGGTGGCTTCTCTTTCCTTCCTTTCGGTGATGTTGTACTTAGCCATAAATACTTACATTTTTCGTATATTTTACATTTTCAAATGCAAATATATGAATATTATTTCAATATTAATCAATTATTTTTCTAAAAAAAACTTAACACCTGCTATTTTTTTCGTTTTCCTCTGATTTATGGCTAACCATGTGCTCAGACTAAGTGCTTCGCTGCGGGGAATAGAGGACAAAAGTACCGTCGAAATGGCGAAAAATACTAAAAAAAATCCTGTAAAATGTCACTTTTTCATAAAAAGTACGCTGTTTTCATCGGCTTTTCCATTTTTTTTAGTACCTTTGCCGTGCATTTAATAATCCTAAGATGGCTAAGAGGAAAATTTTATTCATTAACCAGGAAATATCGCCTTACGTGCCTGATACAGCCCTGTCGCTTATGGGCAGGCAGGTGCCGCAGGCCATGCAGGAAAGAGGGCATGAGATACGTACATTCATGCCTAAGTGGGGTAACATCAACGAGCGTAGGGGCCAGTTGCACGAGGTCATCAGGCTCTCGGGCATGAATCTCATCATCAACGAGACCGACCACCCGCTCATTATCAAGGTGGCCTCTATACAGTCCTCTCGCGTACAGGTTTATTTTATTGACAACGACGACTATTTCTCCAAGCGCCAGATGACCGTTGACGAGGCAGGCATAGACTATCCCGACAACGGCGAGCGAGCCATTTTCTTTGCCCGTGGCGTGCTTGAGACGGTGAAGAAGCTGCGCTGGACCCCCGACATCATACACTGCCAGGGGTGGATGAGTGCCGTGGTGCCACTCTACATCAAGACGGCCTACAGCGACGAACCCTCGTTCGCAGAGACCAAGGTGGTGACCTCGCTCTTCACCAACACCCTCAACAAAGATCTGGGCACCAACTTCAAGAAGTGCATAGCCTTCAGGGAGGCCACACCCGAACTGCTGGAGCGCTACAACGACAACTTCGACATTGAGGAGCTGGGCAAGCTGGCTATCGACTACTCCGATGGCGTGGTCAACGCCGACGCCGAGGTCAACCAGGGGCTGGTTGACTACGCCAAGGCCAAGGGGCTTCCCGTGCTTGGCTACCAGCAGGACTTTGCCGACGGATACGAGGACTTCTACCAGAAGATCTATCCCGAAGACAACGAATAAGCACTACACCATGATGAGACTGAAAAACCTGACAGTGGTTGCAATGGCTGCAATCGCGGTATCGTGCAGTGACGATACGCTCAGCATAGGAAACAGCCTGACCGAGGAGACGGACAAGGTAGAGGTAAACACGGCCACCTTCGACGTGCAGACACGGACCATAGCGGCCGACTCGGTGCTATCGAGAAGCAACGTGTGCTACTTCGGCAGAATCATGGACCCAGAGACAGGGGCATCGGTGACCAGCGAATTCATGACACAGTTGCACATACTCGAGTCCTTCGCCACCTATCCCGACAAGCAGATAGTGAGCCGCAAGGACGGGATGGCCGTGGCCGACTCATGCCGCCTGGAACTCTATTTCGACAAGCCGTCAACCGCCGCCGACACCCTGGCAGCCATGGTGCTCAGGGTGAGCGAGCTGGACAAGCCCATGGAGGAGGGAGTGGTCTACTACTCCAACTACGACCCTGAAGAGCGAGGCTATCTGAGGCACGACGGGCTGGTCAAGGAAAAGCCCTTCAGCTATGCCGACCAGACGCTGCTTGCCGAGCGATACAAGAACTCCACCTCGGCCGCCTACAAGCATTTCACCTATATACCCCTCAACGACGAGTACACAGCCAAGGACGGAACCACCTACAGCAACTACGGCACCTACATCATACAGCAGTACCTCAACCACCCGGAGTACTTCACCAACACCTATCAGTTCGTGCATAACGTGTGCCCAGGATTCTACTTCCAGGTAGCCGACGGTTACGGCTTCCACTGCCAGGTGCCCGACATGGCGCTGCGCATATTCTACACCGTGGTCAACGATAAGGACTCGGTCTACACCAGCGAGATTCCGCTGGCAGGCACTGAGGAGGTGCTCCAGACCACCAGGATACACCACGACAACGAGGTAATGCAAGAGCTGACCACCGACAACAGCTGCACCTACATCAAGTCGCCCGCTGGACTCTTCACTGAGGTCACGCTGCCCGTGACCGACATCAAGAATGCCCATCCCGGCGACTCGCTGCTCTCGGCCAGGATTTCGTTTGCCAGAATCAACAACACCGTCACCGACAAGAAGGCGCTTGACGTGCCCACCTACCTGCTCATGGTGCCCAAGGACAGCCTCTACACCTTCTTCGAGAAAAACAGCCTGCCCGACAACCGTATATCGTTCTACACTACCTACAGCGACGCTGCAGCCGTAGGAACCAACTCCTACACTTTCAGCAACATATCGAGCCTCATTACAGCCTTGTACGACAATCGGCAGAGAGGCATGGTCTACGACAAGAGCTGGGAGCAGAAGCATCCCGACTGGAACAAGGTGGTGCTTGTGCCCATATCTGTCACCACAAGCACCTCAACCACGACCACGGTCACCGACGTAGACCATAACATGGCCATTACCAGCACCAGGCTCGTGGGTGGGAGTGAGAATCCATACGAGCCTATACAGGTGAGCGTGGTCTACGGCCAATTCAGCAAGTAGCCATGGCCGACGGATACCTGGAGAAGCACCAGCAGGACTACGAGGCTCGCAAAGCCGCCTACCTGCGTCGCAAGCGCCACCTGCCGCCGCTCAGTAGTGGCAGGCAGCAGCCGCAGCGACCCGACGACGAGGCTCTGTAGCGATAAGCGAAAAAAACAGCCGACAATGAGGAAAAAGCTTTTCGTATATGTGGCGTCCATCATGGTCATGGCCACGACCGTCGCCAAGGCTCCGGCCCAGTTGCTAAGGGTCTATCAGAAAGGTGGACAGACCACAACCTTCGCCACCAGCCAGGTAGACAGCATCGTCATAGTCAACGCCGAACGCGCCGAACGCTCGCCCGAGGCTACGAGGCTGCTCAACTACCTGCGCTCCATCTATGGCAAGAAAATGCTGTCGGGAGCCATGGCCAACGTTAACTGGAACACCAACGAAGCCCAGTGGGTGCATCAGCACACCGGACGCTGGCCTGCCATCAACTGCTTTGACTTCATACACCATGTGTTCTCCCAGCCGGGCGGTTGGATTGACTATAGCAACACCGCCGTGGTGGAGAACTGGCACCGACAGGGAGGCATCGTTGCAGCCATGTGGCACTGGAACGTACCCGCCACGAAGAGCGGCGAGTATGCCTTCTACAGCAAAGACACCTCTTTCGACGTGAAGAAGATATTCGACGAGAACTCATCCGAGTATGCACTCATGGTAAAGGACATCGACCAGATAGCCGCCTACCTCAAGCCGCTCCGCGACAAGGGCATACCCGTCATCTGGCGCCCCCTCCACGAGGCTGGCGGGCAGTGGTTCTGGTGGGGTAGGGATGCTGCGGCCTGCAACCGACTGTGGCAGGTGATGTACGAGCGTTTCCAGGCAGCAGGCCTCAACAACCTCATCTGGGCGTGGACACACTCGGCAGCCTGGAACCAGCCGTTCAGCGAGGGCATGAAGTGGTATCCTGGCGACGACTATGTCGACATCGTGGGCTTCGACCTGTACAACGTCAGCGATGCCACCGCCTGCTACCGTGACTATTTCTCCTGGCTACAGCAGCAGTGCCCCGACAAGCTGGTGGCCATCACCGAGTGTGGCAACATAGCCAGCCTGAAGAGTCAGTGGGACGCTGGAGCCAAGTGGCTCATGTTCATGCCCTGGTACGACTATGACCGTACCAACAACCCTGCCTCCGCCAACTTCCGACAGACTACCCACAGCAATGCTTCCGTCGACTGGTGGAAGAATGTCTGGCAGCAGGATTTCGTGCTGTCGCGCGACCAGGTAAGCTTCTGACCCTGACTTTTGCCACGCCTGTGCCCGTCTCTCATCTTTTTGGTGCTGTTACTGGGCAAAAAAATGGTTTTTTATTTTGTCATGCTCCTAACTTTTCGTACCTTTGTCACCACAAACTACATATTTGATACGATGAAAAGAAACTTTTTACTTTTTAGTATGCTGATGTTTGCGCTGATAGTATGTGGACAACAGCAAAGCCAGTGCTGCGACCAGCAGAAAGACTGCCGTATGCAGCAGGCCAAGTGCGGACACCATAGGCAGTGTGGCCACTGCAAGAACGACTCTGCGGCCAAGCCTAAGGTCTACTTCACCAAGGACATCACGCCGGAGTCGCTCGTCAAGATCTATGAGGCGCTGGGCGTGAAGGCCACTGGTCGCGTGGCTGTCAAGATCTCGACAGGAGAGGGTGGCAACACCCACTATCTCAAGCCAACGCTCATACGCCAGCTCGTGGAAAAGGTCAACGGCACCATCGTGGAGTGCTGCACAGCCTACGGCGGAACCCGCCAAGACCCCAAGAAGCATTGGGAGACCATCCACGACCACGGCTTCGACAGCATCTTCGCTGTCGACCTTATGGACGAGTACGGCGACATACGCATACCCATGCAAGACCAGAGGCATCTGAAGTACGACATCGTAGGCAGCCATCTGCCCAACTACGACTTCATGGTCAACCTGGCCCACTTCAAGGGCCATGCCATGGGCGGCTTCGGAGGCGTGCTAAAGAACGCCTCCATCGGCGTGGCCTCCACGGCAGGCAAGGCCTACATACACTCCGCTGGCAAGACCACCGATGCCAAGCTTGCCTGGGGACCCGAATACCTGGCCGCTGGAAAGACACAGGATTTGTTTCTTGAGTCGATGGCCGCTGCTGCGCAGGCCGTGCATACCTACTTCAGGGGCAAGGTGGTCTACATCAACGTGATGAACAACATGTCGGTCGACTGCGACTGCGACGGTCATCCGGCCAAGCCCGAATTGCTCGACATGGGCATCATGGCCTCACTCGACCCCGTGGCCGTAGACCAGGCCTGCCTCGACAAGGTGTTCAACCATCAGGGACGCACTGGCGATGACAACAAGCCACTCATAGAGCGCATCAACCGCCAGCACGGAACCTACATCACTGACTACGCAGAGCAGATAGGGCTTGGCTCGAAGGCCTATGAGTTGGTCAATCTCGACAAATAAATCCAATACACTTACTACTAATACTAACATGAAACATTCATTCCAAGCCATTATCCTCCTGGCGCTGCTCGCCATGGTTGCCGTGCAGCCTATAAAAGCCCATCGCGTAGAGACAAACCTGAACTTCGGCTGGCGCTTCCACGCCGGCGACGGTAAGGGATACGAGCTTCCAGCCTTCGACGACAGCGGCTGGCGACAGGTCAACGTGCCCCACGATTTCCAGATAGAGCAACCCTGGGTGGCACCTTCCGCCGACGAGAAGGCCGACAACACCGACGTGGCGGCCAACATCAAGAGCCGGCTCTCCAGCCGCGGCTTCAAGGAGATGGGCGCAGGTTGGTATCGGCTCCACCTCTCACCTGCCGACACGCTCAAGGGCCGCCGCCTGCTATTGCAGTTCGACGGAATTATGTACACTGCCGACGTCTACCTCAACGGACAGCGCATCGGTGGTACCGACTACGGATATGTGGGCTTCGAGATCGATGTCACCGACCGTGTACAGCTCGGTCGCGACAACGTGATAGCCGTCAGGGCCGACACTCGCGAGCCAGGCAACTCGCGGTGGTACACCGGTGGTGGCCTCATACGTGGCGTGCGCCTCGTGGCCACCAGCCGCGACCTCTACTTCGGTCGCCATCCCCTCTACATCACCACACGCGCCAACCGCTACGTCAACATCACGGGCGAGTTTACCAACCGCACCCGTAAGCCAGCACAGGCACGCGTCACCATAGTCGACCCCGACGGGAACACAGTCTACCAGGGCACCCAGACCATCGAGCGCCACCGCATGGCACGTACCCAGGAGGCACCCCTCTGCAAGGAGATAGCCCTCGACAACGTACAGCTCTGGAGCTGCTCTACGCCCAGGCTCTATACAGCCGTGGCCCAGCTCCTGGCCGATGACGGCAGCGTCGTCGACGAGGCCCGCTCGCGATTTGGCGTTCGCACCGTCGACATCACCCCCGACCGTGGATTGCTTCTCAACGGCAAGAAAGTGCTGCTCCAGGGCTATGCCAACCACCATAGCCTGGGTGCCCTCGGTGCCGCTGCCTATCCCCGCGCCATCGAGAAGCGCATCAAGCTCATGAAGCAGTTCGGGGTCAACCACATACGCACCTCCCACAACCCCTATAGCCGCGAGTTCATAGAGCTTTGCGACGAGAACGGCATACTCGTCGTCGACGAACTATACGACAAGTGGACGCGGCAGCACACTGGCGGCAAGGTGCCCTTCGAGCAGCTATGGCAGTACGATGTGCCAGAGTGGGTCAAGCGCGACCGCAACTCGCCGTCTGTCGTGCTATGGAGCCTGGGCAACGAGCTACAGCAAGACCCCAACCAGCCCTTCAACGACTTTGGAGTGACCATGTACCGCCTCATGCGTACACTCATCCACCGCTACGACTCTACGCGACTGACCACCGTGGCCATGCACCCCCGCTACCGCAACTGGCAAACCGACTCACTGCCCCACGACCTGGCCATGATTACCGACGTGCAGGCATATAATTATAGGTATATGTACTTCCCTGGCGACGGGCGTCGCTTCCCCTGGATGAAGTTCTACCAGAGCGAAGCTTCCGTAGCCGCCATGGGCGAGAACTTCTTCGCCATGGATTGCGACCGCGTCATCGGTCTGGCCTACTGGGGAGCCATCGACTACCTCGGTGAGTCGCAAGGATGGCCTGCCAAAGGGTGGGGGCAGGGAGTGTTTACCATCGACCTCGAACCCAAGCCCAAGGCCTACTACATGAAGAGCTTCTTCAAGGCCGACGAGCCTTTGGTCCACATTGCCGTCATCGACAAGAAGGGCGACCAGATGTGGAACGGCGTGCAGACAGGCAACGACGGCATGTCCGACCACTGGAACCGCGTGGAGGGACAGAAAATCTCCCTCGTCACCTACACCAACGCCGACGAGGTGGAGCTGCTGCTCAACGGCAAGAGCCTGGGCACCAAGCCCAACAACCGTGGCAATGCCAAGCTGCGCAACCAGATACGCTGGGACGGCATAGTCTACCAGCCTAGCACACCCGAGGCCGTGGCCCGTACCGGCGGACAGGTGGTGGCACGCCACAAGGTGGAGACCACCGGCGAAGCCAGCAAACTCCAGGCTCAGGGCGACAACGGCGCCTGGAAGGCCGATGGGCAAGACTTGCAGCATGTGCGTGTGGTTGCCCTCGACCAGAAGGGAAGGCCCGTACAGACCACCGACCAAGAGGTGACGTTCACCCTTGAGGGCGATGCCTCCATCGTTGGTGTCATCAATGGCGACATCAACTCCAACGAGATGACCGTTGGCAACAAGCGGCGTCTCTACAATGGCTGCTGTACGGTCATCCTGCGCTCCTCGTGCAAGCCTTCCAAGATTACACTTACAGCCACTGCACCAGGCATGAAGGCCGCTAAACTCAAGTTGCAAACCTTCTAACAACAAACTGTCAACCACATGAAACTCATCAGCTGGAACGTCAATGGGCTGCGAGCCTGTGAACAGAAAGGATTTAGCGACGTGTTCCGCCAAATGGATGCCGACTTCTTCTGCCTGCAAGAGACTAAGATGCAAGCAGGGCAGCTCGACCTGACCTTCGACGGATACCAGTCATATTGGAACTATGCCGAGAAGAAAGGCTACTCTGGCACTGCCATCTACACCCGGCACCAGCCGCTCAGCGTAAGCCTTGGCATGGGCATCGACGAGCACGACCACGAAGGGCGGCTTGTCACTCTCGAGATGCAACAATTCTACCTCGTGTGCTGCTATACACCCAACTCCCAGGACGGCCTCAAGCGCCTCGACTACCGCATGCAGTGGGACCAGGACTTTCGTCAATACCTACAGCGCCTCGACCAGCACAAGCCTGTCATAGTCTGTGGAGACCTTAATGTAGCACACGAGGAGATTGACATCAAGAACCCCAAGGCCAATCGCCACAATGCTGGCTTCACCGATGAGGAGCGGCAGCAATTTGGCAACCTGCTTCAAGCTGGCTTCACCGACACCTTCCGCTGGCTCCACCCCGACGACGTATGCTACTCCTGGTGGTCGTACCGTTTCCAGGCACGTCAGAAGAACGCTGGATGGCGTATAGACTACTTCCTCTGTAGCGACAGGCTGCAACCGCTTGTCAACGCAGCTAACATTCACACCCAGGTCATGGGATCCGACCACTGTCCAGTGGAGCTAATCATAAACCCAAGCTGACATGAGGCGAGCTACGTTGCCACTCTTACTCTGCGCACTCACCCTAACCGCTTGCACCACGCAGCGCGTCTCGAACGAACGAGACGCCCTGGCAGTGGTGCATCTGGGGCAAGCTCTTGACAGCCGTCGCTACTCCATCGACATACAGACCATGTATCCACGGCGTGGCGGAGGGCGAACAGTGTCCTACGGCTTCTCACTCACCGTCAAGGGCGATACCCTCGTAAGTTATCTGCCCTATTTTGGGCGCGCCTACAGCCTGCCCTACGGCGGGGGGAAGGGCCTCAACTTCACTGAGCGCATTGGCAGCTACCATGAGCAGCTCACGCCCAAGGGGAGCCGCCACATAGAGCTACAGACAAGAAACGACGAGGACAACTATCTCTTTACCATCGACATACAGTCTAATGGCCGTGCCTACATACACCTACAGCCACATCAGCGCGAGAGCATCAGCTACGACGGAGAAGTCAACCTCGACCACGACAAGCTGCCATGACCACGCTACCTTACGTGCCTGCCCGCCGTAGACAATGCTTCATTTCTCGCTCCACCTTTTTCCTGTCTCCTATTATCACACTCCTGAAATTTCATCTCGTGCGTCGGGCTTTACGGCCCCACTAACAGCTTAACAAAACAACCAATCCAATGAAACGCGGAATAGTATTAGAGGGTGGCTCCTTTCGAGGGCTGTTCACTGCAGGAATCATCGACGTGCTCATGGAAGCCGGCATCTATCCCGACGGACTCATCGGCGTGTCGGCGGGGGCTGCCTTCGGATGCAACTACAAGTCGCGGCAGCCTGGGCGCACCATACGCTACAACACCCGTTTCGCCCACGACAGCCGCTACAGCGGACTTATGTCGCTGCTTACTACAGGCAACTACTTCAACGCCGAGTTTGCCTATCACCTTATGCCGACCCATCTCGATCCCTTCGACATACAGGCTTTCGAAACCAATCCCATGGAGTTTCATGTCGTATGCACTAACGTAGAAACGGGGCAGCCCGTCTATCGCCAGCTCACCAAGGCCGATGACAACGCATACGACTGGATTCGAGCCTCGGCTTCCATGCCCTTAGCGGCCAAGGTGGTCGACCTTGATGGCATGAAACTGCTCGACGGTGGCGTCGCCGACAGCATACCGCTTGAGTACTTCGAGCGCCGGGGGTACGACAGATGCGTGGCCATTCTCACCCAGCCCAAGGGCTATCACAAGGAGCACAACAGCCTTATGCCACTCATGCGTATCGCATTGAGGAAGTATCCACGCATGGTGGAGGCAGTAGACAGACGCCACATCATGTACAACCAGCAGCTTAGCTACGTAGCCCAAGCCGAGCAACAGGGGCGCTGCTTGGTCATAAGGCCAGACCAGCCGCTGCCAATAGGCCATGTCTCACACGACGAGAAGGCCATGAACCTCGTTTATCTCCTGGGGAGAGATATGGGACAGCGAAAGCTAAACGACATACGGCAATTCTGGAATTTCAGCTGAAAACAACTATTTCGGACAATTGGCACACACCTTCGGCCTGTCAGCGCGTGGCAGGTCGAGGCTTACAAATGCCTTCTGATCAAGCACAAATCGGCCATTGGGCAATATAGGCACAACCTCTTGCACAATACGTGGCACTTTTTGAAAAATACCCAGTGCTTATTAAAAAATAGTCAGTGCTTTTTGAAAAATACTCAGTGCTTATTGAAAACAATTTACCCTCTTTGCTCGAATGACCAATTCGGAATACACGCTGATTTGTGCTTTTCCCCAAAAAATGCAAGTTTTTTGCAAAAAAATTTGGAAATTAATTGGAAAAGCAGTATCTTTGCAAAAAATATATTAACAAAGAGGAGTATGAAGAAAACGCTACTTGTGATTTCTTTAACCACACTACTGCTGGCAGGCCAATCCGTCAGTGCCTTTGCCACTACCTGGGAGGTACCTTCCTCTGAGGCATTGGCCGATGACGAGCGTGTTACAATCAGCGTCAGCGAGCAGACGGTGTTGGTGAGTGGTGCCCAGGGCGAGAAGCTCGAGGTGGTGTCTCTCACTGGAAAAGTGGTCAAGACCATTGCCATAGATAGTGCGTCACAGCGTATTGAACTTAATTTGCCAAAAGGTTGCTACATATTGAAAGTGGGCAAGGTGGCCAGAAAGATTTCCGTTCGATAGGGGCAAGGTTGGCGCTTGTTGTGGCGCTTGTTGTGGTGTCCTGCCACCAAGAGCCGGTCAACCCTAACAGCAACCTGAGCCTGGAGCGATTCACTGGCTTGAAAGAACAGCAATATGCTCTGAACTCTCACCGTGTAAGGGAGAGTTTGGAGCATATTCTGCATGAAGACCGCGACTCTTCGCGCGCCGACTTCCATGTACGGCGCTACTATCGCCAAGGCGGTAGACTGGTTTGGATCGACCGCTACGGCACTGATAGTCGTGCCGACACGCTGGTGAACTGGCTCCGCCGATGCCTG
>Ga0247608_10005181_pt1 | contig 14212 bp, 22 predicted proteins | sample 176DNAGHGlowgp2_FD_193490 | JGI IMG/M metagenome (GOLD analysis project Ga0247608, IMG submission 193490) | Sheep rumen microbial communities from Palmerston North, Manawatu-Wanganui, New Zealand - 1766 DNA GHGlow gp2 | ecosystem: Host-associated > Mammals > Digestive system > Stomach > Rumen ...
ATATATGTATATATACATTATATTATATATGAGTGATATTATAGATAAAATAATAAGTGAGAGTATATCCAGTGTTGTAGAGGGTTTGAATCTTGACCCATTGTATGGTGATGTTAGTCTTGATGCCAATCATCAGGATTACGTTGACACCAATGATGCTTGGAGTCCTCATCCTTTTTACAGTAGGATTGGTGGTTACAAGGTGATATCCATATTCAGGAACAAGTGGAATCACAATCCACTCATATGGGCATTGAAGGGCAAGAAGTGGCGTTTCAAGAATCCTAGGGAGGATGTTATGTTTCTCTTGAGGCGTTTTGTTGCTGTTACCAAGGAATTGAATGAGAGGTTTGATGTGATTATCACTACCCCTTCATCCAGTGAGTTGAACAACAGGGTATTGGGTATTATTGAAAGGTTGATACCTCACAAGTATTCCTTCAAGGAGTTTTTCAGGAAGAGAGAGGCTTCTGAGGTGTATAACGCATTGCCTGAGAATGTCAAGATTAATTTGCGTCCATATTTTGAGGAAATGATGAGGAACGGTAATTTATTCTCGTACAAATATATTCCAATTGGATATAGGGGGTTAATTGGTCAGACTATTAATGTATCTGATATCTCTCTTGGGAATAAGATAAACGGTATGAGGGTATTAATATTGGATGACACAGTTACCACTGGCAAGACTATCACTGATTCTGCGAAAGCGTTATTGGATACGTTTGTGCCAAAGAGTGTGACGTTTCTAACGTTAATGACCCCAGAGGAATAAAGAAGAAAAAAAAAAAGAAGAAGGCTTATGATATCTGAATCAAGGTTGAACAGCATTGTGAAGTGTGTGATAAATGAGGTGTTGAACACCACCATTCAGCTTCAGTATATTAATGGTATATATTATCCTATTGATTCGATTAGCAAGAATATATTGGAACGTGAATTGAGTAGGGATAGAATAATTGAGAAGGATTTTGACATTGTATCCCCTGTATTAGTTAAGAGGGGATATAAGATGGCTATATCTGGGTATGAATAGGATATACCCCGAAAGGTAGAGGAAAGAAAAAAAAGAAGGAGACTGGTCATAGGTCTCCTTTTCTTGTATTACATTTCTTTAATTTGTTTTATTTTCTCTTGTTCTTTTTTAATTTTCTCCTTTATTGTATTTATGGCTAGTTTCTTTGCTTCTTGTTTGCTGAGGCATAGGACAAAGTCTGTATATAGTGGTTCTTTTCCCTCGCTATGCAGTGAGACTGTTGGGAACATCACTTGCTTTGCAGTTGTGCTTTTTATCTGTGAGTGTTGTATATAGAAGCATTTACCGCCACCACAAGAGACAGCACAGTATGCCTTTGACAGCCCTGTGTTATCAAAGTAGCCTGGATTGGGTATTGTTGCGAAGTTTCCTGACTTAGAGTTTACCACGTAGACTGGCACTGTCAGTTTCTTTATTGGTTTTTCTCCCACAGCAAACTTATGAAGGTCTCCAAATGTGAGCTTTCCTCTTTCCTTATAGACGGGCATATCATTTGGTATGATTTCCGTCATATACTTCTTGATATGTTTCTCAAGCTCTTGCTTTGTGAGTTCACCGAAATCGTCTGGCATATCAAAACCATAGTCATAAGTGTATGTATTGTTACACTCAACACGTCTTGGGTTTTTCCAGTTTGGCTTCTTGATAAGTTCTCCAACACTTACCTCAATTTTATTTGGTCTGTAGTCTTGAGGTGTTGTCTGGTTTGAGATATAGAGTGATACATTATTCCTTTTTAGGTAGACGTGCATGAGGTCTCCTGGTTTTCCTTCCTTCTTGTATACTTTAAATCCACATGACTCAAGGAACTTGATATTGTTATCAAGTGCTGTGTCTAGATATATTGGAAGGTACTGGATGGTTGTCCTGAGTTTTGTCATTTCCTCGTCTGTGAGGTTATAGTAATGGTCTTGTGTGAACAGTCTCTTATATACATCCAATGGGCTTTCTCCCCATCTTGACTTAAATGGGCTGTCATAGACGTAACCATTATTCCCTTGTAGTGGCTGTCCGTATGGTAGGCTTTCCACCCACTCATATGCATTATTAAAATATGGTACGTTATTTTTCATTTGGAAAATATAGTTTTATATCTGACGTTGTGTTCTTTTTTATTCTCTCGTAGAGGTCAATTCTACAGACTCCGCATGTGAGATACACCATATCAGTTACGAGGTGTAGTTTTGGCTCTCCTATTACGAATCCACGTCCTTCCTCGTATCTGTTGTTTTTCTCAGCTATCAGGAATGCGTTACTTGCTTCTTTTCTGTTTTGGTACTCATAAGATACTTTAAGAAGTGGTGCTTGGTAAATTGTCCTTAGCACTTCGAACATGTGCTCTTCCATTTCGTCTGAGCGTTTTCCAGTTTCATTTTGTCTCTTGAGTTTCTCTTTCAGGAGGATGTTCCATATTTTAGCCCAATCTGACTCGTATGGGTGATTTTGTGAATCTTCTCTTTCTTCGAAGAATACTTTTCCTATATATGGTTTGAGCACCTTGTGCCAACAATACTTTGAATCTTCATTGAGGACAAGTCCATTCGATATGTCTGGAAGTCCCCTATCATCGAATGACTTTGTTTTATGATTCCAGATAACACCAAGTTTCGCCAGTGCTATATCTGTCATAGACCTTTCTGCCTCTGTTGCTGATTTAATGTTTTCAGTTCTGAAGTTCGAACAAATGTATGGTGCTTTTGCATATCTTGCTTTTATTTTATTCCATATAGGGTGTCCATATGAAGAGCGCAAGGTTGAAAGCATTTCGCATTCTGCTGTATACACCATTCGTACCACTGGATATGAGATACCATCCAGTGGTTCGCAAGATATCACGATGCAGGTTGTCTTGAAGTTCTCACAATTGTGAATTGTAACGTAATCTCCTAATTTGGGGTAATCGAAATTATTCATAACCTTCAAATTGTTCGTTTTTAATTCTCATCATTAGTTGTTTTCTCGTCTTCACACTTCCCACCTCACTATAACCGTATGGCGTTTTTTCAAGTATAAGGAATGGCTCGTATGGGTCTTTAAGTTTATCTAGGTTCATTTCTGCGCTTCTATCTATGTCGTAGACGTAAGCATAGTTATCGTTTATCTTCGTTACTTTCTCTGGTTCTACCCAGCTTTCATTGTAGTTGGCGAACTTCTGATAGATGTATTCCTTCTCACGTCTGAATGGGCTATAGTAATACTTTCTGAACTTGGTATATGTGAACTTCCCAAGTAGATTAAGTGTATCAAGGTTCTTGACTGTCATTTGTTCGCTGTCACAGTATAATGCTGCAAACTGTGTCCCTTGTTTCAGCAGTATGCCGAATGTTGCATCTTCTCCCCATGATAATCCACTTCCACCGAACCAGTTCACTATTGCGATATTATCTACCCACATATTTTCGAACTTTGGTTCTCCTGTGCTGATGTTGAGTATTGTATACTTTCCTGTTTTCTTGTTTTTAAGAAGATAAAGTTCCCTGAACCCAGCATTATGACCATGCCAGTTTTTCTCTGGTTCAAAGCCAGTTCTACTATAGTTGTACATTTCATTCAGGTTTGTGAGTCTAATAACCTCATATTCCTTAGAATGGGAATACTTTTTCAGCATATTGTATATGTTCAACTCTTTTTTTTGTAGTACTGTCTTAATGTACTCCTCAGTGGTCATTTTCTTTGTGAATAGTTTTGCTATATTCATATGCGATAATGCTCTTTATATTTTGTGAAATCGCCTTTTTTCTTATTCTCCTCATATTCTGTCAGGAACTCATTCAACTCCTGATTTGTATATGCGAAGAACTTCCTCTGTCCTTTATAGTAGATGTATCGTGGGATATAGTCCTTTGTCCATTCCTCGTATGGGACATCGTCTTTGACTCCATATGGTTTATATGGGTTGCCACCCATCATTATATTCTCATGGTAGGTGATGTTTTCGTCATATTTGACAATTAATTCGTCTTCGTCTCTAGCCCATGTTCTCTCGTAGCCCCAGAATGCCTGATAAATGACATTCTCGCTATCATAGCGTTGGAATATGAATTGCCTTTTTGAGAAAACTGTAAGCATTGCTTCTCCTTTCTGTAGGAGCTTGTCAATGTTATATCTCAGAATTGGCTTTGGTTCACCCTTTCCTATTACAGCAGCGAACTCATAGTCTTTCTCAACAATAATACCGAATACAGTTTTCTCTGGGTAACAAGGGTGACTTTGAAACGTTACAAGGCACACGTTATCGAACCAATCGTTGAACAATGGTTCACCGTCCTTATCAAGTATGGCGAACTTTCCTTCATTGTTCTCTGCAAGGCTAATTTCCCTTACCAAACGCTCCCAGCATCTGTCCTCATATTTTTTACCTGGTCTGGATGGCAGGTCATACTTGTTGGAAATGGTCCTGAATTTCAGTCCGTCAACGCCAAGTTTATCTGCTAGTTCCTGTAGCTTAATCATCTTAATAGCTTTATCCTTTCTGTCAACCTCAAGATATATTTCCATAGATTTCTTATCTACCTTGGCTTTAAGTACATCATTCGCCACAAGTGATATGATTATATCCTTATGGCTATCAGCACATTTATCGTTGTTTTCCACGAATGAGTTGTATGGTATCTTTCTAGTACCACCAAATCCGTCAAAAAACTGCTTAATTATCTCTGTCTGCGTCATATGTTTATAATTTCAATAGTTTCTTTTTTACTTCCAATATTTTACTTATACGGTCTTCTAATACTTTGATGTCGTGTTGGATTTCACTTGTTTCTCCAGTAAGGAAATTATTGGCTAGCTTGATAGTTTCTTCTTTTGTTGTACCGATGAAAGTGAATACTCCCCATATAAGCTGGTTCATAAGCACATTATCACTGAGTCTGTATTGGTCACGCTTATGTGCGCTTGCGCCACTATCCTCATCAAACATTAAGAGACCATTCTCAAGGTCTAGTACAGTATCACATGTCCAAGTAGTACTGTCAACATAGTCTCTAGTGACTTTTGTCCATTCAGCTTTTTCTACTTTTTCACCGTTAACCTGTAGGAAAAAGACTTTAGTACCTTTTTTGATATTAAGCATATTTTATCGTTTTATTGTTTCTGGTGGCAAATTTAGATAAAAAAAATGAGATAGCAAAAAAACTACCTCATTTTTTAACATAATTTAAATGTTGATTCTCTGGCTTACAGTAATCTGGCTTACCTAGTCTTTTTCTAAGCATCCTTGCACAATCCTTACACAGGAAGATATTTCCCTGGTTAGTTATAGCCAAATACATTCTATCACCATCCTTGAACTCCTTTTTACACTTTTTACAGTGAGTTTGTTTCAAGTTCCATTTCATTCCATACTGTTTAGCCGTTATCATGAACTTGGTGTAATCAAATGTAACCCCATCTTCAGGTGAAACATCCTCTACGTTGTATACTGTTCTTTTTATCTCAACTTCGGTGAATGATGCCACTTTACCTTCTACTAGTCTGGTCATAGTACTTGTTGTTTTTTCTCATTTCTTGTTTTATTTTCTCATTTGGGCTTGGTGGTCTGGTAGTCCAAAATATATAGTCTGTTTCAGGCATGGACATAAGTTCTCTATATGGGATATATTTATTCTTCCCACATTTTTCGCAGTAATAGAAAGCCCCAGTGTTGCTTCCATTCTCCCCATCATAGAGCCACTTATGTTTGCATTCATTTTGGTTAATGAATGTGTTTTTATTTTCTGGCTGTGATGAAGCTGCTATTACCATTATTATTACACCAAAAAGGCAACATGCCAGCACACCTATTATTTCATTCTCCATGTTTTTTAATATAGATATATCGTGGGTATCTTCCAAGCACAAATAATGTAACTGGACAAATCCACATATTTGTTATATTGACTGTTCCGTCTTCATCTTTATCGATATTTGTATAATTTCTACCCCACAGTATTCTGTCTTTCATGGAGAATTTTGACACATCTTCTGCTACGTATGTATCATATTTCTTTGCCTCTTCTTCACTGATTGGCTTCTTTGATGCGATTATGTCAACGGTTACTTTACTTTTTCCCAGAGCATAATGAGTACAAAGGTTATCAGCCCCTGCAACCATTTCCAGGTTTCCTTCTTCAAATCCCCAATTCTTGAAATCATAGAACCATCTTCTCCTATGAACAAGTCCATCGAATTTGGAATAGAATGACAGGGTGTAATGTTTCCTACGAAATATTACGTTTTTTATTAGTTTAAGTATTGTTGTTATTTTCTTTATCATAGTTCAAATATATTTAGCAAAGCGCCATTGAAGCGAACTCTTCGGTAAGTTCTTCTTCTTTTGTGTCAATGAGTTCAAGTGCAGAGCCAGCAAGAAGAAGCCCTGTTTCCGATTCACTTACTCTTTTCCTGATAATATCCAAGACTTTGAGTTTTTCATACACAAGCCTTTGTGCTTCTTCAACACACGTTTCTTTTGAAGTAGAGTAAATATCAAATGACAGGTTTATCTCATCTTCTGGTTTTGTATTTCTGACGTGATATGATGAATCAGTATTGGTATATATTGCATCCCCACCCTGGAATCTTATCATAATCCTGCTCATATCAGCAGTCCTTATTATACCAGTAACAGTTTTCTCTTGCATACAATGGTTTTTTATCTCCTGTATATCAGAGTCTATCATGCTGATGCAATATAATTTATCACCTTCTTTTAAACTTATAAAATTCTTTCCCATTATGTTTATTTTTTATGCTAGCGCCATTTCAGCAAATTCCTCAGTTAGTTCCTCGTGTTCATCTTTCATGAATTCGAGGTGTGAATCAAGTTTATCGAATACGTTTACGCTTGCAATTATGTAGTCTTCCAACTGCATAATTTTCTTGTTATATTCAATATTTCTTTTCTTTAGGTATTCTCTGGTTGCTTCAATACATCTTCTCTCTGATGTGGCGTATATATTGGCAATAACTGGAGAAATGCCTGTTGAATTATTAGTTGGTTCTTCTATGAATGTATCATCACTTCTACTAACAGCTATTACTGAGAAGTCACTAAGTGTTAATGCCACAAGCTCTTCATCAAAGCAATCATCAAATGCTGACCTCACTGTTCGTTCCCTGACAAATTCACCATTTCTGTCATACAACAGTGTAGAAGAGCCTATCTTTATCAGATATATTTTATCGTCTCTTTTTAGACTATTGAATGTTTTTTCCATAAGCTTTACAGTGGCATTTCGGCAAACTCTTCCATAGTATCAGGCATATCTGCGTCTTTTAGTGACTCATTTATTTTCGAAACCATGTTGTTATTTGATATAATCTGCTCTTGCATTCTATCTATAATTCTCCTCTGTATGACGGAAGATGAATCTATGATGCTTTTTGCCCTTTCCAAACAGGCTCTCTTTGTTGTTGCATAAATCTTAGAATTGATTCTACCTTGACCAGTTGAATCGTATGATTCTATTGTTACATGTGATTGCAATGAGGAATTGGGGTAGAACACTCCACCATTGTTTTCAAGTGTAACACACATAGAGTTGCCATAATCGCCAGAACTGTTTGTCCTTCCTCTAACTTTCTCGATACTTATAAATGAATTATCAAGATTCGATTTAAATTTCGAGTCTTTTATTGAGATAGTGTATATTTTATCTCCAGCGTGTATGTCACTAAAATTTTTCATATTACAAAGCCATTTCAGCAAATTCAACTTCAGACATAGCATTCTCTTTTGAATCATCGTATGCTAATTCATACAATGGTTCTATTTTACCAGCGCTAATAATACCTTGATTAATGAGAATCAATGTTTCTCTCCTTAATTCAGAGAGTTGCTGTTGTTTACTCTTCAACCTGGTTAGCGCTGCTTCAAGAACTTTCTTCCTGGATGGTGAATAGAACTCAGTAAATATACCTATTGGTGAGTCAACATTCGCCTGAGGCTTTTTATCTACGGATATTGAAATGGCATTCATATTGACCTCAGCATGTGTTCTATCGTCGAATGTGAGTCTCAACGTATAGAAATTATTCCACTGTTGCCTTTTCTCAACTTTCAGCAGTTCAATAAAGCCACCATTTTCATCCTCGACAAGCTTAGAATTGGCAATTCTTATCCTATAGACCTTGTCACCTTCCTTAATGTTTCTAAACGTTTTCTCAATTTTATCCATATACTAATTCTGCTTTTTTCCAGTTTCTAGTCCAATGTTCATCAGTCTGTACATGGTTTGCCCTTACATACTTACAGACATAGTTAGGGAAGTCTTCACCACTGAACCCACTTGTTGTTCTCATTACGATGCCTTCTTTAGTAGTCCCATATGCTGAAGGCTTCTTCATTTCCTTTGATATAAGGTCTCTTATTTGTTCCTCAGTCTGCGCAACGCCTCTCCACAGTACTGGCACTGCTGGTATTTCCATTACCTTTGAAATAAACATCACGTCATCCCACTCCCACCATTCATCTACTATGTCGCTATATGCAGCGAACAAATGGAAATAGCTTTTTAGAGCATCATAATGTATTGAGTGCTCTCCATATAGATTTTCACCGAAGATATAGAGTCCGTTGTCTATAAGTCCTTTAACCTTCCAGTATAATCCATCATTACCCCAAAGGTTAATTGACCAAGGAGAGCGTGTTTCTGCTGCATGCGAACGTGCAAACACCCCATTATTTGTCATGCAGGTATTTTCTCCATCAAGTTTCTCAGTGAGTATTATTTCCTTGCCTCTGTAATACTCGAACCACCCATCTTTGAGCTTCTTATCATCTTTTGTAGCTCCAGGTGAGAACGGCACGTGATATGTCCTTGGATATTTCATAACAGTTCTTTACATTTGTTCATAAGATACTCATATAATCTGGGCACTCTAGATTTAGATATGTTTGCAATCTTAGAGTTGAATATACCGCCAAATGGGAAAACAACCTTTTCATATTTCCCAATATTGGCTTTTATTTCATCAAAATCGTCATCAATAACCTTCTTGAATTCATCAAAGTCATCGTCAGTCCACCTACCGAACAATCCCTTATGCTGACTATTATACCAGTGTTGGGTTGTTATTGGGTATGCGTTATCAAGTCCTCGTATGAGTGCTGATGTTACCTTGGGATAATGTTTGCCACTACCATACTTCTGGCAGTACCAAGAATCTTCTGGTATTTCTCCTTTACCACTATTTCTATTGGTGTTATCAGTAAAGATATACATCGTAGCTTTATCAGCAGCGACTTCATCACGATTGTAGAAGTTATCAGCTCTTATTACTTTCCCCATTTGTCAATTATTCCAGCCTCCATTGCCAGTGTGTATTCGTCATTTTTAAATAACTCTTCTAGTTTATCTGGTGTTTTAACCTCGTGAAGTGGTATATTCATGTAGTCAAGGCACTGCATTGGTGTTATTGTTCCTCTCTCAGCCTCCAGGTGATGTTTGGCGCACAATGCAGCACCATTAGACAGGTAATACCCGCCATCATTCCATAGTTTCCTATCCATGATATGATGAGCATCTACTGCATTCTCATCACATCCTGGAACGCAGCATTTTCCATCAGTTCTCGCAAACACCTGTTTCTTGAACTCTTCTCTTGTTAATAGCTTGTTCCACATTTTTGTTAAACCTTTCTGTTGCCTTCGCCTCGTCACTATTGAGACACATTATTATTTCGTGCTTCAATTTCTCAATCTTGACATCAGTTTTCAATGTTTCTACCCTAATGCCAAGAATGAGTATGATGACTAACTGTAGCAGTATTATCTTATTCTTCATTGGTTTGTTATCTTAAATTCAGCCTCTTCTATGAGTTTGTCAACCATTGTAGAAAGTTCCTCACCAGTCCTAGCACCAATTAGGAAGCCATGACCTAACAGGTTGACAATGAACGAGTTAGCGTCTTTATTTACAACCTTAAGGATTTCATCAACCTCATTTACATCACCACAGAGCTTATAGTGTTTGGTTCTAGAAGCGTGAGGATGATGAATTTCAGCATGACCGTGAATCATGAAATTGATGTTATCCATCTTATCATAGAGTCTGGCTTGTGCTGGTGAATCCACTGAAGGCTTGTTCTCTCCGCAGTATGAATCTGAGTTGGTGAGATACAGAACCATATCCTCTGGTGTAAGTGATTCCTTGTTGGAATTTCTTGGTGAGACGAACATATTCCTAGTTGCAGCCACACCTCTCTCATAACTCAGATTAGCCCTTATTGATGGGAATAACTTCTGGCATCTGGTACTAACATTTCCGAAGAATCTGTTACCACAGCTAGTCTGTATATGCTGCTGTAGTTTCCTGTTGGTATCCAGCAGTATCTCAAGATTAGCTTTGTTATCCTCGAAATACTTAGCCACTGGAATATAGTCTTCTGCTGTTCTTGAGGTATTGATACGCTTTGCTGCCTTGGTGAATGCCACAAATGACATTATAGATGTCATGAGGCTTGGGATATCGTTTCCATCATACCAGATGTTTCCAAGCGCATCTACCAGGGTAAATGACACCATGCCAGTTTTCTCATCTTTTCGTATCTCGATTACGGCATTGCCGTGCATCTTGAAGATACGTGAGATTGAGTCGGCACGTGTATATCCCTCACGCATTACCTTAGAACAGATGAGGACAGAACCCTGCTTCTTTCGTGGATAATGCTTTGGCTCTTCATTAGTAATGTTTGCCATCCATATTGTTACATCAGCGTCTTCTTTTATTGGGATATCAACAAGCGCTTCAAGAGTTTCAATAGTCCCACTATTAGCCATTAAAGCTTCAATACAATGTGTATAGGCATTGGTGTTGTCGATATGCTCAAGCATCTTTCTTACTACGCCAGACCTTTTTACTTCATTTGGGTTGTTGGAAAAAGTTCCACCTACTATCAATAATCTCATATCAGAATCCTATTTTAGATGTTTTTTTACTACCAACAACTACTGTTTTATCCTTTTTATATATTGAAGCAAGAGTCATTGGTGCTGTTGCATCTGGTACAAGTACCTTTGTTTTCTCCAATGAAAGTTCGTCGAAGCAATACTTTAGGGACAATCTACCCTCTCTCAATAATGCCTCATCAATTTTACTCTCAGAGCAATTGAACGAACAAATGAACTTACATTTTATAGTTTCTCCCAAGATACCGTCTGTAAGATTAAGAAGAGTCCCCATAAATGGATTTCCTTGCTCTCTTCGTGACAGAATTTTCTCACAGTCTTCCAGTACAACTACAGAGTTACGATAATTCAACAGGAATGCAATGAACCTTGATGAATCCATGTCAAGAAGCAGGTTTGAGTCGATATATAGGAATTTATTTTCGCTAACGGACATCAGGTGCTTGATAAGAGAAGTCTTTCCAGTTCCAGGCTTTCCGTTGAATAAGATAAGCTCATTTGACTTTGAGTTCAATATTTCAACAATGTCATTGTATGGTATATCGTCATTGTAGTTCTTCTTCAAATCAATATCAATTTTATCAAACTCAAGTTCTTCGGTATCAAGTCCAGAGTAATTTGTTCTAACCCACAAGTATTTTGTTTTATCAGGTGCTTCTGTCTCAATTTCAACAACATTTTTCATGAATGTTTCAGTCAAGTCAAATGCGTCTTTCTCTGTTTTAGCCATAGCGCACACCCCAGTGATTGCGGTTATTTGTGAGTCACATATTTTCTTTCCGTATGTCTCAATGATAAGCATACCATTAGTGCCTAGGAACAGACCCATTTTTGGGGTAGGATAAGCCACAACACCAAGCTTGTAACAAGTATCTATCAACGAGAAATTTTTCGTTAGCCCCTTGGTTTTCAAATTTAATGGTGAATATTTTTCTGAGAAATCTGTGAAGAACACCTTATCAGTGTCTTTCTCCATTCTCATATTGAACACCCTCTCAGGAGTTCCGCCATACAAGTGTGAAAATAGCCATCTTGTATTAACGTCAACAGCACCCATACCTGGGTTTATAATCACTAGTTTATCACCATATTCAAGAAAGACCTTTTTAAAATTCTCTATTTTTTCCTTGTCTTGTTCTACAATCATTTTATTTTTTTCTACTATAGTTTTGTGCAAAGATATAAATAAAAAACGAAAATAGCAAGTAATATTTACGCTTAAACTGAAATTTAACAATATTTATAAGTTAAAAGAATAGTATATTATGTTAGCTACACCCAAATGGATGGAAATAAATTACGATAAATTTAATGAATTACTTTTTGGTGGAAAACTGCCAAGGGTTTCTCTTATTATAAACAATAGGCTCTCTAAAGCTTGGGGTAGGGCACATTGTAGATTTAATTATAAAACTGGTTCTATTACTCCAACAAAAATAGAAATGGTTAGCAAACGTGACTGCCCAGAGGAAGTACTCAAAAATATACTAGTCCATGAAATGATTCATATTGAAGATTACTATCTTTTCCCACAACATTATCTTTATAGAACTTATTGGGGAGAATACAAGTTAGTAAGGGGATATGATGCTCATGGAGATTGGTTTAATGGTGAATGTGAGAGAATAAATTCAATGAATGCTGGTGTCACAGCAACAACGAAGATACAAGCATGGGAAGCAAATGCAAGTAAACTTTCAGATTCTGCCCAAGCAGCTCTTGACAAAAGAAATGCTAAAAAAGAGCAGGAAGGTGCTATAATTGGTTTCCTTAGAAAGCCAAGAGGTAAAGAACCTTGGTTCTTGATTAAAACAAATATTCTTGGTAAAAGAGCCTATGAAAAGAAATTATTAAAAGACCAGTCTTGGTATGCAGTATATACTCCTTATATAGAATGGTACAGGACATTCGACCCTAAGTGGGTTAATACAAGAAATGAAACATCAAGGGGTTGGTATTATTCAGAAGAGAAGAAAAAACAATTTATAAGCACTCCTGGGGTTGAATTTATTGAAAGAACAAATATTTCTTATAATTTTAATGAAGGAAAAAATATGAATTATAACGATATTATAAAAGAAGCCATAAACGATTATCTAGAAAAAGAAACAAACGATACTATTGTTACTGGCGCTCCAGGAAAGAGGCAATATTTCAAAAAAATAAACGATGAAGAAGGAATAATGGCAGTTGAATAAATAGTAACTAATATTTATAGTATATGGGATTTATTAAAAATATTAAAGAGTCAATTGATGATAAGTCTCCTATAAGTGTTAACAATATCACAGTGCTTGCATCTGCTTTAATGGGTGCTATTATAGGATTTGTCATTTGTTTTGTACTCATTTACGACGTTACATACGATGGCAAGGTTGACACTAATTTGACTGACTTGGGTATATTCTTGCTTTGTGGAGGTGGATATATCCTTGGTTCTGGCGCTCCTAAAGCTTATATAGATGGAAAGATGAAGACCCGTTCTTGGGTAGAGGGAGAGAAAATGCAGATTGACGCTGATGAAGAGGTAATGGCGTACAGGAGGCAGAAGAAAACCAAACTTGAGGGGGATGATAAAGATGAAGAATCATAAAATATATAATGAGCAATGAACAAGCTAGATAGAATAATAACTGAGTCAATAGACAAGATTTTAAAAGAGAATAAATTTAAAAGCCCACTTTCTAAAATAAAGGCGGCATCGTATGCTGCTGCTAAAAAAGAAGGTGGTAAAAGTGGAGAAGAAAGATATAATGACTGGAGGGCAAAACAAGCAGCCATATCAGATATAAATAAAGAACTCCATAATAAACGTTCAATGCCAAAGAAAGATAGAATACCAGTTGGTATCTCAAAATCATTTGATGATGGAACTATTGACATTGGTGTTTTATCTGCTGATAGAATGAGAGATGCAAAAGACTATTTTAATTCTGAAAATGAATTCAATGGAGCAATAAATAATGATACATTCGACAATGAATGGCTTATAGATAGAGATATAAATTAATAGCATATGAATACTAAAGTACTTAGTTTTGTAAAGAAGCTGGAAGGCTATAAGACAGCAATCAAGGCACTTCACTGGGATAGTGATTCACTTTCTCAACATGAGCTTTGTGATAAGATTGCAGACACCATTTCTGAGTTCCAGGACACAATATCAGAAGTTGAACAGTCAATTACTGGTAAGCTTGATAAGAAGGAACTTGAGGGTGAGAAATATAATGTTACAACATTGAAGAAATTTGTTGAAGACGTATTGGATGCAGCAAATACATTCTACA
>Ga0247608_10005183_pt1 | contig 14205 bp, 10 predicted proteins | sample 176DNAGHGlowgp2_FD_193490 | JGI IMG/M metagenome (GOLD analysis project Ga0247608, IMG submission 193490) | Sheep rumen microbial communities from Palmerston North, Manawatu-Wanganui, New Zealand - 1766 DNA GHGlow gp2 | ecosystem: Host-associated > Mammals > Digestive system > Stomach > Rumen ...
CTCCTGCATTCCCGTAATGTGTAAGCGGTTGTATTCTGCTAGATACCAGTCAGCATATTTGCCCATCAAGGAGTCAAGTTGACTCTTATAAGCAGAGAGGGCATCTTCGTCATTGACCATCGACGGTACCTCCTTCACACGGTCAAGTGCCGCATTGACATCTGCCTCCATCTGCTGGTCGGTCATATACTGCTTTGCCTGTACAAGGTAAGAGATTCGGGTCCGCAATTCATCTACCACTTGAAGCATATTATCGAGCTGATTCATCAGTGGAATGGCTTCAAAGACATGGCCAAGTTGTTCCAGAGTCCAAGGCAGATTGCTCATTTTAGCCTTTGTGCCATAGTTCTGTAACTTGTCACAGAATGAAGCCAAAACCTGAAGGCGGTTGGCATGGCTGCTACCATCGAATGGGGCAAGCACTTCCTCATTTTCAAGGAAGATACCTCCACGTACCTTCTGTGCCAATGTAACGGCATGCCCAGCTTTCTTCTGTGCTGCCACAAGGAGTTTGGTGAAGGTGTCATCCTTGTCAAGTTGGCGCGTCAGGTCATGGCCTTCTATCTTTACGAATATCTCGCGTACAAGCGGCAGATTCATTCCCTTCGGACGGCGAACATGTGAGAAGTTGTAGGCCATATCTTCAGGCAAAGATGTAATGTCAGCAATGTTGGCTGCATTGATCGTCTTATTTCCAGGCAGGCTGATTTCAATCTCGCCAAGGCTTACCATCGTGCAAAGTACAAGGAATTCCAAGTCTGCCTCAATCTCGAAGTCACGGGTGCGCCATGTCTGCTCGTAGTACTGGTAGAGGATTTCATCCCGATTGAGCACCTGTCCTTCACCTTTGTCCTCCAGCCTCTGTTTAACGCTCTGCGCATACTGCGATGCCTCAATACTCAATGTTCCGTCGGCAAATAGTCCAAGTGCAGCAAGGATGGCTTCACTATCGCGGTTGGCTTGTAAAGGATTTGCTATCCTCTTCTTGGCTCCTGCTATCATGGTGGCGCGGTTGCTTGATGTGATAGGCAGTCGAAGGAGTGAGAACTTTGGATAGTTGGGCAGACGCTGGCAGAAGTACTCTTCGAGTATGTTGGAGGCAATTTCGCTAATAATCTGTTCCTTTGCCATACCTGCAGCCCCTGTCAGATTAACGGTTTGCAGCTCTCCTTGATAGTATACCTCAGTACATTGGATGAAATCACGCTGGAACACAGGGCGCAACTTGTCCTCGTATGTTTTTCTATACTGCTCATAAAACCGCTTCTGCGATGTGTCCACACTCTTGATAAGAGCCTCAGATGCTGCATAGAGTGAAATAAGTTGACGCATTTCGTCACTCACTTTGTCCATGCGAATATAGACGCTGTCCGGCTCGGTGCCTACCTGTATTTTCTCTTTATTGAAGATAGGCATGAAGTAGATGTAGAAGTATTGCTCTGGCTGAGTGGTGCTGCGTTCGTCTGGATTGCCCATGAAGATGTAGCCATCGAGAGAAACCTTATGACTCTTCCACTCTACAGAATGAGGATAGATCGGGAACTCCCTTCGATATTTCTCAACCTCAATAGGCAGGTTCTCCACCAAATAGCTGAAGAAATAGCTGTCAAGGGCATCAGGAGCCATCGTCAAAACATAGTCCTTGATTTTCTGCTCATAGTTCACGCCTCCTTCGATACGAAGGTGGTATTCCTGATTCTGGGCGTTCTTCTCGAAATATTGTCCGACGGTAGCCGATACGATTTGTGATGCGGTGGTGTTGATGACTTCGCCCAACATTTCACGGTCGAGAATGGTGGGGTTGAGGTAGCAAAGACCGTCAATCAGGTTTTCCGCAGTCACGCCATTGGTATGCTCCAATGTGTCTTGGAGAATCTTCACTGCACAAGCATTGGCAATGCGGTGAGCCAAAATGGCTTTGTTTGCTCGGGCACCTGTAAAGTTTTCTGTGATCTTCTGATGGACGGTCTGCATGATGGCTGTTACACGGCGTACATCAGCATCAGTCTGCATTTCGGGAGCCTGAAGGTCTTCCCAATACTGGTCATAGCAGATTAGACCGGGTTCTGTTTCAGGAATATCTTTGTCAAAGATAGCTTGGAACTTACCCGTCAACGTTTTCAGTACCTCACGCTGTGATTTGCTGATGCGTATCTGTTGGAAGTTTTCAAAGAACGAAGGATTAACGGGGAAAAGCGAAACATAATCTTCCAGTTTGGCGTGCATGTCAGTGAAGAACTCCGTAAACTTGGAAAGGTGGCGACGAATAATATCTCGCTGGGCATCAGTCTTTTTCAACAGTCGTTGTTGAACCACAAACTGCACGTCTTGCTTGGTTATGGTAATGTCCTTATAGCGGTCATTTACCTTGTTGAGCATATCAGCAGCATACTGAAACTCAGGTGAGTTATATATCAGTTCCTGCACACCGAACATCATGCGGAAACGTGATTTATCACTGGTTTGACCAAGGGCTTGCAACACACTAAGGTCACGGTTTAAACTAACGCCATTAGCACGTGATTTCAAGTATGATAACATTTCGTCAATGACAAGCATCAGCCCTTTATCAGGGAACTTGGCTTCAAACTGTGCCATCATGCGACGCAGTTTGTCGGCATACATATCGGGCTTGTTATCATTGGAAATACTGTAATCTACGCCCCATGCTGCAAGAGCTTTGTCTATCTGATAGCATACAACGCGCCACAGTTCTTCATCGGTTCCTAACTCGAAGCGAATAACTTTGTACTTGCCAGCAATATTACCGAGAACCTTACGGGCACTTTCGTTATTCACCTCTGGAAGTAAGGTCGCATCCTCAGCTACCAGTGACACAAGTGACATCAAGTGTGACTTACCTGTACCATAGTTACCGACAATTTGCATACCAAACGTCTCGTAACTGGCAGTATAGTCGAGGTTCTTGCAAATCGCGGGTATAAATGTCTTCTCGTATGTCTCTGAGAAAACAAAGTTGCGAACAAGGGAATGGCGATAGTCTTCATTCGACAGTTGATCGAACTTCACCACCTCGTTGATTGGTTCAAATGATATTAGCTCTTTATATTTCATATGCTCAGCTATTATATTTCAATAAATGATAGTCCTTGGAGATTAAGTGCAAAGCGGGGGTCATCCATCAACAGATAACGGTTTTCCTTGATTGAGCCATTAGATAGCAAAATCAGACACTTGTTGATAGAAAAAGATTCAACGATACTTCGCAAATCAAGTTTCAGGTCTGGCTCAAAAAGAATTATCCAGTTTGATAAGGCGAGGTATGATCCTATTACCTCATCGTTGTATGTCTGCTCAAAGATACGCTTACAGGCACTTGAATAGCCGGAAGGCTCTTCTTGTTCTTTGATAACGAAAGACAATTCTTTGCCCACATCCACGAAATGTAGGTTGCTTATCGGCTCATGGCAGAAAATGATTTTATTTCTGCTCACTTGCGAAATGAACTGTTTTATCTTCTCTTTGCCAGACATCTGCTACATAAAAGAAGGGCTCCCAAGTGATGTCTCAACAGGCGACCAAGCCCTTTTTTACACCACAAGAGAGTCCCTTGTTTATCGTTCGCCCATTTCAGGGCATTTTGGTGGTCTTTGTTGAGCAATATCCATTCGTCTCTTTCCAAGAGACGTAGAGAAACAAAAAGTCCCCTTATATCACCGTTTCAGGAGCTATTTTTACCTGTTTTTGCTAAACAAAGTGAAAAATTGATATGCCAAAAGTTGCTTTTCTTATTTAATAAGGTGGATTTTGCAAGAAAAAAAGTACCTTTGTACCCAAATATCCGTCTCTTGGAAAGAGATTGAGAATTTTGCTAAACAAATCTCAATCTACAGCAATCCCAATATCATCTTGTTTGCCTTGTCAACTACTGACGTTTCCAAAGAAGCGAGGTATATTTGTGTTGTTGCTTCAGAATCGTGTCCCATTCCTTCGCTGATAACTGACAACGGCACATTCTTCGCTTTGGCTGCACTTGCCCATGAATGACGAGCCACATACATGGTGAGCGGTCTTTGGTGTTTCAGCATTGTGGAAAGTTCCTTTAGGCGATAGTTGACAAGATGCAGTGCATTGTCATATTGCCTTCGCTCATTGCCTTGCTCTTTGATGATAGGGAGAAGAAAGTCTGTTTGATTTTCAGGGTATTTAGCAATGATTTCAGCCATGCACTTCTCCCACTTGATGGTCAGCTCCTGACCTGTCTTTCGTCTGCGATAGGTCAGGATTCCATTCTGAAGGTCTGTCTTTCTGAGGTATGCCATATCCACAAAGGACATTCCTCGGGTGTAGAAGCTGAACATGAACATATCACGGGCGAAGTCCAATGACGGTTTCATGGATAAATCCAATTCCTTCAAGGCTTTGATGTCCTTAATAGGTATTGCTCGCTTTACGGTCTTATCTACTCCAGTATAGACATGCCGGAAGGGATTGTTCTGTGGAGTCAGTCCTTTCTCTACGGCTCTATTATAGACAGCCCGAAGGTTACGCATATAAAACGAAATGGTGTTCATACGAACACCTCTGGCTTTCAGGTAGGCTTCATACATGAGCATCAGGTCAGAACTAATGCCATCAATAGGCACGTCCTGCTCTTCGCGGAATGCCATAAAGCTATTGAGAGTGGTGGTATAGGTCTCTGAAGTTCGGACTCTACCCAGTTGCTTCAACTGTGCTATGACACCATGCATAAAGGTAAAGAGGGAGGACTCCTTGGTCAGTTTATGGAACATGGTGATTACATCGTCAGCCGTAAAACGGCGACGTTCCGTTTCCAACGAGTGGACGACCTTTTCCAAACGGGCCACATCCCATACCAGACGTTCTTGAATACCTAACAGAAGGTTGGAGCGGTTGCCATTTACGATAACGCTCTCCGACTCTGCATCCCATTCCTCAGCAAAGACCCTATAATCAGTGTTCAACTGACGGACAACCCTGTTGTGGATAATCTGGAAATATAGACCTCCCTCCTTGCCATCCACCGTGGATGGTCTGAACTTTACCTTTATTGATGTCATCATATTTATTCTTTCTAATGTTTTCTATGGGGTTATCCAATTCCCCAACCAGTCTTTTTCTTCGTGCCGTCCCAGTTGGTAAGTTCACCATTGGAACCGCCACCGCCTGAACTGATACCGCCTCTACCGCCAACGGCAAGGAGTAAGTTCGCCATCAAATCTTTTGAAACTGTCATCGCGTCACAAAGCTGCCTGGTGCGAAGTGCTGTAAGATTAGCCTTAGAATCAGTAATGCCAGTCCACGACACTTTCTCTAGCAGATAGGCGGCAGCCATCCTGCGTTGCTTTTCGTCAGTTGGGTCAAGGCCATACCTGAATGCTTCAGCAATGATACCCCATGCAACAGCGTTACCCTGCTTTGGCTGGAAGTCGTTGTCTTTGGCATCTGCATAATTCCTGATTGCAGCAACGCCATCTTCAATCCATTTGTCAATCTGCTTCGAGAAGGCTTCCTTTTTCTGCTGTATGCTCTCCCAGATTTCCTTGATTTCAGGGATGCCCAACATTTCCCGGACTTGGTTCTCTGCATTCTCGGCCCGCTGATGCTCGCTATATGCCTTGTTGCCTGAACGGACGGCCTCGGACTCAGCTTTGCCAAGTCGCTCCTGTAGCTCTTTGATTTCTGCATCCTTCTTGTCCCGAAGTCGGGTGAAGGCATTCTCATCCATCGAAGCAATTCGCTTTCTAAGGATGTCGTTTTCTTCAGTCAATCGACCATTCTCCTTTTGCAGCTGCTTGTTCTGCTCAATGATGGCTCTTACATTCTGCATGGCTTTATTGTAGAGTGCCTTCCCCAGTTTCAGTATATCCTGCTTATGGACATCCTTGGCTTGCATGAGTGCAGTCTGCATGTTTGTAAGGATGCCCTTAATCGCCTTGCGTCGTTCCTCTCTCCATTCCTTCTGACCGAAGGCAGGGATGGGCTTACCCAATTCTTCTTTTATGGCATCCCAAGCATCCTTTACAAGTGGGTCTGTCTTTAAGGTCGGCACAATGAGGTATTCTTCCTTGATGTCCAATGCCGCAGCATAGTCTTCCAGCTGAGAGATGTTGCCTTCCAGTTTTTCCCTACGGTGCTCCTTGTTTAGTATCTCACCCTCTAACCTGTCATTCTGCTCTTCCAGGCTTTCCTTTTGCTTCTTCATGTCCTGCACCTCACCAGCCATCTTCTCCTTCTGGCCTTCCAGACGCTCATTTTCCATTTGGTTCCTAGCAATAGCATCCTTAGCCTGACGTTCAGCCTCCAGCACAGCCTTACTCTTGTGGACACGCTCACGCCGTTCCTCACCTGGCAGCATGGCAATGTCGTCACCACGCTCCAGTCCGTACTTATGTCCCACCTTGTTATAGTAGTCGGTGTGCATCTGGTAGTAGGTATCTCTCACAGCATATTTGTCCTTGCCCCATACACTGGCATACGATACACTTTCCTTTTCCCTCCGTTCGGCTTCTGTTCTTACGAAGTTCGAGCGGATTTCTTCAGGCAGTTTATTCCACTCCTTATGGGAGAGTATCTTCGACTTGTCATCCTTATGCACATACTTGATAGATGCACGGCCTCTGCTTTTTGTCTTGGCAACAGGAATGGTCTGGATTTGGATGTGAGGTGTGGTCTCGTCGAGATGGACATCGAAGCCGACGATGTTCTCCGCTCCCCAACGGTCACATGCCCAATGGTAGGTGTCCAATGCCCAGTCCTTGATACCCTGTTTCAATATGACATGAGCATTACTCTTTTGCAGGGTGAAGTCCACGTCCTGGTCACCGAAGGCAAGCCGGGTCAGTACATCATGGTCACCACTGACGATGATGCCGACGGTGCAGTTCGGACTGTTGTCGGAGATACCCAAGGGATTATTCTTGTCCATGTATGGCTTGAAGCCAAGCTCATCTAAACGTTTCTGTAAACGCTCATGAAGTGGCACGGGATTGGAACCGAGAGGTACGATTTCGCCTTGGCTGTTAATCTCAAAGTTGAGACGCTTGCGTGAGAAATCGTAATGGTTGTTTGTGTCCTGGTTCTTCAGACGATAGGTGTTCTCGTCCCATCCGCGACGTTCAGGCTCGTAGCCTTCCGCAGCAGAAAAGGACTTGGCTGGTGCGCCAACATGGATGGCGGCACGAGGAATGTTGTTTCTTGATTTACTCATTTTGTTTTATTGTTTTGAAGTTAATGTATAAATGTTATTCGGGTCTCGGGTGGAATCTGAGTGGAGGGTTGAGGGAGAGAGTCACTCCCTCACAGAAGCTTGTCGCTTCTGGCTCTTGCCATGTGCGGCGTCACTGCTTTACAGCGGTGTTCTAACCCTCGGAGAGCATAATGGGACTTTTTAAGGGAGTACGCCTTGGGGTAGCGAATCTAAAAGTCCATATTATGTTATGGGATTATTCGGTAATCCCTCTCGGCGAACGTCTTCACTCAGGTCACACAGACTGAAAGGTTGTCACGATATATCGCCTTGTTGGGTGACAGGTGACGTTGCCTTCGTCCATTCCTTGTCACGCAGATAGACGTAGAGATAGGAACGTGAACTTAAGTCACTTTGCAATCGCTGGGTATGTGCGAATGCTGCCGACCGTTCGCTTTCACTAAGTTGCTGCCATACACCGAAGGCTTGCGGTTCGTTGTCACCAACTTTCTTGTAGATGACTTTCAATCGGTCAAAGGAAGAGGTGACATCGCTTGCATTGAAATCTGTGGAAATGGCTGTTTTGTTGGGAGCCGTTAAATAAATGCTTTCGTTAGAATCCTTAGATTCATCAGAGACATCAGTATCATTAGTGGCATCAGATGTTGACGATGCTATGGCAGTTTTAGCAATCGCTTGAGGTTTACTTGTACTTGCGTTCGCTGCATTCGCTTTCTTCGTAGGAACGGTAGATGAATTGGCAGTCCTTGCAGTTCTGCACTTGGCACTATCGCTACATTTCTTGCTTTTCGCTTCTGCTGCTGTTCGCATAGAGTCAATGTCCTGTAGGAGCAAATCATAGTAGGCTTGCAAGCGAAGGTCATCAAGGTTTGTTCTTGTACCTTCGGTTACATAGGTGACGACAGCCTTTACCAGTTTGCCTACTTCGGCATTCGGACGTGAACATGCTACGATGAGCACGTTCGCTAAAAACGGAATTCTTTCAAATGGTTTCATGTTCGTTACTTTTTGAAGGTTCTACAATAGGGTCTGTTTGCCAGCTGGACTTGTTTGGTTTACGCTTGTGCGAAGCGAGGATGGCTTCGTTCTGCTCGTCAGCCGTCATCGGTACGGTATTCCTGCGCTTCGTCTCCAGCCATTTGTCAAGCTCATCTTGATACAGGATCCATCTTCTGCCAGGCTTGGTGGCTGGGATGGTGCCGTCCTCCAGTTTCATGTACATCGTTCCCCTGGGGATGTGCGTGTACTCGATGGCCTCATCCACAGTCATTGGCTTGTGGCGGTTCTCCTTTACTGGTTTGCTACTCTCTGCCTGCTGTCTAGTCAGCATGGCTCTCATGCCCATCACCTCATCCCGAAGCTGGGCGACGACCTGCGGGAGGTCGTTGAATGTCAGAATTTCTTTTTCCATAATTTATCACAGTTTTGGTGATTCGGCTGCAAAGGAACTCAATGATGCCATGCTGATTCCGATTATTTACGATAATCCACGAATAATCATATCAACATGAAATACTTGGAGAAAATATGGGCTACAAGAGGAAAGATGATAGGGGAAAGGGGAAAATAAAGTCTGCAATAAGGCTTATCAGGTACTCTAGACAGAAGATTGCAAAACAGATAGTGGGCGAAAACCGATGCAATAACATCAGCTATTGCTCACTATCATCGAGAGATTATCCAATTAAAAGTCAGCAAAATTTTAGAAAACACATATTATTTGTTCAAAGCATTATAATTGTTCAAAATTCGTGAACAAACATCATTTTTTGAACAAAAAGTTTGGTCGTTTGGAAAATGTTCATTAAATTTGCAGCGTTCAAAATACATGAACACAAACAAAACAGTGAACAAGTATGGTCAGAGAAGAAGAAATCATCAATGATGTCGTCTATAATCTGAGACGATTGACGAACTTGGAGGATGTCGTATTCAAGACAGCTAAGCAAAGTGAAAGTTATGGCTATAACCTCACTATCAACGGGGTTACATTTGCTTGTGATGTGAGGCCACAAGTGAACAAGGCAAATTACAACCTTGTTGTGCAGCACATGAGAGGTCTTAAGGAGCAGACAGACAAGCCGCTGATGCTGGTAGCAAACCATTTCTCACCAGAATCTTTTGACGGTTTGCCTGAAGAAGGAGTTAGTGTGGTGGAGAGCAGCGGAAACTGCAACATTGTTGCCGCTCCGATGTTTATACGTATAAGCGGACAAAAGGCAATGCTGCCAAAAGAGGCAAAAGGAAAAGCGTTCAATGAAGCAGGACTGAAGGTTATTTTTTATTTGTTGCTTGACGAAATAAATATCAATAAACCTTATCGGACTATTCATGAAGAAACCGGTGTGTCACTTGGCACAATCAAGAACGTAATAGAGGAACTTGGCAGGGGGCAGTTCGTGCTTACCACAGAAAATGGGCGTTTTTTGAAAAACAGGAAAGAGCTGCTAGATGTTTGGCAGACTCACTACAATCAGAGTCTGAAGCCGAAGTTGCTGCTAAAGGAAATGGAGTTTGTGGATGCCGACTGCCGACGAGATTGGAACAAAATAATACTACCAGATGGAATGTGCTGGGGAGGTGAAGGTGGAGCCTTTTTGATTGACCGCTACCTGATGCCAGAACTATTTGATATTTACACGGAAACGCCGAGTGTCAAACTGATGATGACCAAGAAGGTGAAATTCCAGGAAAAAGGCAGGATAAAACTCTATCAGAAGTTCTGGAAAGACAATACTGAAGAGAAAACGGCTCCCAAAATTCTAATATACGCTGACTTGATGGGAAGTGGCAACAGCCGTTGCATTGAGGCGGCTCAAAGACTGATTGAGAATGGAATATAAAATCACGAAAGAGGAACTTGGCAATGACTGGCTATATAGTACACTCGTTGCCTTGAATAAATGTATGGCAGAGCATGGATTGCCACTGTATGTGGTAGGTGCCAGGGCAAGAGATGTAGCAATGAAGCTGATGAAAGGCGATGAACCAAAGCGCCGCACGGAAGATTTGGACGTAGCCATTGCCATAGAAGACTGGCAAACCTTTGATGACATCTGCAAAACGCTGGAGAATAACCATTTCAGGCGTCATGGAGAAACGCAGAAGTTCTTCTACAAAGGCGTGAACGGGGATTTAGATTTTGAGGTGGACATTGTCCCATTTGGCGGAGTCGCTGTGGACGAAAAGATTGGTTGGCCACCAGAAGGAAATCCAGTCATGTCGGTAAAGTGCTTTCAAGACGTGATGAACGAAGCGGTCACCGTGATTGTGAATGGCGAAATAGAAGTAAAGATGGCTCCGCTATGCGGTCAGTTCCTGATTAAGTTGGATACATGGAACGACAGAAACGCATCGACCGACAAGGATGCGGAAGACATGCTGTTCATCTTGAAAAACTACCTTGACATCCAGTTACTATATCAAAAAGACAATGTGCCGCCCGACGTAGTGACCTTCGACAATGAGAGTCTGGATGCAATCGTCTGGGGTGCGCAATGGCTGGCCTACGACATCAGCAAACTGCTGACAACAGAACATCTTCAGTTCTATGCAGACCTTGCATCAGCAGAACTGAAGAAGGAGGAAAAGAGCAACCTTATTTATCACTTTATGAAGTATTATGGGAACAGTGAAATGGACGACATCAGTAGCAATTATGAACCTTGTCGCCAAATCTGGAGTGTTTTCGCAGAAATCTTTAACAAAGAGTTGGAAGAAAGGAACAAACAATGAAAGTAAAATCGTTTTCGATCAGCAGCAAAAGTTATCCTAATGAGGATAGGATGGCCATACAAAATATGGGAATATACGGCATTGCTATAGTGCTTGCTGATGGTATGGGCGGATTGAGTCTTGGTGATTTAGCAGCTGATATCGTGACTAATACCGTGGCAGATTATCTGATGAAGAATTATGAGGGATATGCCGAGAAAGAAGTCTTGCACAAGGCTCTGGAGCGTGCAGATCAGAAAGTGAGACGGGTAAGCATTGAGAAGAAAAGCAACATGGGTGCTGCAGTAGCTGTGGCAATCATAATAGATTATGAACTTTATTGTACATGGCAGGGAAATGTCAGAATCTATGCCCAACACGAAGGAAAGACGGAGTTGTTAACCACAGACCATTTGGCAAATATTGGGTATGGTAGAACAGCCTTGACCAGATGCATTAAAGGGTCTGGTCTGCGAGATGATGTTCCTTTCCTATGCCATAAGTTATCAGGAGATGATACTGTGTTCGTCTGTACGGATGGATTGTACAAAGCTGCTGAGAAGAATCTGGGTGTGTTATCTGCAGATGAAATTTCAAGAATACTGAATGATCCAGAGGATGATGCATCACTCATAGAGGTATCTTTTAAATAGGAAGAATGAGTGCCATGCAAAGTTTCTAGCTATCACAAAAAACGATACCTGGCTTTTTAGCGAAAAGCTGAAAATGCTTCTTGATTCAATTGTTTCTTTAGAAAACATTTTTGACAGAGCCCGTATTCCCATTCTGCTGATATATGATTTTAGCGTTTTAATAATCTCGTTTTCGCTGATTTTTGAAAACAGATTTCTAGGTCGCCTTCTTTCGAAGGACAAACTATTTAATTGAATTTCTCATAGTGGAAGTGATAGTCACCCTTGTCCGGCTCGTCTATCACGATGTTTCCTGTATCAGGCTGGAATTTGAAGTTGCGGATGCTGTCCTGCTCGATGTCTCTCAGCACATCGGGGTACATACGCTTGATGAAGTCGGCACGGACACGTCCCGTATAGTCTTTCTTGCTGCCCAACCTCTCGGCTATGTTCCAAACAAAGTGCCGAAGGTCAAGGGTGGTAAGAGTGGACTTCAACCTGATGGGGACAGGTGTATGCTGCCAGTCATCGGCCCACTTCCTGATTGCATCACAGAGTTTTTCCAATTCCTCATTGTCATAGACATATGGGGACATGGTATGGGTTACATATTCCATGATGGCATCTATTGTGTCCTGCCGTCTCCGTTCCTGCTCACGTTGATACTCCTTGCAGCGTTGGGCATATAAGTCATGCTGCTCTGTACTCGTCTCTACCGTATCGGAAACCTCCTTTGTCGGTTCTGCAGAATCGGAAATCTCTACACTCGGTTCTTCCAATTCCTCTGATAAGGGTTCTTGTGCAGATTCTGTTTGAGGTGACATTTCTGCCAAGCATTCTTGAACTTGTTCCAGAATATCGTTGTCCGTTGAATCTTTAGAAACTGTTTCCGTTTCTTGGTCGGTCAGGGGTATGGTTACTTCGTGTTGCCCGTTCTGCAATCTAAGTGGCACTTCTGCTAATACGGACTGGAACAGATAATAGACTGTCCCCAGTAATCCGCTGGAGATTACAAAGGTTACGAACTTGGCAAAGTTGTCTTGCCCGAAATCGTTGCCTACCTTCAATGACACGAAGAGGGAGATGGTGAGGATGACCAACCCTGGACATCCCCATACAAGGCAGTAGTCTCTTACTGCCATGCTTCCCGTTTTGCATTTTACGCTATTCATCTTTCTTATATCTTTTAATTTATTGATTTGTTCTTATCGGAATTGTCAGTATCTACCAGCATCAGGCAGACCGATTTACTTTGCAAAGTTACTCCGATTATTTCCGACAGCTCAAAATCTTCCGAAAAATCCGCTCCGTTTTTACATTAGTTTAGAAATTGGTCCTATCGAGTATGAAAAAAGAACCAATAATCATACTATAAAATGTTGATGGACATGACGAAAGGGAAAGAAAAAGGGAGAGGCAATGCTCCTCCCCAAAGATGATACATATATATTATAGGTGTCCGATAGAACAAGATGAAAGTCGTTATTGCCCTACGACCTTTAGTTGCACCGTCTTCATCGGTTTGAGCGTGATGCGGTTTACTGACTCGCGCTTGCTCTCGTCTGCCATGTTTGCATAAATCTGTGTGGTAGAAACGTTCTTGTGTCCCAACATGTGCTGAACGGTATAGACGCTTGTTCCTGCATCCACCTGAAGTGAACCGAAAGTGTGGCGGCTGCAATGGAACGAGATTTTCTTGGTGATGCCTGCGGCTTTCAGCCAGTTCTTCAAGGGTGCCTGTGTCATCTTGTCTGCAAAGCCGACGAATACTAGGCCAGTTCCTCGCTCACCAATCAGTTCCAGAGCCTCGTCACTGATGGGATTGTTTACAAGTTCCTTTGTTTTCTGCATACGAAGTGTGACATACATTCCTCCGTCACCGTAGGGCTGTATGTTCTCCCATGTGAGCTGCTTAATATCACTCTTACGGAGTCCAGTAAGACAGGCAAAGAGAAAGGCGGTTTTTAATACGGGATATTGGCATGGGGTGTTCGCCAACCTGACAAGCTCATCCTTCGACAGATGCTCTTTCTCTGTGGGGATGGTGTCTATGCGTTCCAAGAAGCCGTTGGGATTCTCCATAATCTTGTGCTCCCTGTAGGCAGTGTGAAGCATGGCACGGAAGGTTGACCAATAGCCTGCAACACTGTTGATGTGCAGTTTGTGTTCCGTGTGGATGGTCTGTGGAGCAGTCAGAAGATACTCACGGAACTTGTTGCAGAGGTCAACGTTGATTTCGTCGAAGCGGCACTTGTTGTTGCAGAATCTGGCAAAGTGCTTATAGACGTGCTGCCACTTGCAATTCTTCTTGTCTGCCTTCTGCTTGAAGTAGGCAAGGAAGTCGCCTTTCATCTTGTCACGGTCAAAGAAGTCGTACCTCTCATTGACTATGGACTCATAGCGACGGCAACGGAGGGCTTCAGCCTTCTCACGCATACGGTCGTTGTAGTCCTTCTCTCGTTGTGACTTCGGCTTGGCATAGATGTAGATGCCGAGGGATTCATGGCGCATGACCTTCATGGTGGACTCGTCCCGATAGCCTGGGTAGTAGTCGAGATAGAAGGAAAGCTGTTCTCCGCCTTTGATTTTCCGTGTGCGGAGGGTCACGGTCTTGCAGATGTTACTCATACTTATATCTTTTTATTGTTAGTAATCATGGTGGAGCGT
>Ga0247608_10005184_pt1 | contig 14203 bp, 13 predicted proteins | sample 176DNAGHGlowgp2_FD_193490 | JGI IMG/M metagenome (GOLD analysis project Ga0247608, IMG submission 193490) | Sheep rumen microbial communities from Palmerston North, Manawatu-Wanganui, New Zealand - 1766 DNA GHGlow gp2 | ecosystem: Host-associated > Mammals > Digestive system > Stomach > Rumen ...
TTCTTGCAACCACACTTCGGACATTCGTTGTTGATGATGCCGTGGAAGCCGCATTCAAGGCAGTCGTCCGAGTCCATGGTCACCGTGAAGTAGCCGAGGTCTCCGTCATACATGGCGTCGATTGCAGCCTTCACCGCGGCGGTATTCTTCGTCAAGTCACCATTGAGCTTGTAGTAGAAGATATGGCCGGCATTGGTAATCTTGTGGAACGGAGCCTCAGTAGCAATCTTGTTCTCGAGCGTGGTGTTGAGCGAGAAATCCATCATGTGGCTGTTCGTGTAGTAGCCCTTGCCGAAGAGACGCATGAGGTCGACATCCTCGAGGCCCTTGACAGGCTTGAGAATACGGCCGGCAGCATTTTCGGTAGTGACCACGGTGAACTTGTTCTTGTCGATGTTGGCGAAGCGACCTGCGACAGCTTCAGCCGGAGTAGCGAAGCAGCTCCAGTTGAGGTGTGTTTCCTTCTGGGTCTTGTCGCAGTATTCGCGGATGCGCTTCACGATGGACAGGGCGAACTCGTCAACGTCATGGTCGATGCCGTAGGTCTTCCCGGTAATAAGGGAAACAACCTCGGCAATACCGATGTAACCGATGGACAGAGTGGACTGCTTCATCACCTCGGCGATGGAATCATGGATATCATGTTCCGTATCGTTGGCGGTGAGATAAAGGCCCTGCTGCATAGTGAACGGATAGTTCTCATATGTCCTGGTGCTGCAGAGCAGATTGAAGCGGTCGAGCAAGCTATCGCGTGCATCCTGCAGCATGCCGTCCAGCTTCGAGAAGAACAGTTCCTTGCGCTTCTCGGTATCCTTGGCCTCGATGTGTGCCTCGATGGCGAGACGCGGGAGGTTGATTGTGTGGAACGCGAAGTTGCCGCGTGCGGTCGTCTGTTCCGGACCGTTGATATTACCGATGACACGGGTACGGCAGCCCATAGTAGAAATCGTGGTATTCGGGATAAGCTTGCGGAGCTTGAGCTTGGTACCGGATACTTCAACCACTTCCCAGTAGTCACCCACGCCGACATCGTACTCATATGCATACGGCGCAACAGCCTTGCCGTTCTCTGTAAGTTCGGACAGGATGAACGTGGAGCCCGCACCGCGGAGTTTCAGCTTGGCTTCCTTGGTTACATCCAGTTCCTTGGTTTCGTACTTGACATACGGGAGGTTGAAGCTGGAGTCGACCTTGACGAAGTTCGGGTAGAAACGGCGAGCTAGGCAGTCGATTGCCTGGAGATACAGGTCATAGTTCGGGTCAGCCTCATCCTTCGTATAGCCGCGCATGAGCTTGAAGATGAGAATCGGGAAAATCGGGGTAAGGCCGTCACCCATGCCTTCGTATTGGGCACGCATAAGGTTGCGGCTGACCATTCGCCCACAGTTGCTGGTGTCGAGGCCGAAGTTCAGTGAGGAGAACGGAACCTGGTTACCGGAACGAGACTGTAACGAGTTGAGGTTATGCACGAGCGCTTCCATAGCCTGGTGCGTCTGGTTGTCGGTAACGGCAATGGCGTTCTTCACCAGGGACGGCTTGAAGCGGAGATACAGCAGATGCTCCGGGGTATTCATGGAAACATCATCAAGCAGCTTAACGATGTTCTTGATGACATCCGGGTCAGCCGGGCAGCCAGCATAGTCCTTATATGCACGGTCTTCCGAATATTCAGCATACCTGTTGAGTTCTACTGCTAGGTTCGTACGGAACGACATGTCGACGAACGGGGCAAGGTCAAAGTCGAAGTTGTCACAGGCAATGCCGCCGTATTGCTGGTTCGATTGCAACTGGAAAATCACTGCGGCCAGGGATGCAGCAGATTGGATTGACTTGGCTGGACGGATAAAGCCGGTGCCAGAATCAAAGCCGGTCCTGAGTAAACCGCCGACCGGCGCAAAAAGACAGTTGAATGTAAGGTTGTAGAAGTTGAGGTCATGGATATGGAGGTATCCCTCCTTGTGTTCACGTGCGAACTTCTTGTTGACCTTGTTGAGCAGATTGTAGACCTTGTTGGTCTCGGATGCAATCTTGCCGTATGTGCCTGCCGGGGTTGAACCAGCCTCGTTGGCGTTATCGCGAAGGATATTTGAGCTCTTCAGCCCGGGAGTAGACTCGGAAATCTCCTTGATGGTCTTAATGATTTCGGTCTGGTTAAGCCTTTCTCTGTCACGCTCAGTCCTGAACTCGATGTACTCTCTGACGGTATCCTTGTATCCGGCATCCATCAGCACGTCCTCGATAGTCTTCTGTATCTTTCCGGCCTGCACTGACTTAGCGTTGTTTGCCGAAATGGTGTCCACAACCTTTCCAACGAGTTCGTCCAGTTCTTCCTCGGAGATTTTTTCCTTGGAATCCCCGAACGCAGCCTTGATGGCATCATATATGTGGGACACGTCAAACTTCTTTCTTCTCTTTCCGTCCTTCTTGGTAACGTAGGTAAGCATAATCTTCCTTCTAGTTCATTTTTTATGTTCAAGCGGTATTCGTTTATCAGTTTCCGGTTTCCCGGAAAACCCAATATATAGTGCTCAAATGTACCATACTGCCGCAACATATGGTAGTAGAGCCGTTTAGCCACAAGGTTATTTTTTCCTTACATCGGAAGGCCACTTTCGGACTGTTCCGGTGCCGGCGAAGTCGAGTTTATTGGCTTCGACTCCACCTTGAGGACCGCCGGTGGAGGTCCGTCCACGATGTGACCGTCATCCCTCGCGACCATCCTCGCATACTTGATTGTGGCAATCCTCCTGGACACAAGCTCGATGAACTTTTCCACGCTCATGTCGCCGTCAGAGAACTTCACCATGTCCCCGACGACGCCCGAAATGTAGGCGTGCGTCAGATGCGCATTGAATACAAGTTCGCATGCGAACACAAACCGCAGGTTATCCGGGGTTACCCACTCAGGCTTCTCGTGTCCGAGGTGCTTGAAGGACTGCTCGACCACGTCGCATACTCCCTCGACAGTGTCGGGGTTCTTTACGTAGATGATGTCGTCTATGCGGCCCGGCCGCAGCTTGATTGTGCTGTGCAGCTTCTGCGGCTCGTTGATTATGAGTATCGTGATGCCCCTGTACTTCGGGGAGTTGGTCTCGTCGATGTAGTTGATGAACGCCCCGGTGAGCTCGTTCTTCGACGCGAAGTCGTTCCCGTCGAAATCGTCAAAGACAAAGAACGAACCCGGGAACATGTCGAGCACGCGGAACACGTTGTCCATGCCGCGCCTGTCGGCGATTGAGTCGGGGGAAATCCAGAACACCGGGACATCCGTAAAGTCCATCAGGAGACGGTTGACCGAAATCGTCTTCCCGGTACCCTGGTCGCCCTGGACTATATAGCCGCGGCGTCCCTTGATGTCGAGCACCTTGCGGATGAACGCGGACTCGCTAGCCATCGTCCTTACCGGATTTCCCTTCTCGTCGTACAGGTCGAAGTTCTTCACGTCGAAATCGATGTTGACCCTCGGCTCAATGTACAGTGTCCCGTTCTTGATACGCACGATATTCTTCGTGATGTCGATGCGGTCAATGTAGATTCCGTATATGATTGACGGGATTGACCAGAGCAACTCGGCACAGTATTCGCTGCCATGCATCCCGAAGTTGATGTAGGAAAACCCGCCCTCGTCGGTAATATGGTCTCCGCGGTGCTTCGACTCCGGATATCCGACCTCGAAGCCGACACGGTACTTGTTGCCCTCGAACGTAATCTCGGCGTCAACCATGAACACGGTCACGGTAGACTCGGGAGCACCCGGCTCGTCCTGCTTCTGCACCTTGACGAAACGGAAGCCGTACTTGGCCTGTTCCTTCTCGCTCAGGCCGATGAAAGTCTCGCAGATGGATTCCGTGGCCTCGATGGAATCGGTAATGAGTTCTATCCCGCGGCCCTTCCCCATGAAGGCGGCCAGCGCGTCGTACGGGCTGTGTATTTCATGCCTTGCGGAGATGAACACGTTGTTCGCCACCGTCGTAGCCCGGACAAGCCCGAACCCGGTCTCGACCAGGCCCAGGTAGGCATTCACTATCGGATTCTCGGTGTTGGCCCGGATGAGTCCGGAGAATGCGTCGACGAACCCGCCGGCCGCATTTACAAGTTTTTCCGAATTTGACTTGATTACCGATTTCAGGTAATGAAACTTTTCCCTTGGACTCATCTTGGTCCAGGTCTCGGCATCAATCTCTATCTTCACAAGAAGGTCCGATAGCGGATTGTTCTTCTCGTCGTTGTTTCCAGCCATAGGCAAACCTGCTTCTATTCTTCGCCGTTGACCCCTTCGATGTCCGGTTCGCCGAAGTCGAACGAGTCTTCACGCAATTCCTTGGAACCCCCGTATTTCCATGTCCTGTACGCGATGCGCACAAGGTTCAGTCCGAACACAGCAAACATGACAATCTTCAATGCCCTGACTAACCGGAGATGCACGTTGTTTTCCATAGTTCCTGTTCCTTCCAAATATAGCAAAACGGGTTCTTCTACCCATTTAAAAACTGTATTAAATCGTCGATACCGGCCGGCTCGAACTTGAGCAATCCAGGTACCCTCTCTACCAGTGTCCTGCCGGGTACGGTGGCGTGATACATGGCAAGCGAATGCAGGTAGCCGCGGCGACAGTCGCCAAGGTGGACGACGGTCGGGCAGCTCCTGTACAGTACAGACAGGATTGGCAGTTGCGGGTCCTCAATGACCGTAACCTCGTTGCCATCTTCCCTGATTCGGTTCGACACCTTCTCGGCAACCGATGGATTTCCCGGGATTGCCACTGCGACCCGGCCGTGCTTAACTTTTGCGCGTTCGATTGCCTCCTCGCAGGTATCGTAATCAGCAGCTTTCCCTCCAAAAACAGCATCGTACCTTGCCGATACCGGCAAACGATGCAGGTCCTTTTTCCTCAGCGGGTAACTCTCGAGCTTTACGGTACACCCCGGGATATCCCCGAGGCCTATGCGCAATAGAGGCCTCGGAGTGATATTGTACTCCAGGGAATCGTGATAAATTGCGGCAAACGGGATACACCCGGCCGGAACATCGCATGTCCCGTCGGCTGCCTGGACTACGGCACCGGAGGTTACACCGGGATACCAGTATTCGCCGCCTATCTTCCCGGCGACGGCCATTGCAAGGATATTCCGTTTGGAATCCCATTCAGGCCAGAAATGCTTTACGAAATACCGCATTGTTCCTTGGCCCTCGCGTACCATCTGTCGACATCGGCCTTTAGATTGGCCGGAAGGTCGGGTATCTTGCCAAGAACGTCCTCGACGAACTCGATTACTCCGTCCCAGCCGTCTTCCTTTACGACCTCGTTCATAATCTTGTCGATTGACATCTCGCCGGTCCGGTCGATATCGTATATGGTGGTATCCATGTGCAGGATGACATCATTCATTATCCCGGCCTGGGTATCCTTCTTGACGATTAGCCAGTCGAGCGCAATCTCGAGCCGGCCCATCTTGCGGTATTTGTCCACAAGGTCGTTCATCCCGACCGTGCCCGCGAGGTACCCGGCGAAATCCTCGTCGCTCATCCTGCGGACGCACGCGCACAGGACACGGTTTTTCTTGTATAGCACGTCGGATGTGTATTCTTTCGTATTTACCTTCGGATGGAACATGTGGTATGCGATTGCGGCCTTGTCCGTGTTCCGCATGACCTCCCTGCCTGTACGCAGGAACTTGAACATGAAAGCATCATCCTCGGCACCCCATCCCGCGAACTCCACGTCGAATCCGCGAACGGCCTTGAAATCGCTGTATGTGAAGGCGACAGTAAGCCCGGTCTGCCTGCGTATGGTTACACCGTGGTCTTTCTCGCCTCCCCACAATTCATTGCCGGCCACCTTGCGTCTCGTATCCATCTCATCCAAGTAGATAGCGTCACCGTACGGGAAAACCAGTCTTCCCTCGCAGCATTCAGCCATGGCGTACTCGGCAAGATTGCGTTCCAGGTATACATCCGCATCCACCATCATGTATATCTTGTGGCCGGGGTGGGCCTGCACTGCCGTGTTCAGGAGAACCGGCTTATGGAACAGGCCATCGGCGGTTCCGCCCAATGCTGCCGCCATGTCGACAATATCGTGAGTAACCCCGGGGAAGCCCTGCGACTCAAACCATTTACCCGATTCCGGGCCGTCGCCTTGCTCTGCAACGACGTGCTCCGCCTCGGGAAAATTATTGGCCACCGAGGCTATGCAGGCAGCCAGATTGCGACGCCGGTAAGGGTCCCCGGTATCGCGAAAAGCTGTAATAACGACAAAATCTTTCATCGCTATATAAACTACATATTTGTCCACGGGTTTACAAGGTGAAAACCGGTATTCCCGAAAAGAAATGTGAGATTTTTTAGATGTCGTTCAACGGGATATTCAACCTTCGCGACGCCAACGAGAGCGTCACCCTGAAGCCCTGGCAAATCCAGGAGCTAAAGAAGTGTGCGAAGAACCCGATTTACTTCATAAGGAACTACGTCTACATCAACACCAAGGATAACGGCATGCAGCTGATGAAGACCTATCCTTTCCAGGACGAGGCCATCCGCCGTTTCCTAAAGTACCGGTTCAATATCAACAGGTGGAGCCGGCAGGTTGGCAAGTCCACTGTCGTCCGCGCATACATCCTATGGTACGCGATGTTCCACCAGGACAAGCTGGTGGCCATGCTTGCCAACAAGCTGATGCTGGCCAAGGAACAGCTGCAGCTACTGAGGGAATCCTACGTTGCCCTCCCGTACTGGCTCCAGCCGGGCGTGAAGCTGTGGAACAAGATGAGCATCCAGTTCTCCAACGGGTGCCGCATCATGGTCGCAGCGTCTTCACCGGACGGTATCCGCGGTTTCTCGCCGAACCTGCTCTACCTGGACGAATTCGCGTTCCTCCGCCCTGGAATGGCCGACGAGTTCATGGCATCCGTGATGCCCACGATTTCTTCCGGTAAGACGACGCGAATAATCATCACGTCCACACCCAACGGCATGAACCATTTCTATCGCATGTGGGAGGACGCCGTAGATGAGAAAACGGCTACCCCGCACGAGCTGCAGTCGAAATACGTGAAGTCCACGGTGCTATGGAGCGAGGTTCCGGGACGCGAAGCCCAGTGGGGCATCGACGAAGAGGCCCGTATCGGCGAGCAGAGGTTCCGTCAGGAATACATGTGCGAATTCATCGGTTCCGCAACAACGCTTATCGACTACAAGACCCTACAGATTTTGCATCCGGAGAAGCCGATGAAAATCCCGGGAGTTCCCGGGGGATACTCGCTCCGCGTTTTCTCGCCGCCTATTCCGAAACAGGTAATGGAAAAGGAGGACTGGACTTATGTCGCCGCGCTCGATACCGGGTTCGGCATGCGCCAGGACTCCCACGTCCTGCAGATTCTGCTCGCAAAGACATCGTGCCGCGCCGAGCAAGTACTCGTGCTGTCGTCAAACGAGGTGACCGTGGAAGACTTCTGCGCAATGTCCGCCAGTATCCTCAAGATGTACGGAAACCCGCCGCTGACCATCGAGTACAACGGAGGTTCCGGTATGACCGCCCACAAGACGATGTTCGAGAACCTCGGCTACGACAACCTTATCAACTACGACCAGTATTTCCGCGGCATCTACTCGACGAACCCGGTCAAGACCAGGGCCGTCATGCTGCTCAAGCTCTATGTCCAGCGCGGATACCTGAAGCTGAAGGACGAGAACACCATCAACGAGCTGATGAGCTTCACTAAGCTGAACCAGTTCACCTGGGGCGGTTCCGGCGGAAACCACGACGACCATGTCACCAGCCTGTACTGGTGTGTCTACTTCATGGACTCCAACTGGTTCCCTGGCAAGCACGAAGACCTCACGTTCACCGACGCGCTCGAAATCACGTTCGCATCGAGCGAGTTCAGGGAAGAAATGAAGGCCACCATCCTTACGAGGGGAGACCCCGTCGCAATGAAGGAACAGATGGCGCTTGCCAACTTGGCCGCAAACCAGCAGCAGCAACCGGTGCCAATTCCGCAATAGTATAAACTGTGGAAGAACAACTTTAGCACGGGCATGCCATGTTTGACGAACTCGACCAGTTACTGCAACTCACAAAGCTTGTGGAAGCGACTTCCACCAACTCCGACACCGAAAAGAAGGAAGAAGACCTCCCCGCCACTGTCCGGGAATATGACCAGGACGGCAGCGGCAAGTTCAAGACGCTGACCACCAAGTCCCCGTCTTCTACCGATACGCAGGAAATCGACGGAGTCCCGCAGCCCCGTACCGACGGAAAGGCCTTCGGCAGCTCCGGCAACCCGACATTCACTGACCAGCATGGCAACCCAGTCGACGGTGGCCCCCTGTTCGAGGAAGACGGCCCTACGGTTGACCCGAATGCTACCCCAGATGCCGGTGCACAGAGTGCCGAGGCAGTGCAGGATGCCATGAAGGCGAACGGCGAGGCGAACGACAAGGTCGGCGAGGCCGCGCAGGAGCTCGAGGAACCGATGAAACAGCTTGCCAACGCGGAATCCGCAGAAAGCGGTGCCGACGCCGGTACGGCAAACGATGTCCAGGCGAACCCGGAATGCAAGATGAATCCTGTCGGCAGGTCCCTGAAACGCGGTCTTGCATTCAGCATGGAATCCGTAGAACGCGGCATGGGACGTAACTTCGTCAACAAGTACATGTTCGAAAGCGGCAGCGCCTGCTGCGCCCGTTCAAACCCGTTCCAGCTCGGCGACGCCGTGCAGGTCGCGGGTATCCCCCGTATCTTCATCGTGAAGAACAACGACGGCAACATGATTACTACCGCCAAGCCGACCAACTGCGAAGCCGACTTCGCCAAGGGCAAGGACGGTGTCTGGCCGGAATACTGCTTCCAGTGCAACGAGCTTTCCAAGGTCGGGAATGCCGACCTCTCCCAGGCTGACGAACTCGCCGAGTTCAACGACCGCGACATCACCCCGTCCGGCTTCAACGGCCTGACCATCGACCCAAGTCCGATGGAACTCGCCCAGTCGTTCGCCCGTGAACGCACTATGGACGACGTGGCCGACAACCTCGACGAGATTCTCGGTGCCTACCGTTCGGCCGCTTCCGGCAACGACAAGGAATTCTCCTACACCAAGTGCTCGCCGGTGACTACGATGGTATATCCGAACGGCCAGGTAACCACGCAGTGCATCGAGGGCGGTTTCCAGAAGATGTTCTAGGAGGCACCATGAAGCCGACTCTCATCTACGACGCAACTTGCCCCGTGTGCACCAACTACAAGCGCTTCATCGAGAGGCGCTTGAAGGACCGGCTCGACTATGAACCGGCTACCCCGGACCAGAAGGATGTCCATTACCGTTCATCTACCGGGCAACTGTTCGAAGGCACCAAAGCGGTCGAGAAGCTGACGTCGGACTTCCCGGAAATCCGCGACCTGAACATGCTTCTCCCGCAGCGCCTTCGCGACATGGGCGTCAACCTTCCGGGAAAGATTCCGACTGCCGGCGTGAAGGCAATCTACAAGGTCAGCGGTGCAGTAAGGAAGTCATACCAGACAATCAGGAAAGGCTGCAACTGCGGCGGCGGGAAGCGCAAATAGAAGCGGTAACATGCCGCCTTTCGACGTAGAAAGCCCGGGATTTCTCCCGGGCTTGTTGTGTATGGTTCTGCTGAAATTTAACCGCCGACCTTGATGGCGATGCCGCCGGGTCCCTTCTCGCCGAGGATGTCCATCCAGATATGGAGCACACCCTGCGACAGTTCTGTCTTGAAGGAATCCTGGTCAACCGGGCGCGGGAAATTGAACGAGTAGCTGAACTTCTCCACGAACGGGGGAATCGTCACCAGCGCGTCGAATTCCGGGCGCTTGCCCTTGTTGCCCTTGCCCTTCACCTTGGGGGCCATCATCTCGGAACGCAGCTTTCGCGTACCCGTGATGACCAGGTTCATGTTGACATAGGAAACCCCGATGTCGCTCTCGGAAACTCCCGGGAGGTCCAGGAAGAAATGGTACTGCCCGTTGGAGACAATCATCTCCGAGTACGGTTCGCCGTAGTTCACCGGTGCCCTCTGGATTGCCGGGTTAGGCTGCGGCTGCTTCGGGTCCTGGCCCTGCTGTTGCGGCTGCATCTGCTGGTAGTACATCTGCTGTTGCTGGTAGAACATCTGCTGTTGCTGCGGGTCATACACGGGCTGTGGCGGCTGCTGCGGCTGGTTCCACTGCTGCTGCTGTTGTTCCCACTGCTGTTGCTGTTCCCACTGCTGATGTTCCCACTGCTGTTGCTGGCCGAGCTGGCGCTGCGCCATCATCTGCTGCTGGCGAACTTGCCCGCCCATGCGGGCGTTGCCGATACGGCGCGGCCCCTGCGCAACCTGGCGACGGCCCCTGGGATTGGTGACTACCTGCCCGGGGATAAGGTTGGTTGCGTTGATACGCTGAACCTCGCGCATGGTAGCGTCGTTCAGGCGGTCAGGATTACCGCCGCCCTTCACCTCCTGCGGCATCTGTGGATGCTCGCTGTAAATCACGGTTGGCTGCTCGTCATCAAAGTCGTTATAGTATCCACTCATATCTTCCTCGCGTTCTTTGTCTTCTCCGTCCAGGTTCCAGCCTGTATCCTCGATATCCTCGCCGAGGACGAATTCCTTGATTTTCTTGAAGAGTCCCACATTAGTACACTCCTTCGGCGAAGTCATCTAGCGCATGCGATTCACGCAGTTTCGCAAGTGCCTTGGCCTTCGCACGTCTGGCCCAGTCCTTGCTGCTGCCGATTTCGGCCGCCGCATCGTCTAAACTAGTCTCTTCTCCGTCCAAACCGTACATTTGCCGCAATAATTTGCTCTCTTCCAGCGTAAGCACGCGGTTCATCTGCTCGTCCAGCTTCTCCCGGAGCAGTTCCTGGGAGTGCCCGTAGTCTGGAATCAGCTCGTCATCCGCATCGGGTATGGTGTCCCCGACGGTTATCGTTCCGCTGTCGTCGTCACTGTCGGCCTCGATTGGCGTGTCCATGGAGAACGTATGGAGCATCGATGCCTCGGCTTCCTTGCCGTACCTGATGAAGTCCACCGACTCGCCGTTCTTGAGGGCCTTGAGGACTTTCTTTCGTAGGCGCACGGGTACGCGCACCAGGTCGTTCTCCTGCACGCTGCTCCCCATGCGCGTACGCAGGTACCAGACGGCATACGAGCCGAACTTGACGCCGGTCGTCCAGTCATAGCGGTAGAACGCGTCCATCAGCCCGAGCTTCCCGTCAGCGTAGAAGTCGGACACCGGCATTCCCGTTATCCTGTGGTAGTCCATGGCGAACTTGAGGGCGAACCTCAGGTTTGACTGGATAACCTTCAGCTTCGCGGCCTCCTTGATGGCCGGGGAGCTTGAGTCGCTATGGTAAATCTGAAAGCACGCCGTTTCGGCGTCCTTGCCTATTATTTCGTATGAAGAAGTTTCCTTCAGAAGGAGTTCGATTTCTCCAGAATCTATGCATTTAGCCATGGTAGCACACCTACCCACTATATGTTGACACTAATATAACATTTTATCAACAGGTTGTCAACAGTTTTTCACAAAAAAGATGTATAAACTGCAGTTTATGATTAACGAAGAAGGCGAAATAGGCAGCATACTGCCAAATCTCGACCAGGCGAGGTTCATAGAGCTCGCCAACAGGGCCCAGGAGAAGCTGTGCAAGCATTCCCCGAACGGCGTGTCGATGATTGGATACAACGGCCCCGGACGCTTCTACCATGACTACGTGGTGACAATCCGCAGCAGCAAGGACAGGAAGAAGTTCGAGGTCTACCGGAACCGTGACGGGGTACTGGTACTCTCCGTGGACAACGGCAAGGTCAACGCAATCAACTACGAGTACATATTCATCGACCGGCACCTACGGTCAAAACTGGGGGAACCGCTGGATGGCTAAGGAATGTGGCGTAGAGGTTGACGGCACCGTGATGGAAGCCAGGGGCAACGGGTTCTTCCTCGTGAAACTGGACAACGACTTCGAGGTCCTTGCCAGGCCATGCGGGAAGATGACAAGGAGTAGCATAAGGGTCCTAGTGAATGACAGAGTAAGAGTCGAGATAGGACCGTACGACCTAGGTCGAGGACGAATCAAATTCAGGTATAAATAAGAAAAAGGCCGGATTGCTCCGGCCTTCAATGTTTCCCAGCAAAATTACTTGGCGCTCTTCTTGGACTTCTTCGTAGTCTTCTTAGCAGGCTTCTTGGCTGGAGCCTTCTTGGCAGATTTCTTGGTTGTCTTCTTTTCTACGCCAGGGGAACTCACGCGAATCACTTCGTCTTTTTCGGTGGAAGACTTCTTGCTCTTCGCTGGCTTTTCGGTAAGCGCCTTCTTGATTGCCGTCTCGGCCATCTTGGCCTTGAGTTCGCCGAGCTTGGAACGGTAGCGCTTCAGAGTGGCATCTCCGGATTCCGGAAGCTTGGCCACCTTCAGGACGTCGACCCTGCGGGCAATCTTGCGTTCGAGAATCTTGACGAGTTCTTCCGGCGTGGCACCGAGCTTGACGGGATGACCCTTCTTGAGAGCCGGGGCGGCCTTCGGGGCGGCAGCCTTGGCCTTGCGGGCAGCCTTCGGGGCCGGAAGTTCGACGACGACGGTATCCTTGCCGAGCTTTTCCTCGAACGACAGGTTCTTCACGGAGGATTCCCCGGCGGCGTCATAGCCGAACCCGGTGGCGTCCTGCGTGTTGGACGTGTCGACGGAGGCGAAGATTTCGGTCTTCTTGTCGTCTTCCTTCTCTTCCGGCGTTTCTTCCTTTTCCGGTTCAGCGCCCTCATCGGTCGCATCTTCATCGAACGCATTGGCGAGCGCGGCACGCTTGCGGTTGAAGAGGATGACGAAACCGGCGATGAACAGAACCACGCCGAGGATTGCCAGTACTTCGATTAACATATATGAATCTCCTTATAAGGTTTCTGGGAGAAAAACTATATCAATCGATGTATAAACTCATTGACATGGCGAAGAAAACTAAAAAATCATTCTCCGAAGGCGAGACCATCCCGGAACTCCAGGCGACCCAGGAAGATTCCAATATCACACCGGCTGTAGTCACGGCCAATCAGGTACCGGCGGTCAAGCCGGCACCGGCGGTCAAGCCCAAGCAGCCCGCCGCCAAGAAGCGCGTGCGTGTACGCAAAAAGGCGACGAAGCATCTCTCCGTCGCCGTGCTCTGCACAAATCCGCTGACACGCAGGTTCATCTAGGGAGCTTCGAAAACCACGGGCTCCAAATCGCCATCGTCATCGTCTCCCCCGGGTTCTTCCGGGGGATTTCCTATTTGGAAGGACTCGCACTCGTCGATAAGGATGCGGAACGCCTTCGGAACCATCTTGCCCTTCTCGTTCTCTTCCTTGATGTTGAAGTACATGTGCTGGATTGCGTCGTCCTGGTCCTCACCGTTCTTGAGGAACGTCATGACGGCCTCGCGCTCGCCCTTCTTCACGGAGAAGGAAATGTCGGTAAGCATCGCCTGGAACACGGTGCCCTTCTCGTCCGAGTACGGGTCATGCGCGAAGTCGATGTCCACGTAGATGCCGCAGTCGGCCAGCGGGATGGCGATTTTCCACGGGATGGTTGCCGTCGGGACCTTCTCACCGAAATTGGCCAGTTCCGGGATGAGGCCATGGTCAGCCCACTTGCCGAACGCACGGGCAATGCCGTCAATCTCGGAATCGTTGCCGTTGCCGATGGTCTTAATCTGGAACTTGCGGACCTTGTAGTCCTTGGGCCCGAACTTGGTCAGGCCACCCATAAAGTCTAGGGAAAGCTTTCCTTCTTTGGATTTCATGATAATCTCCGTTAGAAATTTCTGTACCAAATATAGCAAAAAATAATAAACTACGGCAAACGAGGTTTGAAAAATGAACAACGCTATTCTCCGTTTTGCCAAGCAGCTTACCCAGTACGACCCGCTCCTACAGGCAAGGGTCGAAGGCCTGTACCACAAGATATTCGAAGGCGCGGGCACCCTCGCCGCGCTGAATAACCTGAAGGACCGGGTTGGCGACAATTCGTTCGAAACGGAAGGCGACGGCGTGTTCGGGCTCAGCAACGAAGCCGGGTTCGACGATGCCCAGGTACCTAATGCGGACCTCGACCAGGCTATCGACGACGGAGTCGAAGCCGGCAACTACGACGACTTCGGCACGGCAATCTCCGCGGAATCCGCACCATCCGAAGATGACTTCGGCCTCGGCGACGAAGGCCCGATGGAC